>Ga0315906_10001010_pt1 | contig 42808 bp, 31 predicted proteins | sample LakEriMetagenome_4_FD_203526 | JGI IMG/M metagenome (GOLD analysis project Ga0315906, IMG submission 203526) | Freshwater fungal communities from buoy surface, Lake Erie, Ohio, United States - Buoy 2 MA122 | ecosystem: Environmental > Aquatic > Freshwater > Lake > Lake biofilm | place: USA...
AATTATTGGACCCGGAAGTATTATTATATAAGCTTTCACTACCAAGAGCTGCATTGCCGTTACCTGTATTGTTAGCCGTTAATGAAAATTTCCCTACTCCTGTATTTTCATCCCCGGTCGTATTATAGTATAAAGATGCACGGCCAAATGCCGTATTATTCTTTCCAATGGTATTAGAATACATCGATAAAATGCCTGATGTTGTGTTGAAGGATCCGGTTGTGTTGGTGATCAATGAAGCGTAGCCAACTGCTACATTTCCATTAGCTGAGGTGCTTGCTCTTAAAGAAAGGCTTCCTACTCCTACATTGAAATTTCCAGAAATATTATTTTCCAAAGTACCCGTTCCAAATGCATTATTTTGTATGCCGGTGGTATTATTTTTCAACGCATATCCACCTACAGCGGTGTTTTCTCTTCCGACTGTATTAGACTGCAGTGAATAAATACCTAATGAAGAATTGATCGTGCCAGTGGTATTACTGTAAAGTGCCAGGTAGCCAATACCTGTATTTTCAATGCCGGTTGAATTGTTATAAAGGGCGCTACCGCCAACTGCTGTATTGGCTGAAGCCGTATTGAGATACAATGCCGAGTCGCCGATTGCCACGTTTCTGTTGCCGGTTTGGTTGGTATATAAAGCACGTAACCCAACTCCGGTATTACCGGATCCGGTGGTATTGCCCCTCATCGTTTCATCACCCATCGCCACATTGGCTCCACCTGTGGTATTTGATACTAGGGCCGAACCACCAATGGCTACATTCTCCTCTCCAGTGGTATTGTTATATAGGGAAAGATGACCGAAAGCGGCATTCCAGCTGCCTGTATTTGAATAAAGCGCCTGATAACCAAAAGCATTATTGCCTATACCCGTTTGGTTGGAATTGCTCGCCTCATTACCAAATGCATTGTTCCAGTAGCCACTTGTGTTACTTCGAAGAGCACTTCTCCCAAAAGCAGAATTCTGATATCCGGATTCATTAAAAACCATAGCGCCTACTCCTACAGAAGAATTACTACTTCCTGTTGTATTTCTATAAAGAGAAGAATTTCCTGCAGCAATATTATAACTCCCGGTAGTGTTCTTATTCATGGTAAATGCCCCGGTTGCTGTATTGAAACTACCAGTTGTATTTGAATGTAAAGCCGAATCTCCGACTGCAACATTTTCAGCTCCGGTTGTATTAAAGTACATAGCACTACTGCCTACAGCCACATTACCGTTTGTAATATTCTTGTAAAGTGAAGAATCTCCTATAGCCACATTTCGGTTACCAGTCTGATTAAAAAACAATGATGCATTGCCAAATACGGTATTTCTACTTCCGGTCGTATTGGAGTATGCTGAGGAAACACCGACTGCGGTATTTGAAAAACCTGTGGTATTATTAGCCAGTGCTATATTTCCTGTTGCTGTATTGTTAAATCCGGTAGTATTACTGTAAAGAGAAAAATGACCCGTTGCCGTATTACTATTTCCGGATGTATTACTTACGAGAGAAAAATAACCCGTTGCCGTATTATAATCGCCGCCAACATTACTGTACAGCGACGCTCTACCTAAAGCTGTATTTTCAAAACCTTCTGTATTATTGTATAATGCATCTCCTCCGATAGCTGTATTACTATATCCTGTTGTATTCGCATAAAGGGAATTGACGCCAAATGAACTATTATAAAAACCAGAGATATTTTTGTAGGCAGAGAGAGTACCTGCAGCAGTATTTGCAAAGCCAGTAGTGTTAAAACGAAGAGCCGCACTGCCCAGTGCCACATTACCGGATACTGTGTTTGCATATAATGACGAGTCGCCGACTGCCACGTTACTGGAACCAAGGAGATTAGAATACAAAGCACGCGTCCCAAACCCTGTATTATTTGATCCAATTGTGGTATTATAGAGCGACTGATAGCCCGAAGCTGTGTTTCTGCTTCCGGATGTATTCCAGAAGAGTGACTCAAATCCCACTGCTGTGTGAAAATCACCCACATTGTTATTACGCAAGGCCTTACTCCCTACTGCTACCAAACCTTCTCCTCCATTTGATGCAACAAGAGCAGAATCGCCGACGGCAACAAGATTTGTATTAGTACTATTTAAATATAATGCGTGCGTACCCACGGCCACATTACTAAACCCTGTGGTATTGAAATAAAGTGAATTAACTCCCGAGACTGTATTGTTGTGTCCTGTTGTATTTGAATAAAGTGAGTTAAGTCCAGAGGTCGTATTTTGGTATCCTGTTGTATTTGAATAAAGTGAATTAAGTCCAGAGGTCGTATTTTGGTATCCTATTGTATTTGAATAAAGTGATCTATATCCAGAGGCTGTATTGCTGAAACCTGTTGTATTTGAAAACGCAGATTGAAACCCTATTGCTGTATTAAAATCACCAGTGGAGTTATTCCTTAATGCCTTACTACCAACCGCCACTAATCCAACCCCTCCGTTTGAAAGAAAAAGAGCCGAATCACCAACGGCGACAAGGTTGGCGTTAGAAATATTAGAGTAAAGAGCATGCGTACCGAAAGCTGCATTGCTGAAACCGATGGTATTTAATCTTAAAACATTGTGACCAAACCCGGAATTTGAATTCCCAGATGTATTTGCGCTTAAAGCATAGAATCCATTCGCAGTATTATGATCGGCAGTAGTATTGGAATACAAAGAGAAATAGCCTGTAGCACTATTATTATCACCTGTAGTATTACTATATAACGAAGCATAACCGCAAGCAGAATTATTTTGCCCTATAGTATTACTATATAAAGAAATATAACCGGTGGCTGCATTATTACTTCCGGAGGTATTAGACCGAAGAGCGTATGCACCTATACCTGTATTGTATAATCCTGTTGACAAACTATATAACGAAAAAGTTCCAAAACCCGAGTTATAAGATCCCGTCAATGTGTTATTCATGCTAAATACACCAATTGATACATTATAATTAGAACCTGCAGCCGTGGAAATCGGCGTTGTATTCAAATCATAAGAAACATTGTTTATCTGGGCTTTTGATAAGAAAGGAGAAAACAACAACAAAAGAAAAAAAGTTAAGCAGGAGCCCGGCTTGTGATGAAGCTTTATAGAATTACTCATAATTAATTAGTTTAACAGTTTGTTGTCTATTAAAAAGCTAAAGAAATATATATTAACTATAGTTGGTTAAATATAATTCACTATACGAATTCACTGCCACGTAAAGCCACTTCGTTCTTTTTCACAAATGGCATCGAACTAATTCTTCAGCAACAGAGGTTTTGAACAGGATTTAAAGGTCAGTACTTGACACTCAATTCGAATCAAAGAGAATTGTAGTTTACAGAGGAAGGGGATTTTTGGCTGGTGTCTGTCAAAAAGTCTTACAAAAATAACCAAAAATCGCTGATTTTCAAAGGAAAGCGACTAAAAGAACGGGAGTCGGACAAACAACCCTCTACCCCCACAAAGAACCCGGATACGCTCCGTTACTGATCAGCTCATTGATCCTATCCTGCACCCCCGGTGCATCTTCTTTATAAGTAACGCCAAACCAATCCGCATTGGTAGGAATTACTTTGATCGTACCAAGTTCTTCTTTGATGAATGTATCTGCCACTAAAGGAATGAAGAATTCAGATTTGAGTTCCTGACCGGAAGTTTTGAGGAACTCTTTAAATAATTTGCTCGTCAGATAAAAGATGGAATCATCAAAACACCAGAAATTCATACTCACGCTGGAATGATAGGGCACTTCGTGTTTCCCTTCCGCATCTTCGTAAACGATCATCTCTCCTTCCGCATAAATTTTGGTTCTTTCGGAAATGCTCACCAGATTATCTTGTGCATCTACTTCACATACCCCACGACTTACGGTACCGTTCGGACTTAATGTTTTTGACAGATCATATCCAATAATAGCATGCTGCTCCGGATTGCAATCAGTGGTTAAAAACTGAAACGCTTTTTGAAACGCATCTCTGCCATAAAAATCATCCGCATTGATTACGGCGAAAGGTTCTTTAATGACATCTTTGGCACATAAAATGGCATGGGCCGTACCCCAGGGTTTCTGACGATCCTGCGGGATGACAAAATCTCCCGTGAATGAATCCAGGGACTGATACACATATTCCGTTTGCACTTTGCCATTCAACTTGGGCTCAAAAACATTTTTGAAGGCATCGGCAAAATCTTTACGAATTACAAAAACGATCTTCCCAAATCCGGCACGAATGGCATCATAGATGGAATAGTCCATAATGGTTTCCCCATTGGGACCAAATCCTTCCGTTTGCTTCATGCTTCCGTAACGGCTGGCCATTCCGGCAGCTAATATTAACAAAGAGGGTTTTATTTCTGAATGCATACTTTCATAATTTCGACAAGCCTCTGAAAGGTGACTTTCAGATTAAACTATTTTAAAAAAAGCGTAGCGAAGATAAGGAAGTCTCATGTTTCATCACGTATTTGACATAAAGAATAACATAAAGATTCAACAGATTGAAAAAACATTCCACACCGGGAAAAAATGCCTCTTTGATGTTGCCCGATTTGATGAAATAGACCCGGTTGTATCAGGAAATAAACTCTTCAAGCTTAAATACAATCTGAAGAAAGCTATTCAGGAAAAAAAGAGAGGTGTTATCACGATGGGTGGCGCCTATTCAAATCATCTGGCAGCTACCGCACGACTTTGTTCACTCGCCGGACTCGACTCGATTGGAATAATCCGAGGTGAGATACCTGCTTCACTTAATCACACGCTCTCCTACTGCCAATCACAAAAGATGAAACTCATTCCCGTAAGCAGATCTTCTTTCGATCATCCATTACAATTGATAAATGACTTAGAAGATCAATATCAAGATTTTTTATTTATCCCGATGGGAGGCGCTAATTACGAAGGCGTCCGGGGGGCTGCGGAAATGGCTGACAGGATACCTGATTTCGAGACATATGAAATTATTTTATGCGCCGTTGGCAGTGGCACCATGTTCAATGGACTCAAACAAAGAATCAACGATCAACAGACACTCATTGGTATACCTGTCATGAAACTACATCCGGAAAATGACAAAGAGTTTTTAGATTCTTTAACCAATGAAAATGAGAGGAAAAACTGCCGCATCATTACATCCTTTGCCGGCAAAGGCTTTGGCAAAGCCGAACCGGAAGTCATTTCTCTCATGAATGAGACCTATAAGGAGTTTGACCTGCCGCTTGACTTTGTTTACACGGGTAAATTACTGAATGCTTTATACTCACTGCTTATTCAGGAGCAAATTAATCCCAAAAAGAAAATATTATTTATTCATTCCGGCGGATTGCAGGGAAACCTATCCTTACCGACATCAACCCTCGTTTTTTGACTTTATCTTTGAGCCGCATTTTACATCCATGAACAAATACTTTCTTTACATATTCGCAACTGTCATTTTTCAGTTCAATGCTATTGATGTATCTGCACAAAAAGATACGCTGCCTGATTTTTCTGTTTTGAATGTGGGAGGTGTGATCCACATTAGCTGGCACAATCCTTTTAAAAATACGATACAGATTAATATTCAGCGCTCAAAAGAAAGCAACAAGAATTTCATTACCATACACTCTACTCCTGATGCATCGGCAAAGTTTTATAAATACACCGATAAAACAGCTCCGAATGACAGTTGTTATTACCGCGTCTTTATTTTATTTGAAGCCAGCAATTATCAGTTCAGTAAGATAGTCAGACCCATAAAATCCGATAAACTACCTGAAGAAAAACCAACTGTAATCAATCAGCAAAAAGATCAAACAATACCTGTTGCACCCAAACCATCAATAAAACCAGCTGAAACTATAAAGAAAGACAGCATTGTTTCAAAACCAAATACAACATTGGTCAAAGTTGAGAAAACAGAAAAAGTTTTCAATGATAATAAACGAATTACAAGGGATATTGTGGACCGAAAAGACATTCAACTTATTCTACAAAAACATGAAAATACCCTCCGATTAACGTTCTCAAAAAATGTAATTATAAAACATAAGCTTAAATCTCTCCCGGTAATTCAGACACAAAAAGTTTGGAAACCATCGCCCTATATTTTTACCGGCGACGACGGAAATATTCTCATACAGATCCCAGATGCTCCTGCAAAAAAATATTCTGTTACATTTCTAAAAGAAGAAGGCAGGCCACTGTTCAAAATACCGCATATTAAAAGATCTTACCTTACTATCGATAAATCTTCATTCCTCAAATCAGGATGGTATTATTTTGAATTAAGGGAAAGTAATAAAGTGATTGAGCGGAATAAGTTTCTTGTGACGAAAGATTTTTAAAAAGGAAAAATCTTTTTTCTGTGATGTCCTCCCCCTTCACCCCCTACATGAGGGGGATACATCCTAATGGACACCAAGACAACCAAGACAACATGACAACGGTTTTGGCTCCGAATTTAGTTTCGCTTCCAGTTGCCCGGATCCTTTGACCATTCCATCAATACATCCTGTTGATCAGCAGCGACCAATCCTTTTTGGATGGCCATCTCAATTAATACCGGATACGATGTGAGCGAGAAAAAGGGAACATTTGCTTCCTTAAAAGCATTGACAGCCGTATCAAAACCATATTGAAAGATCGATACCATACCTAAGACATCCACCTTTTGCTGCCTCAATACCTCAACCACCTGCAGACTGCTTTTGCCAGTCGAAATAAGATCTTCGACGACTACTACTTTTTGTCCGGGTTCATAATACCCTTCGATCTGATTACCCAGTCCGTGCTCCTTGGGTTTGGGGCGAACATAGATAAACGGCAGCTTCAACTGATCGGCTGACAAAGCCCCCCAGGCAATACCGGCCGTGGCCACACCTGCCAGCAATTCCGCATCCTGAAATTCCGTGAATATGAGATTAGACATTTCACTTTTAATGAATTCTCTTTCGTGAGGAAACGATAAAATGCGACGGTTATCGCAGTAGATCGGACTTTTCCATCCGCTGGCCCATGTAAACGGGTTTTCCGCATTCAGCCGGATGGCTTTAATTTGTAAAAGTTTTTCGGCTACAGCCTGTTGATTGGTCATGCCGCAAAATTGAATAATCCCGTCAATAAACAGAAATTTAATTATGCATATCTCCATCTACGCAGACGAAAAACCCATTATACTGACAGAAGATACCGATAAAGATCTTGACACATGGACACACGATCCATCGGTATTACTGATGGATGAGATATCACATGGCACAATGCATACAGTTATGCATGAGATTAAAAAACCGGAAATCAGTAAAGTGGTTATCTCAGCCGGTGATCTATCGAAACTGAAAGATTTTTTCTTTCATCATTTTACTGTAATACATGCCGGGGGCGGCTTGGTAGAAAATGAAAACGGAGAATACCTGATTATTTTTCGCCGAGGTAAATGGGATCTACCGAAAGGGAAAATGGATGAAGGAGAAACTCCGGAGGAATGTGCTGTACGTGAAGTGAAAGAAGAAACCGGCTTAGATCATATCACATTAACATCACACCGATTAAACACCTATCATATCTACACAGAGTATGGCAAAAAGATATTGAAAGAGACCTATTGGTATAATATGAAAGTCAGCGGACCACAATCACTCACACCACAAACTGAAGAAGATATTGAAGAGGTGAAATGGATCAGACCGGAAGATTGGAAATTGTATGCGAATGATTCCTATGCATCAATCCGAGACGTAATAAGGGTTGATTAGTAATTAAGAATTAATATTTGACACCGCGACAACATGACAACATGATAACTCCTTAAGAAATCCTCCCCCTAAATCCCCCTCCAAAGGGGGATACTACTTAACTTACAACCTACAACCTACAACCTACAACTTTCAACCCTCACCCCACATTTTCAATCACCATCGCGCTGGCACCACCGCCGCCGTTGCAGATACCGGCCGCACCATAGCGCGCGCCATTGGCTTTCAATACATGAATAAGTGTGACGAGTATGCGCGCGCCACTGGCACCCAAAGGATGACCGAGTGAAACCGCACCTCCATGCACATTTACTTTAGAAGGATCAATTTTTAATCTCTTTGTATTCTCTATCCCTACCACGGAAAACGCTTCATTCAATTCCCAGTAGTGTATATCCTCCATTTTCAATCCGGCCTTGGCAACTGCTTTCGGAACTGCTAATGCCGGCGTGGTAGTAAACCACTGTGGCGCCTGTTCGGCATCGGCATAAGACAATATTTTAGCTATTGGTTTTAATCCGAGTGACTCCGCTTTTTCTTTACTCATTAAAATCAACGCAGCCGCACCATCATTCATCGTACTGGCATTGGCCGCAGTAATCGTTCCGTCTTTTTTAAATGCAGGCGATAATGCAGGGATCTTATCAAACTTTACATTGAAGGGCTCTTCATCTTTCGCAAAAACAACCGGATCTCCTTTACGCTGGGGTATTTCCACCGGCACGATCTCCTCATTGAATAATCCTTTTTCCCAGGCTGCCTGAGAGCGTTTATAACTTTCAATGGCAAATGCATCCTGATCGGCTCTGGAAATGCCGCATTCACTGGCACATAATTCAGCAGCAACACCCATGGCTTGTCCGTCATAGACATCCGTTAATCCATCTTTCGCTAATCCATCAATAAGGGTAGTATTCCCATATTTATTTCCCCATCTCAGACTATCGGTATAAAAAGGAACATTACTCATACTCTCCATACCTCCTGCAATGACCACATGGGCATCCCCAAGTAATATACTTTGTGCGCCTTGTGCCACGGCCTTCATACCACTGGCACAAACTTTATTGACGGTTGTACAGTTTACTTCATCAGGTAAACCCGCAAATTTCGCTGCCTGACGGGCAGGTGCCTGACCCAGATTAGCCTGAATCACGGAACCCATTAGTACATCATTCACCTCTTTGCCATCCAGACCTGCTTTTTTCAAAGCACCTTTAATGGCCGCTGCACCTAATTGTGTAGCAGAAACACCTTTCAAGCTTCCGCCAAAACTACCCATGGCCGTACGAACGGCAGCAATTACATAAACTTCTGACATATAATTTTATTTAGATAATGAACGGCTGTCAGGCAAGCATGCCAAACAGCAAGCAATCGAATTCGCGGAGCAAAGAAAAGGAAATAAATGAAGATGGGCAACAAGAAAAAATGGCGTCAGGGTGTCGTGTTGTCGTGTTGTCAGTGTATGATTACAGAACGCCGTCAATGGCTGAATCTTTCATCTTTTTAAACCCGGAAGAGATACCTATAAGCAAACTAGACAACGAACAGGCAAGAGCGACATATGCCACCATTTCACTTTTTGAGAATTGACCTTTATAAATACCATAAAAAGCCCAGCATAAAACAAAAGCAAATGCCGGCTCTTTCCGCCGTGCGCCCATAACATAGCCGATCAGCATAGCAATCAGAATCATCACAACACTCCAGATCTCTTCGTAAGCAAAAATTCCCTGAACGCCGTATTGCTTGAGCAATGCAGTTACATTAGCAATAGTGGCAACGGATATCCAAGACAGATAGGTCACAAACACCACCGGTATCACCCAGCTGATCCATCCTTCAGGGGGCACCGTAAAAGCGCGAAGTTGTAGGTATAATGAGATAAGTACGAGCAACAGTAAAACCATTATGCCCAACGCAATCCCTATCTGAAGATAATGCCAGGCCAGGATCCACGAGCCATTCAGTAAACAGGCGATGGAAAAATAAGGCATTAATAAGGCTACTAAAGCTTCAGCAGAAAGATCCTCTGTTTTTCCATAGGCAATTTTCAAACAAAATAATACCCACCAAGCCTGTAAAAGATAGAGCACCGACCAAATAGCAAACGTAAAACCGGCCGGTACAAAAAAATTGGGGAACATGGCACTGATCTCACCGGTATTGTATCCGTTGATTGGTAAAATATTCGCCGCTGCATTCAGTACGATCATCAAAGCGAAAGCAACCAATTGCAGCAGCGCATTTATTTTATTTGCGTCTTTCATATCTACTTTTTTATTTTTTATGCAGTAACAGCTCAACTAATTTACGCAATAACCTACAACCTAGAACTTACAACCTACAACTCACAATTTACAACCTACAACCTCATCACTTCCACAACACATACGCCCTGGCACAAATGACAGCGAACAGGGGGATAGTTAAAGCCGCATAAAAAGGCAAAAGCAATGATGCAATCACCCATAATATCATGAGCCAAAAGGGATAAAATATCGCCATCATGGAATACATCAGACTGTCATAGTGAATACTGCCCCGATTGATATAGGTTACCAGTGATTTAAATAAATAATAAAACGGGAAATGAAGTAAAAAACCAACCATAGCGAGTGGAAGCAAAAGTATATTTCTTCTCAAAAGGTCAGGGGGACTTTTAATAGTAGATAATTCCTCTAATTGCTGTGCCGCCTGCTGATTGATCCACTGCATGGCCGCGCCCTGAGTCAGTTCACTCGGCATATCCTGCTTCCCGAAAGTTTTCCCGGGCATGATATCAATGGATTTTCCAAAATCAGAAAAAGAATGATAACGAATCCAGAGAGGCAGCATCTCCACATCCACCCCATCATTCCAGCTCTGCAGTAACATGCGGGGCGCTCCCTTCTTTAATGGCTGTAAAGTTGTTTGATTATCACAAAAACCCTCCACAAAGATGAGTACGTGATCGCCTTTTTTTAAATACTGACATCCCTCTTTAAAACTGGCGTCATTCTGACTCAGCTTATCTTTACCATCTCTGATGCGATAAACCGGAATCATATGTAATTTCCTAAGTATAAAACGCACCCATGACCATTTGAACACATCGCTGCGCGTCATAAAATGTACAGGCAGCTTCATATAAGCGCCAATCAGAATCGCATCCATAAACGAATTGGGATGATGGGCACCGATCAGCAAAGGCTTATCATGAGATAAGATAGTCTTATCATGCCAGGTGATCCGCTTACAAAAAAGATGCAGTGTAAAGCGAACCCAAATCTTAACTATCCAATAAAGAATATTCATTAACGAACTTAACTTTTTATTTCTGAAAAATGAATGTGTTGATTAATCTTAATTATTTTTTTTACGCAAAACACGCAGACAGGTTCGTTTTTCGTCCATCGTTTCTCGTTTCTCGTGGTTTTTCGATAGACGACAAACGAATACGTTTGGTCCGTCAGGATGACGGCTGATTATTCACATTGGCCACCGCCTCTGCAACGATATAACCACTACTCCACGCATGCTGAAAATTAAAACCGCCCGTGATCCCGTCCACATCCATCACCTCTCCTGCAAAATACAGTCCTTTCTGCAATTTACTTTCCATTGTGGCAGGATTGATCTCTTTCAGATCAACACCACCCGCCGTGACAAATTCTTCCTTAAAAGTTGTTTTTCCTGAAACATGAAATTCACCTGCAATAAGCTGCCGCATTAGCGACTGCTGTTGTTTTTGGGAGATATCTGCCCAACGCTTATCCTCTTCTATTTTCGATGTGTTCAAAAAATATTGCCACAGACGAGAAGGTAATTCGAAGGGACAACCGGTATGTATTTTTTTTCCGCCCTGTTCTTTTCTTTGCTGCTGAAATAAGGCACTGAGCTCATCTTCCCTCATATCATCCAGCCAGTTGACCAAAATGGTAAACTGATAATCTTTCGCATGAAGTATTCTTGCGCCCCAGGCAGAAAGACGGAGAATAACAGGACCGCTGAAACCCCAGTGGGTTATGAGAAGCGGGCCTGATTCTTTCAGCTTCTCTCCCATGATCTTTACAGATACTTTTTTTACACTCACACCCATCAATGACCTTATCGAATGATCAGGTAACTGAAAAGTAAAAAGCGAAGGAACCGGTTCAATGATCGAGTGGCCTAAATCGCTCAACCATTGATACCCTTCATTTTTATTGGAACCGCCGGTAGCTATACAAACAAAATCGGCTTCAAGTATCCGGTCATTTTTTAGTGTTAGTCGCCATGGTTGATCATGCGAAATATTTTTCACCTCTGTATTCATCATAAATTCCACCCCATATTTCTCTGCTTCTTTAAGCAAACAGTCAATAATGGTTTGAGAGCTATTGGTAGTGGGAAACATTCTCCCATCGGCTTCAGCATGCAGTCTCACTCCTCTTTCTTCAAACCATTGTATCGTATCCGTAGAAAAGAACTGATAAAAAGCTTTCCGTATAAAACGAGAACCCCGCGGGTATTGCTGACTAAATGAATCCGGATCGAAATTATGATGGGTCACGTTACACCGACCACCCCCACTGACTTTCACCTTTGCCAGGAGCTTGGAAGATTTCTCAATCACCGTTACTTTCAAACCGGGAGATAAGCGGGCTGCATTGACTGCACAAAATATTCCGGCAGCACCTCCGCCGATAATTATGAGATGGGCATTCACTGTACAAAATTACGAGGAAACACAACCAGAAAATGAATCACATTAAGGTATAAATTCCACAGCGAATCAACCCCGATATTGCTGCTTGATTTGCTCAATCTGCCGCTGATGCCTTTCCATGTGATAGCGAAGAAATTCCATGCGCTGATAAACATTCAGCGGACCGGAAAGCGGATGGGGATAGATAATTTCCTCCGGATCTAGACCTTCCATTTGTCGGTACGTTTCAGCCACCATCTGCTTACCATTTTTTAGTAAGGTCAACCAGAATTCAATCGGACCGCCCCATTGTGGTCTGGCAGGTTCGGGTGCCGGCTGATGTCGCTGCCACGTTTTATCTACAATGACCTCAATGCTTAAGCCCTTATTGTAATTATCTCCCGACCAAACCGGCGCGTTTCGTTTGTGTCCATCGATAGCACTCCAGATGCCATTCAATCCGCCCCATTCAGCTCGGACAATATGTTCTGCAACATTCGCAATAGACCAGGAATCTTCAGAAGATTTAAAATTGGCCTCATCATGTGTTAATCCCGAGCAGGCTTGAATGAAATTTTCTCTGGCTATCTCAACCTGATCAATTAATTCTTTGAGATCCATAAGGAAGATATTCTTTAAGATTTATGTAAAATCAATATTGTTATCTGATAAAAATATTGGGAATTATCGCAGGATATCTGTTTGAAACTTTCCATTCACATCCACCGATCCTCGAAACATCCCTGATGTAGTGAAATTAAATATGATATTTCCTTGGTGATCCATAGCAATACACCCACCCCTGCCCTTGGAAGATTTAAGCTTACCCTGAATGGTCTGTGCCACGGCATCTTGCAGGGAAGCATGCCCATATTTTATTCTGGACGCAATATCATACGCCACTACATTTTTTATGAAGTCCTCCCCTCTTCCCGTACATGAAACGGCACAAACACCATTCTCTGCATAAGTGCCCGCTCCAATGATCGGAGAATCGCCGATTCGGTGATATTTTTTGTTTACCAATCCGCCCGTACTGGTACCTGCCGCCAGATTGCCGGCCTGATCCAAGGCAACACAACCTACTGTTCCGAATTTATCTTCTTTGTTTTTATCCTTTTTTTCATCATCACCGCTGTCATGATCGAGTTTCATTTCATCTTCATCTTCTTTCTTTACTTTTTGTAGTTGCTCCCATCTCATCTCTGTAAAAAAATAGGAAGTGTCCACTAGATCCATCCCATGTTCAACCACAAAATCTTCTGCCCCCTGTCCGTACAAAAAAATAGACTTTGATTTCGACATCACCATCTTCGCTGCAGAAATAGGGTTCTTGATATGTCTCACTCCTGCCACTGCCCCGGCATCCAGCGTTTTACCATCCATAATAGCTGCATCCATTTCAATGGTGCCGTCATGACAAAATACCGAACCTTTACCGGCATTGAATAAGGGCGAATCTTCCAATGCCTTGATTACTTTTTCTACTGCCTGTAAACTGGTCCCGCCTGTCTTCAAAATTTCATATCCAATATGCAATGCGCTGTCAAGCGTAGCCTTATACGCTTTTTTTTCCTCTTTACTTAATTTCATCTTATCAATATTACCCGTACCGCCATGAATGGCTAAGGCAAATTTTCCGGATGAGGCTTCCTTGTTTTTTTCCGGATTCTTACATGATACAATGGACATTGCAAGCGAGATTAAACAGATGAACGTATACTTTTTCATATTACCAGGTGAAATTACAACCTAAGCCCCAAACATAATATGTATATGGATTAGCCCGGTTGAATTGTTTTTGTATTTGAAATAACTGATCAACAGTAAGATACTTATTAAATCGGTAACTAATGCCGGCTCCCCAGCGAATTTGATCAAATGGGGCGCGCTGAGGCCGATTGAGTGGTTGAAATATTTCTGCATTCAAGCCGGTTCGCCAGTGATAGTTGATGGATTTTCCCACACCTAAACGAAACCGATGATAAAAGTATGGTCCTTTATACGCATCCTTAAAATGAGTTCCGAACACTAATCCCTGCCAACGGGTTCTGGCTGATAAAGTCCACCCATACCAATTCACCCTTCCGTTAATGGCGTAAAAAATCATTTCCCTGTCTTCGAACTGATCATTCAATCTTTTCTGATTGATCAAACGGAGGTGCAGCTCGTGAGAAAAATGTCGCGTGATCCGATGACTGATGGAAAGATCATGTAAAAAAAGCCAGGTCTCTGTAGCATTTTCATTCCTCATCATGTGTTCGGAAAAGGATGCCGTCCAGTTTTCATTGATCTTATAATTCAGACTAACATAGTTCCAGCTAACAAAATCATTTTGCTGAGAGAAAACTGACAAAGTAAGATTCAGCATGAAAAAACAGAGCAAAAAGTGAATTCTAATCATTTTGAATACTGAAATGTTTTCTCATATGTGATTTTACCATCCGCATCCGTATTTATCTGCTTTATCAAAAGGCCTTCACTGTTATACGAAAATGCTTTGACCAAACTCAGTTTGTTATTCTTTAATAAACGCTCCAGAATTTTATTACCCCATTTATCGTATTCAATGATCACTTCCTCCTCTTTCCCTTTCCTTTTATCGGAAAAGAATTGTCTTATCTTTCTGCCTTTCTGATCATAATCAATGATTTCAACAGATCTTATACTGTCATTACCCGAATAAACTGTACTTTGAAACTTCCTCTTTGTATAGTTGCTGACGACATGTTTTACAAGACGATCTTTTTCATTCCATTCCCATGATTCCAACACATTCCCTTTGCGATCAATCAACTCTGTTAGTCGACCATTCTTTTCAGGATCATTATAATCAATAACTTTTGTATCTACTTTCCTATAGCCACGCGAAGCCCATTTTTTTTGCTGAGCGCTTGCATGCATACATATCAGCAGCGAAACAATGGAAAGAATATGCGATAGTCTATTCATAAATAATTATATCCGGCATTTCATAATGCTGGTTTTTAGATAATTGAATTTCCTTTTTTATTACGATCTGACCGGAAAGCTGTGTTCCGGTATTATCTAAAGAATAGGTATATATAGTGTATTTTCCTGGATACAAAAAAGGGAAGCGATAGTCCCCATTATAATCCGTTTTGATACGCTTATCATAACCTACATGATCTCCATATACAATATAAACATATTGGTCTGCAGCGGGATAAATACCCAGCAAATTGGTGAATGTCGCATTATAATCGTGAGTTATGATCTTTCCGGAAATAACCCCATTCCCTCCAACTCCCGGTTCTTTTTGACAAGACCAAACCAAGAGTAAACAGAAAAAAAATATAAAGTTGTTACGCATATAGATAAATTATTTTTTTATTTCTTTTCTCAATTAAAGTTATGAAATTATCAAGATCCCTTTGATCTAACTTTTGACTTAGATCATCTTTGCACAGAATGATATCGCCTGGATGCAACAATGATTTGAATAGACAGAGCCATATGTATTGCTTTTCAGTGATGGCTGTTCGTTCTGCTTTTCTTTTCCAGTTAAAATTTTCCCATTGATTATTGTCAAAGACCGAAAGGAGATCATTTAATACTGGCATTTGAACAGCCTCTTTATCTGAAAGAATGGCCGACAAATATGTTTCCCCAACGAGCGGCTTTCCCGAATCAATTAAACTTACTTTTCTGAAAAGTGTTTTATAAAACTTTTCCTGATTTTTTTCCTCTGAATAAAAAAACGGGAGAATCTTTTCCCATTCCTGCTTCGACAATGAAATCAGATCTTTTATGTGCGAGTCAACATAATCAGCCAAGTCATTTGTTATGGAAGCATTCGGTGTGTTGACAGATGCATTTAGTTTGGAATCCCATTTTTTTTCAACGCCCCGAATAACCCTCCAGTATTCAGGCGCACGAAAGCTGCGCATCAACGCACCCTGACTGTATATAATGATGAGAATGATTTGTAAGATAATCGTCTGGTCATTTTCTGATCCTTTAAACATCCAAGCCAACAGAAAAACAAAACCGAAAAAATAAACCGGGAAGAAACCGGAGGTCCATGCTTTTTGAAATCCAAACGACCTGAAGGCATCTTCCGCCTTAACTTCTCTTCTTTTTAATATCCTTACTTCTTTCTTCCACTGCTGATCGATTTTTAGAACAGAGCGATTCAGCATGATAAATTTCCATTTCCGCTGTAAAGCGCCGAGCGTTTCTTTCCATACCCTTTTAGCTCGGAGATAATAATGTACTACCCACCAGCGAATGATTATACCCAACACCCATAACAAAAGCCAAAAGAATGCTACCCATACATCCAAATGAAAAAGTAATAAAAAAATCAATAGCAAAAGAAACAGGTCTGCTATCCAAAGGATATATCCTTTTACATATGCTCTACCGTAATTTTTTATATCCTTATCAGTTATAAAATCATTCTTTTGATTGGATGACTCCATCCGGTAATCTTGTAGAGTGATCTGGATTTTAAAAGGTATCAGGGGCAAAAAATAATTTCTAAATGCCGTACCTATGAATTTAATGATCAATAATCCGATCACCCAATACCATTGATATGCTGCATTAAAGTTTCCTAACAGAAGAATTTGTAAAAGACGAGACTTGGTTGAATCAGACTGGCTGATGATCTGTCCGACCATCAATAACAGAAGTATTGTCGTAAAGGCATGAATGAAATGAAAAAAACCTGCCGCAAAAGCCTGCTGCCTGAATCCTTTATTCTTTTTCAGTAAATGCCACATTGAATGTCTATTTAAATAAATAGTTGGCCGCTTTTTGCTCCATCAGATCAATACCGAATATCGGGATATTCACGTATTTCCTGACCTCTCTGATCAGCAGTTCACTCATAGTAAATCTACCCGCCAGCATCACCGGCTCTATCTCCAAACTTTTCAACACCTCGAGCCCTTTTAATGCACTCAAACTATCTCCGCAGGAAAACACCACATGACTGATCGTATTCATGAAGTCCTTATTGGAAATCAACCCCATCGTTTCTACTTGAAGAATGCCATCTGCTATCTCCATGACAATATAATCGAGGTTGCCATAATCAATCATTTTATTTCTTAGAAATTCATAGATATCCAGAATTTCCGATACAGGAACGGTAAATGTACTTGGATACCCAGCATCAGAAAAATCAAGTGTAAACATGGCACCGGTATCAAATACAAAATCTTTGTCCTTGGTAAAGGCTGTACCCGTCAGTTTAATGAAGCCGACTTTTTTTCCTTCTAAATACAGCCCTCTTGTCAGATAGGCGGCTGTTGTTGTTTTACCACTGTCCATAGTAGCACCAAGAGAAAGAATCACTTTAGGGCCTTTTACTTTAGCATGAAAGGATGGACGGTTCATACCATAAAATTTGGTATTGATAATATACCCCTTATCATCAACGGCATAACCTAACCATTTAACAGTTGTAGGTTCAATATCCTCCAGTGCCGCATTTTTGGATTTTACCAGTCCGATCACACCACCGGCACCAAGAATATGATATTCAGGAAGAATTTCCGTGGGGACATAACCTTCAAACTGAGACGTTGCATAACGATCTGCAAAAGCGGCAAGTATCTGATCACCATTAAAAATGGAAACACTTCGTTTGGAATCTGATTGCATGGACTGATGCTTGCCAATCTCAATGATTTCGAACAAGGCCACATCGCCGGCTTTGGGTAAATAGTTTTCATACCCGTCTTTTACAATGCGATAATCTTGCAAAAATTGGGTAACAAGGGATTTTTTAATTTTCATAAAAGAATAATTATAAAATAAAGAGATTATTTTTTTATCAACTGAATAGTTGTTGCTGCTTTATGATTGACAAGTCTTATGATATATGTACCCGGAATCCAGGCGGAGCAATTAATATATTTTGTTTGCAGCCCTCTGGTCAGTTTTTCCTGATGAATCAACCGCCCCCCCTGATCCCAAACATGCAGCATAACATCTGAATCCGGCAGATCATTTAAAATCAAATAATTACTTACAGGATTCGGAAATGCCGATACTTGTAACGTTGAAAATTCATTTAAAGCTGTAGGTACCTGACTGTATCTGCCGATAAGGGCATCTCTTTGTCCACTAAATGTCCAGGAGCTGCCCCCTACAAAAAGGGCATTCAAACTACTATTCCATAAAAGTAAATTCGCGACATCAATGGTATCAGATATATTACGCTGATATGCCTGAGTCAGCGTATTATTATTCAATAAAAGTAAACGCAAGGCATAATCAATATCTCCTCCTGTAGCTGTATTGGTATGAATGGCCAGACAAGGTTCGTTATTATTCATCAGAACAATATCATCTGCTTCATCGGAATTTGGTGTTTGATACAAGACGGGATTAGTCAGCAAGTTATTACCGGACGCATCATAACTCATTAAGAAAACATCCAGATTAGTATTGATGCCTGCATCCGAATCCTGATGGCCGGCTACCCAAAGTGTATTATCAGAAGCCAGCGCTAAAGAAATTCCTTCATCCGAACCATTACCAGTTATACCAATGAATTTAACCCATTCCTGCAATCCTGCATTGGTTACTTTACAAATAAAAGCATCATAATCTGATGAGCCGCTGCTCAGCTGCGACTGACCGGTGAGATAAATATTTCCTGCATTGTCCAGCAACATGTCATTCAATTTATCTATGCCTCCCTTGAAATCCAGTATTCTGGTCCATTGCAGTACGCCCGCATTGTTATATTTAATAACAATAACATTATCATTTGTTCCGTTCTGCAGCACACCCGCCACAATCACTTCGCCGGTACTATTGAGTCGGACAAATTGCGCTTTATCAAGCAGTGATGTCGCCGAATAAGCAGCCGTCCAGAGAATTGTACCTGTACTGCTGATCTTTAAGATAAGGATATCATCATTAACCTGCCATGAGGGATCCACATCCGTCTTACCGCATAAATATATATTCCCGGAATTATCCAGTACCATATCGGCAGAACGATCGGATTCATTGATTGGGCTATCGTACCGGTAGTTCCATATACGGCTACCTGTGTTGCTGAATTTCTCGACATATATATCAGAAGATGTACCCGAATTTTTCAGATACCCACTCACAATAACATTTCCTGAAACATCCAGGGCGATTGCATTGGCTTCTTCATCACTTCCGAAAAGAGAACCGGTGGTATCTCTTGACCAATCCAGTGCACCTGAGCTATTCAGTTTACCAAAATAAAAATCCCTGTTATTATCCTGACGAACCGAATAGCCGCAGAAAAAAACATTACCATTTGCATCCGTTGTAAGCTGACGAATATTCTCTCCGTTATCGCCTGCTCCTGACCATATATTCTGTGCAATGGCATTATTATTTCCATTATAAACAAGAAGAAGTGCATTACGCTGAGCATTTGCCTCAGAAGTAAAACCTGCCACGACAATATTTCCATTGGAAGAAATCGTCACCCCGTCTCCTTCATCATCTTTATTGGCCGTGCCGTTAAATGTTTGAGTGATCAGATTGGTCCCGGTTGAAGAATATTGTAATAGCACCAGATCGTTACTAATAGCAATTGTATTATCCCTGTCTGTAAACCCGGCAACCGATACATTACCATCCGCTGCTAGAGCGATGGATACGGGTATATCATCATTGGCAGCAGCACCTGCATAGGTCCCAACCCAGGATCTCACACCCGTAGCCGATAAAGCAACCGTATGAATATCATAATTGATACCAACCGTTGGATTAGCATCACTTCTGCCCGTAACGATACAACCTCCGGCAGGTAATACGACCATATCCACCGGACGATCCTGTCCGACAAAATCATAAAATGAATTAAAAAGTAGTGATCCAGTAGAATTGTACTGAAGAGTTCGGTAATCATCATCTGTTCCATTACTTGATCGGCCCGTGACATAAACTCTGCCCGCATTATCTGTACCGATCGCAACCGGACGATCCGTGCCTCCATTATTAAAAGCTCTCAACCATTGCTGCACACCATCTGCATTATATTTAATTGTCACATAATCATCATCATTCCCATTGAATGATCGACCTGTAATATAAATGCTGTTTGTCGCATCTGTAGTTACTGCCACCGATCTGTCATTATTATTGGCTGTTGCATTAAACCGAACGGCCCATAGGAGTGAACCTGTACTGTTATATTTGACTGTTAAAAAATCATTATTCAAAAATGGTGTAGGATCCTGATCACTTTCACCGGTTATGATAATATTACCAAGTCCGTCAATGGTCATTCCGTTAGGCTCATCATAAAGATTAGTGGCTGGGCTGTTATAAAGCCGGGTCCATAAAGTATCTCCGGAGGAATTCAGCATCATCGTCCAAAAATCATTTCCTACCGACTTATTGTTACCATAGCCCGATACAACAATATTACCATTGGGATGGAGTAAAATTTTCTTGGCTTCATCCGGGCCATTACCGGGTGCAGAAAAAACCTTACGCCATTGTACCTGTGCCTGCGCATTATATTTTATAATAAGAAAATCACGATCTGTGTTGGGGTTGACTGTATATCCCGCTGCATATATATTATTATTCACATCAGTAACAACCGTATTCAACCGATCGCCAAAATCACCTTGCCCGTTGAGCAAAGACTCCCAATTGGAAGTAATTTGTGAAAATAAAAATGAAATAGGAAGCAGGACCAATGCGGTCAGAAATACAACAAAACGAAACATGTGGTTTTATTTGGATGAAAATAAAGAAAGTTGGCACAGAATATGGGCAGAAAAAGAATATTTGCGCAAAAACGAAAAGCAAAATAGTGTTTTATGGGGAAAGTTCAAAAATTGGGGAAAAATACGTAGTCAAAAAACACTTATTTTATTATATTCAATGTATAGAACCCTTTTGATTATGCCTATTCATACAGCTAAACAATAACGCTCATTCATAAACCAAAACCTTCCATCATGAAATCAGTCCACACCTTCCTCTTATTCCTTTTTTCTTTGGTTATCATCAGCTCATGTAGTCAAAAGAAAAAAACAGAAATCCCTCCGGTTATCTCCATGAAAGATTTCTTTCGTAATCCTGAAAAAAGCGGCTATCAGATTAGCCCCGACGGACAATATTTTAGTTTCAGGGCTCCGTGGAAAAATCGCATGAATTTATTCGTACAAAAAGTAGGTGATAGTACGGCTGTGCAGGTTACTTCCGACACGACTCGCGATATCATGTCCTATTTCTGGAAGGGAGACCGGCTGATCTATTCGCGTGATATAAACGGAGATGAGAACTTCATTGTATTCAGTGCTTCCCGCGATGGCAAGGATGTGAAAAGACTGACGCCGGAGAAAAAAGTTCGTGCTCAGTTAATGGATGATTTGCGTGCAGTACCGGGCATGGAAACCAACGTACTGATCATGATGAATCAGCGAAATCCGCAAGTATTTGACCCTTATATCTGTGATGTTATTACGGGCGAGCTGAAGGTTTTGTATGATAACAGTAAAGATAATTTTGAAAACTGGATGACAGATCATACCGGGCTGATTCGCTTCGCAACTAAAACGGATGGTACAGATAATGTTTTTTATTATCGTTCCAGTGAATCGGAACCCTTTACCGAATACATACGTATTGGCTACAAGGACAGCTGGAATCCTGTTATGTTTACGTTCGATAATAAAAATCTGATCGTCTCCCACAACCTGAACGGAAGAGATAAAAACGCCATTGTTGAATGGGATCTTCCTGCAAAAAAAGAAACGAAACTATTACAGGATAATCCTGACTATGATATGGGTGGTGTTGAGTTTAGCCTTAAGCGTAAAGTGATTACCATGTACACGTGGGAAGGCGAAAAAATGGAGAAAAAGATTGTTGACGAAAAAACAAAAAAACTCTTTGATCAGCTGGAGAAGAAATTCCCCGGCTACTACATCAGTATTGTCAGCGAAAACGATGACGAAACCAAACGGACTATCTCCATTAACAGTGATCGCACCAGCGGACGATTTTATTATCATGAAGATGGAAAAGATGACGTTACACTACTTTGTGATCGTACACCCTGGCTGAAGGAAGAACAGATGGCCGAAATGAAACCCATCAAATATACCAGCCGTGATGGACTAACTATACACGGTTATCTTACATTGCCTGTGGGCAGAGAAGCCAGAAACCTTCCTGTTGTAGTGAATCCTCATGGTGGACCATGGGCCCGTGATTCCTGGTGGTTCAATCAGGAAGTGCAGTTTCTGGCAAACAGAGGATATGCCGTATTGCAAATGGATTTCAGAGGCAGTACCGGTTATGGTCGCAAACATTGGGAATCGAGCTTTAAGCAATGGGGTAAGGCCATGCAAAATGATGTTACGGATGGCGTGAAATGGCTAATCAAAGAAAGCATTGCCGATTCAAACAGAATTGCGATATATGGAGCAAGCTATGGCGGATATGCAACATTGGCAGGCATTACCTTCACGCCGGAACTCTATGCCTGTGCAGTGGATTATGTCGGCGTAAGTAATCTTTTTACATTCATGAAAACGATCCCACCCTATTGGGAAGCCTGGCGTAAGCAGATGTATGAAATGGTCGGTGATCCGGCTAAAGATAGCTTACTGATGCGTGCTGCAAGTCCGGTCTATCATGTAGACAAAATCAGATGTCCATTATTTGTTGCCCAGGGCGCCAATGATCCGCGCGTTAATAAAGCGGAAAGTGATCAAATGGTGGATGCCTTGAAAAAAAGAGGTATTCATGTAGAGTATATGGTTAAAAATGATGAGGGGCATGGCTTCTACAATGAGGAAAACCGGTTTGACTTTTACGGAGTGATGGAACAATTTCTGGATCAGCACATTGGGAGTGGCTATAAAATTAATAAGTAAAGGAATCGCAAACGTTTATCCTTGCTGTGATTATCAGCACGTAGCTTTTTCTTGAATTCAGCCTGAAAATTCAGTAGATGCATTTGTTTCTATCTGATGAAAGGACTATTTTTACCCGCTATTATTTTATGCACCTTCAGTATGGAAATATCAACATCACCTAACTCCCATCGGGCCTTTATTTTTCTCTGTTCATTTTTAGCTGTTTTATTAACCGATTTAATCAGAATTGGCCAGGCACAGCAACATAATCACCAAAATGAGGCGATCAGACTCATTGCTTTTAAAGAAAACAGTAAATGGGGATACAAGGATCTTTCTGACAAAATCATTATCAAAGCACAGTATGATTCCGCTACGAATTTCAAAGAAGGAGTTGCACTGATACGTGACAATTCCAAATACTATCTTATTAACCCGGAAGGAAAAATAATCAGGGAAATCACCTCTGTAAAATCTACTGATGCTATTTCTTCTATTAATTTACAGCGAAATAAAAACAAAAAAGAAAATATTAATTTACCCGCGTACAGAGTACAGTCATCCACAAATTGCTTTCCTAATTTTGATTTTGAATCCGGAGATTTCAGAAACTGGGAAACGAATATCGGGAGAACGGATGATGTCAATATGGTGAATTACATCTATCAGTCCGGTTCATGGAATGCAGGGGTTAATGACGCCGGTCCGCCCAACCGACATCAGCTCATAGATCGTCAGACAAGTGCGGGAGAGCTGGATTATTACGGAGGCTTTCCGGTGAACCATCCAAGAGGAGGAAGATACAGCCTAAAATTAGGGAGCAGCGAAGATGATCCTACCAGTAGTCAGGTGTGGCCCAACAGAAGGTCTGAATCAGTTCGCTACAAAATTAAAGTCCCTAATAACGATTTCTCGATTCTGGTATCCTATGCAGTTGTTTTTGAATACCCCCAAAACGGATCTCTTTATTGCGCGAGTACGCATTGCGAATATGAACAGCCCAGATTTAAAGCGGTTATTTACAGACCCAATGGTGACACCTTACAATGTTTTAATTTCACTTTCATTGCTTCCGATCCTTTGCCAGGATTTAAATTATCCCCTATTCCGGGAAATATCGGGTCGCAGGTTCGTTACAGAGACTGGACGGATGTCTTCATCAATTTATCTAAGTTCAAAGGCGATGAAGTGTTTCTTGAAATTACTACGGCCGACTGTACACTTGGTGGCCATTGGGGATATGGTTATTTTGATGTCATTGAATGTGATTATAAAATTAAACTTCAAAACAGTTGCAGAACTCCGCAAAAAACACTGCTTTTTGGTCCCGATGGCCCTTTTAAAGGATATACCTGGCTAGACCAGAATAATCAGGTTTTAAGTATTAAAAAAATTGACAGCATCAATGCATTCCCGGCAAATACCAAAATCAGACTTGCGCTGGATCCGTTTGACGGATATGGATGTAAAGATACCATTGATGCCATTGTAGGAAACCCACAGCCACCCTCCGTTGATTTAGGCCCTTCACAACCTAATTGCGGCAATGCAGGCGTCATCATTGGTGTACCCAACAATACCTTTTATTCCTATCAATGGACTCCATCTACTGCATTAAGCAACACCACCGCATCTCAGGTTACCGCTAACCCGACAAACTCAACCACTTATAAATTATCTGTAACAGATAATTTTACCGGATGTAAAGCCGATGATGATATCCTTATCAAAGTAGAACGTGGTTTAAATATCAATGTGAATGATGCTACTACCTGTGCAAAGAAACCGGTCAATTTAACCGCCTCAGGAGCTGATTCGTATAGCTGGTCCCCCTCCATCGGGTTAAATACTACTACGGGAAGAACCGTTTCTGCCAGCCCGTTAATCACTACAGTATATACGGTTATCGGTAAAAGCAATACAACCGGTTGTGAAGCCAGAAAACAAGCTACCGTAACCATAGATCCTGCTTTCCAAATTAGTGCTGTCCCCATTAATCCGACAGACTGCAATGCGGTACAGGGTGCGATAATAGTATCTAATTTAGAGCCCAATAAAAATTATCTGATCAGCTATTCCAGAAATGGAATTTCTTTCCCAAATAACGCTTTCACTTCAACCGCAGCAGGTCAGATTGAAATAAAAAATCTGCCAATTGGCCTTTACTCCAACTTTTTTGCCGAATTGAACGGTTGTGGTTCAAATGTTGTCGGCCCTATCCGGCTTATTGGTCCTGATATACCCAGAAAGCCTTCTTTACCAAGTAAACAACTGAGTTTCTGTCCTGGACAGCTTACCACACCAATACAATTTATATCTACCGATAATGCCATTATCGAGTGGACAAACTCCAATACCACCATAGGGCTTGCTGCCAACGGAACAGGCATCATCGCTCCCTTTACTCCAATCAACAACACAACGTCGCCTGTAGAAGCCAATATTATTGTAAAAGCAAGTCTCAATGGTTGTCCAGGACCTGCAGACACCATGAAAATAATTATCAATCCTGCCCCCAGAATTGTTATTAATAATGCAGAAGTCTGTATTGGCAGCTCGGTCAAACTTGTGGCCAGTGGAGCTGATAGCTATACCTGGTCTCCTTCAGCTGACTTAAATATCAGTACTGGCGCAGAGGTTCTCGCCAGTCCCCAGACTCAAACAACCTACACGGTGACCGGCACATTCTCCTCTACCGGTTGCGATGCCTCAGCCAACGCTATCGTTAAAGTAAATCCGTTGCCAACAGGCAATTTAGTAACAACAGGAACGCTAAACGTATGCGCCAATGGGCAGAGAACATTTCTGGTAACACCCGGACAAACAAATACAGGATATCAGTGGTTGCTCAATAGTCAGATTATTCCGGGAGCCACTTCAAAATCTTTATCTGCAAGTGCTGAAGGAACCTATACGGTTGAACTGACATCTGTTTTTGGATGCAAAGATCTTGCAACTGGCACGGTAGATTTAGTTCAGATCATAAAGCCCGAAGCTGATTTTGATGCGCCTATTGTATGTATTGGCAACTCAATGGCATTTCGTAACTCAAGTAATATCGCAAGAAGCGGTGTAGTAAGATGGGAATGGGATTTTGGAGACGGAACCGGTTCGACAATTAAAGAACCGGTCAAAAAGTATAATATTTCAGGCACGTATAAAGTTACTTTACGGGCAATTTCTCAAACTTGTCCAGGCTTAAATGACACCATTGAAAAATTTGTTATTGTTCAGGATCCGTTACCGGGTATTCGTTATCCGACTATTGAAGGATTAATCAATACAAATATCCCATTAAAAGCAAGAAATATTGGAAATGTATATTTATGGAATCCTTCTGTAGGATTAAATAATCCTAATATTATTGATCCTGTCTTTCGCTATGACCGTGATACAGAATATCTGATTCGCATTACCTCTCTGATCGGTTGTGAAACAGTAGATACTGTTTTATTGAGGTTACACAGTGCCGCAAATATTTTTGTACCGGACGCATTTTCACCTAACGGGGACGGAACAAATGACTTACTGGACATTTTCTTATTAGGTGTCAGTAAAATTCATTTTTGGGTTTTTAACCGCTGGGGACAATTAATGTTTGAGACGACCGATCCCAAACAACGTTGGGATGGTAATTATCAGGGTAAGCCTCAACCTTTGGAAAATTATGTATGGATAGCCGAACTGGAAACATTTACGGGACAAAGAATTAAAAAAAGAGGTCAGACCATACTTATTCGATAACTAATATATTCCCAGTGCGGCTGGAGTTGTTATGAGTTACAACCGGACTATTTCCAAAAACAAATTACCGGGACTATCCTGATCAGAGAAAAAATGTAAGATTCTCTACGGAATAATTTGAATGTTTTGATACTGATTAAAAGGCGGCCAAAAGCCGCCTTAAATTTTAATTTTTAATCACCCTGAAATTACATCTCACCGTTCGCGGTGTCCCCTGAAAACTCATACTGACCTCGAAATATCCTTCAACAACAGAACCCGATGCCGTATTGTACTTCGTTAAATTCATCGTTGGATTGGGTGTAAGAATCTGTTCGGAGAACCGTGTTTGATCAATATAAATAAAGCAGCGTTTAATAAGTAACCCATTGCCCGTAGTCCGATTATGTTCAAAAGTAAAATTGAAATTACCAGATGTGGTACTGCCCGGTGTATTACTTTTTCCTCCACTGATATTATAATTGTTGGATGTTGGGCTGAAGGCGGTATCCAGTTGACTAATGCGGTCTGGAGGCGATACGATATTATAGGGTGTCCCATCAATTATAATCTCAACAAATTGAACACTGGATGTACCGCATGATTGTATGGGTGGCACAGTAACTGAACCATTGGTAACATTGACCGTCACAGGTACATTCTGCTGAAGCGCATTGAGATCGATCGCCGTTACAGAATACACCACAGCAGATGCATCACATTTTATGATGGCCAGCTGATAATTTCCATTCTCTATATTCGCCGTGTATACCTGACCGTTAGCTGCATAAATTCTTACAAATCCTTTTGCCACCGGTGCATTGTTACAATCTTTTACTGTTCCGGAAAAGATGACGCGGTTTAAAGCCGGTGTAGATACTTTGATGGTACCCAAACTCGTATTGGAAGAAAAAGGTCCGATCGGAAACGATTTAATAACCTGATTGCACTGATTAAGCACCTGTAAATTCAGTAATTCATTTCTGGGAATTTTTCCGCATACCTTTCCGGCCGTATCCGTACGGCCAAAACCTGGATTACCATTTGGGCGTACGATACGTATCGGTACATTATTCAAAGGTCGTTCAGTCAGACTGTCAACCAGTTTGACACAAAATTCAACCAATGGAAATGGCGCATCACAATTCCAAAATGAAAAATGTGTGACTTGTGCCAGATAATTATTGCCTGATCGGGTAGCTGATCCCTCCTGCACCCAGCGGGCCTTAACTTCATCATAATGCCAGAGATCAATCGTAGCGGGAGCATTGCCCTGTAACACTGTGGGAATTGGAAAAAGAAGATCCGCTTTTTGTCCCGACTTAATCTTTAGATCTTGTCCGGAGTTTCCTTTTAACTCAACACCAATCATGCCATAGGTTTCCAGACCTCTTTCTTCACCACCTGTCGTAATACCTCTCAGATCTCCCATCACTATATCCGGGAGGTTGGGATCAGTTGGATTGATCCATGTCATCGATACACTCACATCACCACTATAAGCATTTCCTGAAAGATCGGTAACACTATTAGCAGGAAGCGTCAGCTTGGCTCCGCCGGTAAGCGAAATAAATCCACCCGTGCTACTGGAAATCGTACCGTTTACTGTTCGGGGCAACAAACGGATGCGAACCTGATTCATTGTAGCCGGAGAAGTCACGAAATTTCTGTAGGTTTTAAAATAACCAGTTTTTTCTACACTGACATGTCCGTTATTTTTTGACAGACTGATATTATTAAAAAGAAATGTCCCAAATCGATCTGTACTTGTAGTGTTTGTGCCGCACCGTACAAGTGCACCGGATACCGGCTGCCCTTTTTCATCAACCACCATACCTGATACGCCGGCTTGTACCTGTGTGATATCATCCACCTTTGCAGGAGGATTGATATCCGAATTGTTTTCTCTTTTACAGGAAACGATCAGAATAGCAGCAATAAATACCAATAAAATATTATGGAGAAATGAACGTATCATGGCAGTTATTTTAAGTTTTATCCTAAAGAAAGTTAAACTTTTTCAGTTAAACTGCCAAAAATCATCAATGAATTAATGCTCTCATAGAATTAAAAAAAAATAATAAAACCCGGCAAGCCGGGCTTTATGAAAGGTGCCAAATGGGTATTTTTAATTTTTAATAAACTTCGCGACTGCAGTCTCTTTTCTTCCATTTGATATTTTCAACATATAGATTCCTGCAGGCATGTCGAATACATCAAAGGATTCAAATTGCTTATTAGTGGTTTTAGATTTCAATAAAAGTCCACTGATAGTAAACAGATTGATTTGAGTGGATCCTTCATACCCGCTCAAATCAATATTCAAAATATTTCTAACCGGATTAGGATATGTCGTAATTCCTTCTGAATTTGAATTTGTAATTAAATTATCAAGACGACTGGCAGTGCCTAATTGTACTTTCAATGTATAACAGGAAGCAGCATTAAATATGGTTGAACTGGAGGTATACACTCTTGCATAATAGGTTCCGGCACTAACGGTTGAGTTAATGGTTTCATTTGTTGTTCCGGTATTGGCAGATGTCGCAAGAATGGTACCTGCGTTATTTACCAATCTTAAATTATAATTGGCAGGAAGTGTAGTAAGAGAAAGCGTAATGGTTCCCCCGGTAGTGATTACAAATTTATAATGATCTACATCATTTGAAGCCTCAATTTGTCCGGTTACATTGGTATTAAACGGAATCGTTGCGGCTCCCGATGCTGCATTATTTGTTGTGTTATCCAATGTACTTCTACAACCCGTAACAGCCGTTGCTCTGATGGTATAACAACTGGCACTATTGGCCCCGTTAAAACCAAACACACGGATGTAATAGGTGCCTGTAGCCTGATTGGTGAGTGTGACCGTTTCAGTAGAGGAAGTTGTTGCCGCCGATCCTATCTGTGTTCCGGCGCTATTAAAAATTGTCAGATCATAATCCACCCCGCTCGGGCCAACCAGATTGTACGTGATATCACTCACACTTGTTGTAGTTATTTTAAAATAATCATTATCAGTAGTTGTGGTGATGGCAGCAGAATTCGTGGATCCAATAGTAATGGCAGCAGCAGCAGCAATACTTTCATTGGGCTCAAATGCCGTAGCGCATGTTGATGCAGCCGTTGTGGTGAACTGTGCGGAAGAAAATCCACTAGTTCCGTTTGTACCGCAGTTGGTGCTTACACGATAATCATAGAGGGAAGATGCATTTAATCCTGTAAGGTTTACTGAAGTAGCGGTAGTCATAGTTGCAGCGCTGATCCATGTAGCAGAACTATTCAGCTTATAATCTACCGCATAGCTCTGTGCTCCACTTACTGCAGTCCAGCTGACCGTAGCACTGATTGATGTTATTGATGAAGCGGTTAAGCCCGACGGTGCATTACAAACCGCCGTTGAAGTGGTCGTGAATTGTGCGCTTGCAGCTGCACTGGTTGCAGTAGAACAAGTGGCTGTCACTCTCCAATCATACAAGGCTCCGGAATTCAACCCTGTTAAATTGAGCGAGGTAGCCGTTGTAGCCGTTGCTGCGCTGATCCATGTAGAAGAGCTATTCAGCTTATAATCTACCGCATGGTTCTGTGCACCGCTTACGGCTATCCAGCTAACCATAGCACTGCTTGTAGTAATGGAAGATGCTGTGAGTCCGGTGGGGGTGCCACAGGATGATCCTGTGGTAATGGTAAAGTTGGCATTGGAGATATCAAAAAAGATATTGCCTACTGATTCTATTTTTATTCGTGCCGTAGAGGTTGGAGTATTGGGAATAACAACCGCCTGTGATCCGTCATTGGGTGTAGTTGATAAAAGTACAATGGGGAATGTTTGTCCACCATCCGTACTCAACGAAATTTTTACATTGGTACAGCTTACCGGAGTGGCCGTTGTATTCGCAACATTCCAGGTAATGGTTTGCGTACTTCCTCCAACCCAGGAAACAGCCGTATTAGGTGCCGTTACCTGAAAAGGTCCGGATGTATTGGAAACCGTTACAACCATATCTGCAAATTGTGTTTGACCAACTTTAACAGGGGCCGTGGAACTATACGGACTGTTATCCCTGACCGTTAGTCTGAAATTAAGTGTTCGTGATACAGAACTTAGGGCTTCTGTATTAGCTCCGGGATCACCTCCTGTGAGAGGATCTGAAATAAGTTGTCCGGCAAGAATAGTCGAGAGTTTTGGAAACAGACGAGTCGGTGAATTACTCGGCGTATAGGAGATCCAGTTAGGACCTGAAGCTTTGGTAGCACTTGCTACGCTGCTTGTTCCGGTTTGAGACTTGGCAGCATTATCGTTTTGTTCCCAGCAATAAGTGAGCGGATCATTATTTGCATCGGTAGCTGAACCCGTCAATGCGAAAGGAGTACTGATAGGGATAGTATAATTCGTTAATGCCGCAACTACAGGAGTTGCGTTGATGGCAGCTATTGAAGTCGTAACGGCACAGGTTTTTGTGGCAAGATTAGTCTGTATCTGTCCAATACTGGCTGCATGATACATGTCGATCGAGTGGGGAGCAAGATCCTGAGAAGTGATGCCTGCATATCCCATTATGGTAATTCCTGAGCCAGGTTCCTTATTTACTCCGGTACCTTCATTGCTCATAGAAAAAGTGTGATTAGCTCCGAGCTGATGTCCTACTTCATGTACCACATAATCAATATCAAAATTGTCTCCTTGTGGAATACCGTCTGCCGGTGAGGTAAAACCTTTCCCTTTGGAACCGTTTACACAAATACATCCGATGCATCCGGCATTACCCCCTCCGCCGGAAGCGCCAAACAGATGTCCGATATCATAATTCGCTTCTCCAATTACATTGGTAAGGGTAGTTTGCAGTTCATTATTCCATGCGCCTCCTGATCCTGTTGAGGCTGCCGAATAAGGATCTGTAGAAGGATTATAATAAAATACACTGGTCGTATTGGCAATCAGATTCAGATGTATAGCAAGATCTCTTTCGTAAACACCATTACAACGGGTAAGGGTATTGTTGACAGCTGCCAGTACAAGGTTGGATTGCGTGCTGCTGGTAGCCCCAAAATAATTGGAGTATTCTGCCGTCACGGATTGTGCCAGTCTGAAAGTTTTCAAATCACCACCTGAGCGTAATTTGATTATATTTTGATTCACTTTATTATTAAGGCCATTTTCCAAAGATTGCACAGGTGTGCCACAGGTCCATGGAAGATCTCCTGGCTTACGTAATGATTTAAATACGGCATATACTTTGTTGTCGTTTGAGAAAGGTTCTATGAATTCATTTTCCTTATCTGTTCGAAATACCATTGCCTGAATTCCCTGAGGAGAATAACTGAGCTTAAGAGTGGCATAAGGATCTGTAATCCCTTTCCCGGAAAATGCTCTGATCTCAGGAAATTTAGCCTGAAGCTCAGGATCAAAATTAGAAGCTTCTAAGATCTCAAAGACTTCCATGCCATTATCAGCATTGGGAATTATAATAGTAACAACAGAAGGCCTTTTTTTACCAACAGCATTAAATAGTTGTTTTCGTAAGACTCCTAATTCAAGATTGTACAAATTATATTCCTGCGGGAATGAAAGCCTGGAAACTGCTCTTGCCTTAACAAGGCCGACACTACTGGTACGGGCAGTCCATGGATTCACTTGCTGTGCATTTGCATTTGAAATAAATAGCATGATCAATCCAATCAGAAAAAGTAAATTTCTCATTTGAAAATTATTAATTGAACAAAGAAAGTTAGTGGAGCTTAATGAAAAGCAGAAGATGGTAAAATAACAGGTTGCAGCGGATATTCAAAGTAATTGGTAATGGAAGATAAGTATTTATTTTCATATAGTTGATATTTTTTTTAAGTGATTACAATTCAAGGGGCCCATGATTAGTAAAGGAATGAGACTTTCTTTTTTTGATATTTCTTAATCTGCGTTGCTTGAGTCATGATTATAACAATTTTGATATCAGTTCAAATGACCATTTATAAAATCGTATATTTAAGTCAATATGCAAGATTCCGGACGCATCCATACTATCGACGCGCTTAGAGGCATAGCCCTGTTGGGCATCCTCATGATGAATATTTTATGGTTTGGCTTACCGGAAAAAACGGTTGAAGATTTAGGCGTTCGGGGTGAATACAGTGGCCCTAATTTCTGGAGCTGGTGGATTATCGAAGCTTTTTTCCACGGCACGATGCGGGGTATGTTTTCCATGTTGTTCGGAGCCAGTGCCGTATTAATTCTGGAAAAATATGCAAAGCATACGGGACTTGACAGTGCCGCTGAATTTTATTTCCGCAGACTGCTTGTGCTGTTTCTGTTTGGATTGTTCAATGCATACATTTTGCTTTGGTCAGGTGATATACTCTTTACCTATGCCTTGGCCGGCATGTTTATTTTCCCGCTCTATCGTTTGCCAGTAAAAAGATTGCTGACCATTGCAGGTATTGTGATGGCATTATCCTGTCTTCAGACTACCTGGCTTCATCATAAGCCAATCCGACTGAAAAAAGCAGCGGATGCTGCATTGGCCATTGATACATCGATAACTCCTCTTACCCCGGCTCAAAAAGCCGATATAGATGCATGGAAGTCATTTGAGATGGAGCAAACCCTTGAACACAAACGCATGACAGATCAGGATCAGATTTCAAGAACACAGGGTGATTTTATGACATTTTTCTTTTATTCTGCGAGTGTTACCTATTTTCTTGAAACTGATTTTGTTTATAATTTCTTTTTTCTGGATGCATTTACATTTATGCTCATTGGTATAGCACTTTATCGGCTCAATATACTGAGCGGAAACAGGAGCGTCCGTTTTTATCTGATGCTGTGCCTAATCGGATATCTCATCGGACTACCCATTTATTTTATTACAGCCGCCAACAAATTGAATGGCCATTTTAATCCCTATCTCATTGCTTTACGCGAACCTGTTTCCATTCATCATTTTGGTCGTTTGGGAATGACGCTTGGTAATATTGGTTTGTTGAATTTCTTATTTAAAATTCCGGCAACATCCTTTCTGAAAAAAATCATGACACCAGTAGGCAGAATGGCGTTTACCAATTATCTAATGCAAAGCCTTATATGTACACTCATATTCAGCGGATTTGCTTTCGGTATTTTTAATAAGCTGCAGCGATTTGAATTGTATTATGTCGTTGTCATTATATGGATATTTCAAATCATCTTCAGCCATGTGTGGATGCGCATGTTTGCGATAGGACCATTTGAATGGCTCTGGCGCAGTGCTACCCATTGGAAATGGCAGAAGTTTGAGCGGAACAATACCTAGTTGTTAAGCTTTGCTGGTAAAAAGTAAATAACCTTAAAAGGAGAAAGATAAATCTATTGAATCACTCCCATTTTTATTGCCTGATGAATATGTGCTAAATGATGATTGCTGTGCCAGGCGTAAATGCCGATATTTTCGTCGAGGCGGATGGTTTTTTTAGTTTCCGGATGATAAAATGTCCGTGCATAATCCGTCTGTGTTAAAGCTCTTAATAAATGAGTCCATCGTTCATGAAGTCCTTCCAGAATTTTTAGGGATGATTCTACGGTCATTTGTTTTGTATCCGGTAATTCAGCCCACCGGTCTTCGTAATAAGGTTTGATGGTTGGCTGATCTTCCGTCAGTGCCAGTTTGAATCGTATAAAACTATTCATATGGCTATCTGCACAATGATGAATGACCTGACGGATGGTCCATCCTCCCGGTCGATAAGTAAGATTCAGTTGATCATCACTCAAACCAGTGATGATAGCTCTGAGTCTGCCAGGAAAAGAAGCAATATCATCTATCCATTGAGATATTATTTCATTAGTAATTAAATCCGGCATGGGAAAATGACCAATGGGATATTTTAACTGCTCATCTGACATATTAACGCTTTACCACTTTAAATGCTATGTTCCGGCCATGTCCCTGCATGATGGCTAAATTGATCCAGGATAATGCGAGTTTTTCCAGGAGTTCTACTTTATCCGACTTTCCGAAATCCATACATGATCCAAAGCCTGCGTCCATAGCTAATTGAGAGGCCGTTTTCTTGGCGATATCACTGTCGCCAGCCATAAACATATCAACCCCTTCCCCATTGTAGATTGGGTTCAGCATATTTTCAAAACCCGTGCTGTTGAAACATTTTACCACTTCCGCATTTGTTTTATCGGCCAGACAATGATAAACCGTCTTGTATGGATCAGGCGCTTGCCGAACGGAATTGGTAGCATCTATGATCACTTTTCCGGAGACATCACCCATTTGTTCAATAATCTCAAAGATGGCAATAGGTGGTGTAGAAATCAATACCACCTCAGACTGAGCAATTGCATCCCTGATAGGCATTGCACTTGTATGATCATTCTTCAAAAGATCCATTCCTTTAAATTGATTTACATCCCGCACGCCGAGATAAATGGTATGTCCTTTTTTTGACCAATTGGTAGCGAGTGCACCACCTACATTTCCGGTGCCGATGATGGCAATGTTCATTTTTTAATGATTTTTTGATGAAACTTATCGGGTAAAAAATACCATACAGGTATCCCTATAAAAATAATAAAAGAAAAATAAATTGACACTAAAGCCAATGGTATAGAAAGCAAATACAGGCTTGTTGAAATCAAATTACTCTTATGCACCATTTTATTATAAGGGATGAGTTTCGCATCCACTTCAACATATCTGCGCATCAACAAGAAAGCCAGTGCATTCAAAAACATGACAAAACCATAAAACATAGTTGCCTGATATAGCGTAGGGTATTTTGCCAAAAAAGCAGTAGGCAATGGTATTAATGACATGGAGAAAAGTAAAAATGCATTATACCAAACCAAACCGGTAGTCGTATGCGGGATTTTATCAAACAGCGAATGATGATTGAGCCACAAAATAGCTACCACGATAAAACTTAAAAGGTAAGCAAGAATTTTAGGGATTAACGACAACAGCGCTGTCCATACATCCAGATTGGTAAAAGTTTCTTTTAGTTCCGGAATATGTAATTCCAGTACCATAATGGTGATGATGATCGCGATGACGCCATCACTAAAAGCTTCAATCCTGTTTTTGTTCATGCTAAAACTCATACCTTAAAAATACTCCAACATTATTGAATGTATAGACTTTTAATATTTAAACGTACTATAGAAATTTTATCTTAAATTCATTTTACTATTCTAAATCCAAAAGATGTAAAATGAAAACAAATGCTCAGGCCGTTCAGGCTGATAAATTGATCTTTTTCGGAATCCTTTTATTTCTGATTGGGCTTACAGCGGGACTAATTGTTCATAACATGGCTAACCCACGCATGGCTCTTTCAGCACATCTGGAAGGTGTTATGAACGGCATGTTCCTTGTAATTCTGGGACTGATCTGGAAAAGATTAATGCTTTCGGACATACTTCTAAAAACTGCATATCGGCTGGTAATTTACGGTTCGTTTGCAAATTTTATAGCCGTCATGCTGGCTGCCCTAACTGGTTTTGGGAAAATGATGCCAATAGCCGGAGGTAAAGACGGAAAAGGTTTTACCGAAAGCGTTATATCATTTTTATTGGTCACTCTTTCCATCAGTATGTTAGCTGTATGCATAATTGTATTGATTGGATTTTATAAAAAAATGAAATACAATAATCAAATTGAATGATCAACGGATAGAAAAATTCCTGTGTCTATTTACAAGTAAAAGATTTGGAATATTACCAAATATTGGTAACTTTATTAAAATAACTTACCATGGGACGCAATACATCCATATCATTAGGTGATCATTTTGAAGAATTTGTTGATGAGAAAGTTTCAAACGGAAGATTTAAAAATGCCAGCGAGGTGATACGAGCAGGTCTTCGTCTTCTTGAAGAAGAAGAAGCCAAAATAGCAGTACTCAAAAAAGCAATAACTGAAGGGATTGAAAGTGGAATTGCTAAAAAATTCGATCCTAAAAAGCATCTTGAAAAACTAAAAGCCACAAGAAGAAAAAATGGCTAAATATACTCTTACGAACAAAGCTGTTACAGATTTATCTGAAATATGGAATTATACAGTTGAGACCTGGTCAGAAAAGCAGGCAGACAAATACTATTTTATGATTTTAGATACTTGTCAGGACTTAGCAGACGGCAAGGCTAGAGGTAAAAATTATACGGAAGTTGATTTAGAAATTTTAGGTTTCATAGCCGGACAACATATTATTTTCTACAGAAAAATGAATATTGAAGAAATTGAGATTACCAGAATTCTTCATGCTCAAATGGATCTTAAGAACAGAATTCAAGAATAAATAAAAACGCGATAAGACAACTAATGGTCGCTGAATATTATTTTTCGTCCATCGTTGTTCGTTGATCGATTTTCGAAAAACGAAAGACGACCAACGAAAAGTGCCCGGGACTGGATTACTTCCAGTCATCCAGATATTTCTGCGAGGGGCTTACCCAACAACCCCGGCCCTGCTATCGCAGTCCCATGGGATTTGTTATTTGCTCACTTATGCAAGCGAGCTCGCCACGCATCCAAATAAAAAAAGCCCGCACATCGTGCGGGCTTTTTTGCTCGTGCCCTTTACTGAACTCAGATCGAACTTTTTGTGGGAGGACCTGATTGGTCTAATTAATATTTTGACGCATTAAATATTTTCATTCGGGCTTCGCCCCAATGTTTACCCCGCCTTCGGCGGGATTAATAATCAAATAAATTCTAATCCCTGAGGCAACGAACAGAAAAACCGTACGCTTTACCGTTGGGGCCCCTGCCTACATCGCCGTTACTGTAACCCAGGACACGGAGCCATGCATTGCCGGTAGGGCCCTCCGTAGAACTCCACCAGCCACCGTCGTAGCCAACGTTGCCGAATGTACCAACAAAGCTGGTGCGGAGGCCACCCGGAAGCCCTGACAAGCCGGAGCTGTTGGTAGCGCTGGTATTCGGACTGATCCAATATTGCGTGCCCGTGCTCTTCATCTTGCCGCCGGCAACAGATTCGCCCCCTAAAAAGGTCGTTAAAGTTGTCCACTCTGCATCCGTTGGTACATGCCAGCCGGTGGGGCAAAGTTGATTCGTGTTAGCTACTGCATACCAGTTGTAGAGCTTACCATATGGAATATTATTATTTGCATCATTAGTGTAATAACTCCAAGCACCAGTTGTATTATTCTGCCATTGAGTATTATCGGTAATGTTGAGAATAGGAGTACCGTTTCTGTATTTGGTTGTTCTTAAATTCTCTGCCATCCAGGTTTGTGTGCCTATCTGGATGGTTTTATAGGTGTTATTATCCTGATCCGTTATGCTGCCATAAGTCAGATTTGGATTAAACTGGTTTCCCGTACCGCTACTAGATAAAGTCGTAAAACTCAACTGATTCCCATAAGCTGTTCCGGCGGTATTGATCGCATATGCCCTCACATAATAGGTTGTATTCGCAGCAAGTCCGGTGAGGTTGGCGGTAAAACTTCCCGTGCCGGTTCCGGAAACAGCGGTATTATTTGCAGTTGTAGGATTTTGAGTAGTTGCCCAGCAGATACCACGCTGCGTAACCGGTGAACCGCCATCATTGGTAATGCTGCCACCACTTGTGGCACTGTTGGTGGTGATATTCCCAACGGAAAGTGTAGTAAGCGTTGCCGGGTTACCCGGATTGCTGTTAGTATAAGTAATGCTGTCAATCGTACTAATGGGTATTTGCAATACCGTACCATTACTTTGATGAATACGCATGATGGTTTGACTTTTTGCTGACGCACAAAGTATTATCATACTAACGAGAAAGAGATGTTTCAAATTATTGAATTTAAATTATTAAATTTTAACACTTAGTGTGACATTTAATCTTTTACACAACGAATAGAAAAACCACTAGTCTTATTGTAGAAATTCCTGTAAATAGCCTCGTTATTTGTACTTAAGTTACGAGCCCAGGAAACATTAGCACCGCTCGAAGTAGAACTCCACCAGTAACCATTATAGCCAATTGAGAAGAATGATCCATCGTCATAGCGACTTCCTCCAGGAAGTGCCGAGAAGCCAGAGTTATTTGTAGCACCAGCATTTGGACTTAGCCAATACTGAGTACCGGTACTCTTCATCATTCCTCCAGCGTTTTTACTTTGAAGACCGAATGCTGTTACATTATAGGAAGGATCCAAACTTCCAATAAGAATGTTTAACTCAGAATCACTTGGTACATGCCAACTAGTTGGGCACACATTTTTATTCCCATTATTAGCAGGATTAATCACATACCAATTATACAAACCTCCAAATTTATTGGCGGCGTTGGTTGCCTGGTCGTTATTATACCAACACATCATAGGTTGTTTCAAGGGATTTCCATTATTCCAATTATTTGCCCATTGAGTATTGTTGGTTACAAGCGGAATATTACTTCCATCGCTATACTTTGTAGTTCGCAAATTTTCCGCCATCCACTCTTTATTACCAATGGTTATAGTAGTATATATGTTTCCAGAAGCATCAGTTACAGATCCAGGGTTTACTGGTTTTAGTAAGGTAGTAAAACTAACCTGATTACCATAAGCGGTTCCGGCTGCATTAATAGCATAAGCTCGCACATAATAGGTGGTATTAGCAGCAAGCCCTGTGAGGTTAGCCGTGAAGCTACCTGTACCGCTGCCAGCTAACGCGATATTATTTTCCGTAGTGGGATTCTGGGTATTCGCCCAGCAGATACCTCGTTGTGTAACTGGTGATCCATCATCATTGGTGATTAAACCTCCACTTGTTGCACTATTTGTCGTAATATTTCCTATAATATCAAGTGTTGAAAGCGATGCCAGATAATCCTTCAGGCAGCGTACTGAAAAACCGCTTGTATAAATTGGATTAGTGGAAGATGAACTGTAGACATAGCCAAAATTGTAAACAAGACGACGAAACCAAGCATTAGAACTCCACCAAAAACCGTATTGGCCAATAGCATAGAATTTACCGTCATACCCTCGACTACCCCCAGGAAGGCCTGAGAAACCGAAATTGTCGGTAGCATAAGTATTTGGACTTAACCAATACTGAGTCCCTACACTTTTCATAATGCCGCCGGCAATTGTACTTTGATTACAAGAATTGCAAGTTGTATCTGCTGAAGGATCAAGATATTTTAATAACCTATTCCACTCTGCATTTGTAGGCATATGCATACCTGTTGGGCATACATTTTTATTCCCATTAAAAGCAGGATTAATAGCATACCAGTTGTATAACGCTCCGAACTTATTGGAGGTATAAGTTGCCTGGTCATTGCTATACCAGCACATCATGGGGTTTTGCAAAGGATTTCCTTTATTGTAATTATTTGCCCATTGAACACTATCATTTACAACAGGGATATTACTTCCATCTGTGTACTTAGTAGTGCGAAGATTCTCTGCCATCCACACTTGAGTGCCAATCGTTACTATTGGATATGTGTTGCCGGATGCGTCAGAGACAGTTTTTAAGGTAGTAAAACTCACCTGTTCCCCATAAGCAGTACCTATAATATTAATAGCATAAGCCCGCACATAATAGGTTGTATTGGGTGCAAGCCCTGTGAGATTAACCGAAAAACTATCAGTGGTACTGCTAGCTAGCGCGGTATAATTTGCCGTGGTAGGATTTTGAGTAGTAGACCAACAAATACCGCTTTTAGTAACCGGTGAACCACCACTACTAATGACTTTACCACCACTCGTTGCTGTATTCGCTCTTATATTACTAACTGCAAGAGTAGTTAGCGTTGCCGGATAATCCATTACACAACGTACAGAATAACCATTTGCCTTATTATCGTCAGTCCTATAAGTGCTTCCGTATGCGTAATTCAAGATTCTGAACCAGGCATTATAAGTACTTTTCTCAGTAGAACTCCACCAGTAACCTAAGCCGTCAATTACATAGAAAAAACCATCATAATAACGGTAGCCCCCAGGAAGACCTGAGAATCCCGAGCTGTTTGTAGCTCCAACATTCGGAGTTATCCAAAACTGAGTACCAGTAGTCTTCATTTTACCCCCTGCAACAGATTCGCCACCTAAAAAGGTGGTCAAGGTAGTCCATTCGGCATCACTTGGAATGTGCCAACCAGTAGGGCAAACATTCTTATTACCATTTGTGGCAGGATTTATCGCATACCAGTTATATAATGCTCCGAATTTATTTGCAGAATAATAGCCTGTTTGATCATTATTATACCAACACATCATTGGCAATGAATCATCGTTTAAATAATTATTCTCCCATTGAGTCTTGGCTGTTACAATAGGAATATTGCTGCCATCTCTGTACTTTGTTGTCCGCAAGTTCTCTGCCATCCATACCTGGGTGCCAATTGTTACGGTAGGATAGCTATTTCCTGAGGTGTCAATTATAGTTCCAGGATTAACGGGAATTTGTAAGGTAGTAAAACTCACCTGATTCCCATACATTGTACCTGAAGTATTTATAGCGAAAGCACGAACAAAATAGGTGGTGTTTGCATCAAGCCCGGTAATGTTTATGGCAAAACTTCCGATACCCTTTCCTTCGGCGGCGGTATAATTTGCAGTGGTAGGAAATTGTGATGTTGACCAACAGAGACCTCTTTGAGTAATCGGCGAACCGCCATCATTTGTAATGATGCCGCCACTCGCTGCACTATTTGAATTAATATTTCCTATAGCAAGTGTAGTAAGAGATGCTGGACTACCCGGATTATTATTATAGTAATTGATGCTATCAATTGTGCTAATGGGAATTTGAAGCATTGTCCCATTATTTTGGTGAATACGCATGATAGTTTGACTATGGGTCGAGATACATATAATATTAATTGATATTAAAAGAAGATATTTTATCATTTTCTCTATAAATCTTTATTATATATACCTTTTATTAAAAATCTAAACACAAATTATATAAGCTACTTATGCATGAAATAAAATAACTTTAATCCTTAATACAACGAACAGAATGCCCCGATGACTTACCACTACTATACTTACTTAAAATGCCATTTGTATAAAAAAGGTTACGATTAGATGATGTTGTATAACCATCATGTGTAGCACTCCACCAGTAACCATTGGATGCGTATTGGTAGAAAATCCCGTCGCCTGTACGACCTCCCCCAGGAAGCCCGGAGAATCCTGAACTGTTAGTTGCGTCGATATTCGGAGATAGCCAAAATTGAGTGCCAATAGTCTTCATTTTACCACCCGCAACGGATTGGCCACCTAAAAAGGCGGTCAAGGTAGTCCAATCTTCATCCGTTGGCAAATGCCAGCCTGTAGGACAGATATTTTTATTGCCATTTGTAGCAGGACTTACCGCATACCAATTGTATAATGCACCAAATTTATACGCATTGTTGGCAACTTGATTATTATCATACCAACACATCATAGGTAATGTAGTACTGTTGTAGTAGTTATTAGCCCATTGGGTTTTATCAGTTACAATAGGGATATTACTGCCGTCTCTATATTTTGTTGTGCGCAGATTCTCCGCCATCCATATCTGTGTACCAATCGTTACAGCAAGATAGGTGTTACCAGAAGCGTCGGTAATGAAACCGGGATTAACCGGTGTTTGTAATGTCGTAAAACTTAACTGATTCCCATATGCTATTCCTGAAGTATTAATGGCATAAGCACGTACATAGTACGTCGTATTCTCAGCAAGTCCTGACAGATTTGCAATAAAATTACCTGTACCATTACCCACAAGAATTGTATTATTTGCCGTGGTTGGACTTTGCATTGTTGCCCAACAGATACCACGTTGAGTAATAAGTGAGCCGCCATCATAGGTAATACTACCTCCACTTGTTGCACTGTTTGTAGTAATATTTTCTATTGAAAGC
>Ga0315906_10001013_pt1 | contig 42673 bp, 33 predicted proteins | sample LakEriMetagenome_4_FD_203526 | JGI IMG/M metagenome (GOLD analysis project Ga0315906, IMG submission 203526) | Freshwater fungal communities from buoy surface, Lake Erie, Ohio, United States - Buoy 2 MA122 | ecosystem: Environmental > Aquatic > Freshwater > Lake > Lake biofilm | place: USA...
TAAATGAGTTGGTACAAAATATTTATTCGATAGATATTAGTCCAGCTCCAAAATCTTATCTCGAAAAACAATTTTCAAAAGTCGATTTTCGAGTTGGTAATAGCCATGAACTTATTCCAAATTTAATTAGAGAGATTGAAGAAAAAGGGCAAAGACTTGAATTCATATTAGTTGATGGAGATCATACAACAAAAGCAGTTAAAAGAGATTTAGAGGCTATTCTAAATTATAATCACAAACAACCCATAACAATTATTTTACACGATAGCTTCAATCCTCAATGCAGAAAAGGAATAAAGTCAGTTGACTACAGTTTATACCATCAAGTCAGCTATGTAGAACTCGACTACATTGGAGGTTCATATTGGCATAATGATACCTATAGAGAAATGTGGGGTGGTTTTGCAATGATTCAAATAAACCCCAACCACAAAGGGAGGGTTTCAATTCAAGCTTCACTAGAAAAAATGTACAGAAGAACGTATTGGGGGTCAGTACATATTTTTAAAGACTCCCTGCAGTTTTTAGTACCACTCAAGCAAAAGATTTTTCGAAAATTGGGACTGAAACAAAGAATCAATATGTACGAAAAATTTGACTAAGTAACCTACTCTTCAATTGAGATTTCAATTGGATTTTTTTGTAAAGTCAAGATTGAAGTTTGTGTTTAGAATTATTCCATTGTTATTTTGAAATAGATTTTGTCCGTTTATTAGGCGCCCAAATTGTAAAATTTGGCTGATGTATCCCGCTTCTATTCTTATATTTTTATTGAATCGATATCCAAATAATACTCCAATTCTGTTTTGGTCAAAAATATTGGCATTAACATTTTTCCCAAAGCCTATAAATATTTCATCATAAGCAGCTACATAAGGTGTTTTATCATTGATTGTGGTACCTCTCAACGGCAATTGAAACCGAAACATATATCGGGCTCTATTTAAAAGTGGAAATTCGTCTTCGGTAATTTTATTTGCTGAACTGTAGCGTCCTACAAATCTTTGTTCTAACATAAAGCGGTGAGAAAAATCTACAATACCTTCTTTATGAGAAAATTGTGCCATTTCAAAAATTCTATGCTCTGTAAAATCTCTACCTAAGGCATTAATTGGGTATTCATCATATGGAAAAGTTTCTATCCAAGCATAACCCACTCTAAATAATACTCTTGGATTTAATTGGTAATTCACTCCAACTCTTAAAAGGCTTTGTTGCCAATCAGTAATGGTATTAACGCGACGCCATTGGTATTCGGAGTGAATGCCAAATTTTTCTGATACTTTGAAAGTGCCAAAATAATTATACCATCCAATATCGTTTTTTGTATTTAAGCGATTGTTTTGTGCAAATGAAGTTTGACCAACAAAAAAAAGAAAACTGAATAATGCAACTGTATACTTCATACTCGAATTAAATGAAAAAGGGTTGTGTTTCTTCACAACCCTTTTTAGTTAGTTTATTTCGTTGCTGGGGTAAATGGAAGTGCAGATTTATGCACAATGATTTTAAGTTTTCCATCTTTTCCTTTTCTGAAAACCCAAGTTTTGTCTACCATAACTTCATTTCCATCCTTATCTGTTACCCACACATTTCCCATTGTTATTGCAACAGAACCATAAATCTGGATTCCTTCATTATCTTTTCCTGTGTTATTATATCTCGCTTTCACCCAAGGCTTCAAGGCAAAACCATAATCATTAGGATAATCAGGGTCGCCACCTATAAAATAGGCCAATGCGCCTTTTTTGTCGTTTCTAAAAGTTTGGTCGCCAAAAGTTAATGTTGGTTTGAAAAACACTTTGCCACTGTCATAATTGTAAGCCGATGAAAGTACTTCACTCGCAAATGCTTTGTAATCTCCACCTTCTTCTTTCAGTTTACCAATTTGTACCAAAGCATCACACCAAGCCTGTTGTGCAGCATTCACTTCAGCATAAGTGATAACTGTTTCTGCACCCTCTTCAACGTACACCAACCCCAAGCTGTCAATTACTTTTTGCACTTGTTCCTCTGCTTGTGAGTCTGCATCATTACTTGTTGGTTTGCTTGCTTCATTACAAGAGGACATTATACCTAACGTCAATAATAATCCGAAAAACATTTTTTTTATACTCATAAAGGAAATATTAGAAATTGCCTACTTCTTAAAACGGTGTTCGGCTAGTCCGTTATATTTATGAATAAATGTATAAAGATAAAACCGAAAGGCAAGGCTATAACCCCTGTTATCGTTTATAAATTCCCTTTCTTTAATTCATTTACCGCGTGGTCACAAGCCCTTGCGGTGAAGGCCATATAGGTTAAGGAAGGGTTCTGACAAGCGCTTGAAGTCATGAAAGCGCCATCTGTAACAAATACATTCTTTACATCATGCATTTGGTTCCATTTGTTCAGAACTGAAGTTTTAGGATCATGCCCCATGCGGGCCGTGCCCATTTCATGGATTGCCATTCCTGGAATTGCTGGCTGGTCGAACGACTGAACGTCTTTCATTCCGGCAGCTTCCAGAATTTCAGCTGCATCGTTTTTCATATCAATGCGCATTTTACGCTCGTTCTCACCAAACTCACAATCAACTGCCAGCAATGGAAGTCCCCATTTGTCTTTCTTTGTTCTATCAAGGAAAGCACGGTTTTTAAATTCTGGTAAATGTTCACCAAAGGATCCCAGACCCATAGTCCATGGTCCTGGTTCTGTAATATCCTCATTAAAGCCTTTACCAAAACTCATTTCAGGAATGGCTCTTTCCCATCCTGTTCGACTAGCACCTCCTCCATAATGGAAACCGCGCAAATAATCCCGCTCTGGTTTATCCCCAAGGTTTCGATAACGTGGAATATAAACACCAACTGGACGCCGACCATAATAATATTTATCATCAAAGCCTTCTGCCCTTCCGGAAGCACCAACTTGAAAGTGATGATCCATCAGGTTATGTCCCAATTGCCCGCTGCTGTTTCCAAAACCATCAGGGAAGACGTCAGAAGTAGAGTTCAATAGGATTTGAGTTGTCCCCAGCGTTGAGGCATTCATGAAAATTATTTTTGCGGAATACACGATGTGTTCGTTGGTCTCTGAATCAATCACCATTACTCCTTTTGCTTTCCTGGTTTCTTTATCGTAAAGCACCTCGCTAACAATAGAAAAAGGTCGAAGCGTAAGATTACCAGTAGCCATCGCTGCTGGCAAGCTTGCCGATTGCGTACTGTAATAACCGCCAAACGGACAACCCCTGTCACAGAGATCTCTATTTTGACAAGAGCCCCTACCATTATGTGGAACGGTCAGGTTCGCCATCCGATAAATGGTCATCATCCGCGCTCTGCTATAATGTTTTTCGATACGTTCTTTCACTGCCTTTTCTACACAATTCATTTCAAAAGGAGGAAGAAACATGCCATCAGGCAATTGTGCAAGTCCCTCATTTTGCCCGCTAATACCAGCAAAGCGCTCTACATAATCATACCAGGGTGAAATATCTTTGTATCGTACAGGCCAGTCAACACCATAGCCATCCTTTGCATTGGCAGCAAAATCCATCTCACTTAACCGCAAACAACCACGTCCCCAGGTAATGGATCTTCCTCCAACATGATAGCCCCGATACCAGTCAAATCGTTTCACTTCAGTATATGGACAATCCATATCATTCACCCAAAACTTTGCATTAGACTCGCTATACATACCGCCGCGGGTTTGTACTGGCTGCCTTTTACGGTCTTCAAGCGTAACTCTTCCTCTGTGTTTGAATTCCCATGGCTTCATCAGAGCAGTATCATAATCTTTGACATGCTCAACATTACGGCCACGCTCTAACATCAAAACCCTTAACCCCTTTTCTGTTAACTCTTTTGCAGCTAAACCACCGCTGATACCTGAACCTACTACTATGGCATCATATGTATTCTGCTTCTCTGCTTTTATATTGTTATTCATCTTTCTTATTAAATATTCTTTCAATAATTAGGTAGCCCATGCTTTTTGTCCAGGTTGCAAGGGAATACAGGCTTCATACTTGCCTGGTATATGAACATATCTTAAAGCCTTTGTGGCTCCAATTTCCGAAGTATAATAACCCAGGCAGGTGAGTTCATACATAAGAGGGAAGAACTGTGAAGGATTTTCTCCGGCGGTTATTTGCGCCTGGGCTTCCGCTTTGAATAATTTAAAGATCTCTTCTCGCTCCTTAAGCGTTAATGAAACGAATAACTTGTTATACTTACTCTTTGAGACTTCATCCACTTTCATTAATCCATCTGCAAATTGCTTTTGAATATCCTCAGTATAACAATCTTGCATCATCATTACGATAAAAGGGCCAAGGCCTGCAGCTTTGGCGCCGGGCACTCCTTTCTTGTCAGGAATAAGTGTATCTGCGATTTCGGCAATCAACGATTCCTGTGATGCTATTGATTTGGGTTCATTTTCACCTTCCAAAACCCCATTCAACATTTCGCAAGCTCCAAAGCCTGAAAAAGTTATTGCTCCTCCCAATAAATAGGTGGCCCTTCTAACTGCTTCTCTTCTGTTCATCTATTTTATTTATCTAATTGTTTAATTGTTATTTTCTTAGCATTTACCGTTAATAAGGCCCTGTTAAAAGGAGAAGATAGGTAAAACAAGGGCAGATTGAAAATACAAAAAACCCGTCATTTCGTTGACGGGTTTTTTTATTTAAACTAAACAAAGATTAGAAGTCGGTTATCTGGTCTTCTATTCTATTAATGTCTTCTCCAAGATTTCTTCCGTACTTCCTGTTGAAAACATAGAATAAGGTGATGTTCCATTGGAATCTGTCGCCGCCAGTTATATTTGTTTTTATGTTCTTGTTGATAGTCGACTGCAACAAGAAGGGAACATCTTTTTTAGATAGACTCATTGTATGGGTATAGAAAATACCATCCTCTTTATCAAGTTTCAGGTAATACACCTGTGGAGTGAATTGCAATGAAGTCCCTCCCCCTAATTTAATGTTAGAAAATGTAGTGTTGAAGGTTAAAAAATGCGAGCTTTTTATCGCATCGTTTTGCAAACCAAAGCCCTTGAGATAATACATCCCTACACGAAAATTTTTTGATACTTGATAACCTGGATTAATTTCAGCTGCAATGAATCTTCTGGCTTGGGTGATTTCAGACAATCGCCCATTACTCGGATCAATAATCTTTCTGGTCTGAAAATTAAAGGCAGGATGCGCTCCTACTCCTAAATTGAATTTCTTACCCTCTACAACCTTGTACCTGAACCAAAATACCATACCACCTTTCCTTCCATCTAAGGTCAATCGGATGTCTGGATCGAAGCTGAATTTGTTTTTAGAAACCGATAGCAAAAAATTATAGGCTGGAGCGTTTAAAGCGAAGGTTGGAATTATCGATAATCCATTTGAAGTGAGCCCCACTAATCCTGAAAAATTACTTTTAACAACTACACTGTCTTTCTTGACTAATCCTTTCTCTTCCTTTTTTACCTCCTGTGCTTGCAGTTGGGATTGAAATACAACAGTTAATGAAAGGAAAATAAAAAGCCTTCTAAAACAGCGCATGAAGTTTGAGTTAAGGAGTGATAAGCGGTGCAAAGGTACTGAAAAGACTAGCTATTTTATGGAATGGATTGTATCTTTATCCAATTGAACAGGCTATTTCAAAATAAACGTACCCTACGCAAGTTTGTTACCACAATAGTGGTATTAGGCCTTGTATTTCTACTACTCCAGGCCCTCTTCCAACACTTCAGCAAAAGAGTCATCGAAGAAATCGTCGCTAAGCAAACCAAAGGGAAGGTCAGTTTGTCCATTGGGAAGGTAAGATTGAAGCTGTTCCCCGACGAAGTACTGGTTTTAAGAGATACCAAGTTTGAATTCTTGGATGAAAAGGGTGAAAAAGTGCAATACGACCTCTCCTTTAAATTCCTGGAACTGCAACTGCGCTCATTCAAGTCTTTTATCGTTGATAAAGAATTGCTAGTCGACTACCTGCTTGCGGAAGACCCATCCGTCGGTATCCACCCGTCCTCCCGTAAAAAAGATAAGACCAAAGCCAATCATGCTGTCCAAGTCAAAATTGGTAACATCTATTATGCGCTCCGTAAAGTAGTAGCAGCACTACAAGTAAAAAAATTTGGTCTCCGCAATGGCATGGTCACCCTCCACAATCTGGAACCTAATAATAAAACAATACGACTAGGTGGACTAAACCTGTCACTACAGGAATTAGCCATGCTGGATCAAGCAAATGAAAATAATCCAGGTATCAGTCTTGATAAACTTAACCTCAATACCGGACCGCAAGATGTGGAATTCCCCGAAGGTGATTACCGTATCCGTTATGGTAAACTGGAATTTGATACAGAAAATAATTCCATGGCTATCGAGGGACTAAAAATCAATAGTCAGTCTGGAGACTCCTCTAAAAATGAATTGGAGATTCAATTAAAAAAACTATTGCTGACCAAAATCAATTTCCAAACGCTCTACAAAGAAAATCGCTTTGAAGTAGACTCCATGATCTGCGAACAGCCCATCATTAACATGGATCTGGATTTGACAAAAAAGAAAAGTACTTCAAACTATGATGGGTTGTTGTTAGAGAAAAAAATAGCGGGACTCATCGGTCGAATTAAAATGAATTACCTCGGTCTCCACAACAGCAATATCACCATCAACGCAAAAGGAAAAACCAATACAAATAGCTTCAATACCAAAGGAAATAACTTTATCGCATACGAAGTTTCTATTGATAGTACACAAGCCATCCCTATTCAAATTGAAAAATTACAATTCGCCATCAAGAATTTTCAAGAAACACTAAAAGATGGAAAGTATAATATTTCATTTGATAGTGTTGTTTACAACAACATGTCGCTTTCACTACTGAACTTTAAACTAAACCCGACAAACAAAAATAAAGATGCGGAAAAAAGATATTTCACTATCCCAACATTTACACTATCAGGTTTAGATCTTTATGAACTTGTTCTAAATAAATATTTAAAAGCAAACGAACTAGAGCTTAGTAACGCTACTTTCATCAACAATTATCTTGAAAAACAAACCAATACAAAGGCAAAATCAATCAAAGCCTACCTGAATGATTTCAGTGAACAAATTGATCTAGAAACAATACGTATCAACAATGGATATGTCAAAAACAAATCCATCAACACGAATAAAGAAATTATTGTAGGCGGAATACAATCTGAAATTTCTGTGAATGAAATTTTTGATTTGTCCACTTACGAAGGTATGGCCACATCAATAGAGAAAATGAACTTTGATTCGGCCAATATCAACTTAGGTAAACAAAAAATTGAATTATACAAAGGTGAGTTTCTTGGTGATGCAAAAACCATAAAAGCAAAAAAGTTTATCCTGACGAGTCAGCAAAATAAAATCAACGCAGAAAATGTAAGTATCCATAACTATAGATTCAACGATGATTTCACCAACATCAAGATTGATTCTATTGCTTATGACAAAGCCACAATCCAAATTCAACAAAGCATCTCAAAAAAAGATGAAAACAAAAATGAAGTTGATGAATTCGAAATAAAGATCAATTATCTTTCGGCAGGACCAACAACGGCAAGATTCAGTTCCAGAAATAATTTGAATGTATCTGCCGAACTGAATAAAATTTTAGTGAAGGATTTCTCCACGAATGACGAAAATGAATTGGCATTAAGTTATATCGATCTATCTGGACAAAATCTAAGTCTTTCATCTCCTACAACTCAATTAAAATCTAGTCGCTTTTCTCTGACCGATCAAAATAATTCGTATTTCGACAATATCAATTTTTATTTCAATAAAGAGAAAGATACCATCAGTGCAAATATCCCTTCAATTAATTTTATTCCTGCTCTTGCTAAATCACTGGAAAGTCAATACCCTATACTCGAAAACATAAAGCTTGTCAAACCAGAACTGAAAGTGGCCTTATTTAACTCTGCAAAACCTGCAACATCTGTATCAAAATGGATCATGGGTAATCTGGACATTCAACACGCTAACCTGAACATCAAAAAACAAACGGATAATAAATCTATTGCATTAATAAGTAATGATATAAGTTTATCAGCAAAAGATTTTTCTTCTCATACTTCTGTTAATGGTATTCAGATTGCTGATACTAAACTTACAACCCATGATATTGCTATTTTAATGAACGATAGCATCGAACTCAATGTGAACCATGGGGATTTCAATATTGAGATAGAAAGACTTAAAAAAACTGATGATCAAGGTCCACTTAACTTTTCAACACACATAACTAAATTAAAAGCGAACAATATCAACTTTTCTAAACTCAATAGAAAAGGTGAGCCCTTCATTCTTAAAGAATTTAACCTTGGTGGGGAACAAATAAAAATAGACAGCGCTGATGCCGCACACGTATTGCGTCAACTCAAAAAGAATCCAACACTATTTGTAAATGATATTGATCTGGAAGAAATAACCGCCTCTTCAATTATCAGAGCAAATGGTATAGGTTATAGCAATGGTGGTAAAATTGTGAGCATAGACTCGTTTAGCTATACACCAACAAAAGATAAAGATGAATTCATGAAGTTGAATGTCTACCAAAAAGACTACATGAAATTCAAAACAGGTAAAATCAGTATTCGAAATTTTGATATAGAAAGATTAGCAACAGACTCTAATCTTCAATTCAATTACATAATTATAAATCAACCAGAATTAAACGTTTACAAAGACAAGCGCTTGCCACTTCAGCCTGGATACATCAAAGCTATGCCTGTCGCCCTCCTGAAAAAAATTAATCAGCGTCTTCATATTGATAGTGTTAGATTGGTTGATGGAAAAGTTTTCTATGAAGAATTCAACGACAAAACAGAAATGATTGCGAAAATCAATTTATCAGAACTTCAAACATTGATCAGAAATATTGACAACTACAATACATCATCGACAGACAGTTTATATATTTTAAGCTCTTCCAGATTACTGGATACAGCTAATGTTTCTATTCGTTTTCATGAATCCTATGCAGATTCTATTGGCAGTTTCTTGTACCGTGTGAGAATCGGTCAGTTTGGATTACCTGCATTGAATAGTGTGCTCTTGCCGACAGCGAACATGAAAATCAACAGAGGATGGTTGGATACACTTGAACTAAGAGTAATGGGAAATGATTACCTCGCGCATGGTAAAATGCGGATGTATTACAAAGATTTTAAAATCCAATTTCTGAGCAACAAGGAATTAGAAAAAAGAACAGTTTTTACAAAAGCTCTTAGCTGGCTAGCAAATACCTTTTTGCGGACAAACAATGTTGAGAAAACGGGTACCGTCTTTACAGAACGCACCAGAGAAAAAAGTTTTGTCAACTATTGGGTAAAAATTCTTCTCAGTGGTGCCATGACAAATACCCGTATCAGAAAAAATTCAAAACAAGAAAAACGTTACCAGAAAGCACTCAAACGTATTCAAGTACCCGAACTTCCTGAAGTTGATTTATAAATTCATCAGTAATAATTCGTAACATTACAGCTGAATACAAGCTTCTCGTGAAATATAAATTTTTAATCCTCCTACTGTTCGTTTCCTTTATTTTTTCAGGATGCTCCTTCCTAAAAACTGTTTCTGAAAAAATTACTACTACCTATAAATCAATAGTACATAAACCAGAAAAAAAGGAAAGTAGTACCCCTCCAATTGGGGAAATAGCTAAACCCAGCAATAAGACTACAAAGCCGCCAGTTCATAAGCAGCACAAGGCAAATACCGATAAGTCAATCACGCAAAATACAATTCAAGCGCAACTTGTTCATCCATTAAGGGAATTCAGAGCAGCATGGGTGGCAAGTGTAGCGAATATCAATTGGCCCAGTAAACCAGGACTATCCACTGAGGAACAACAAACAGAGGCAATTTCAATTTTAAATTATCTCCAGGAAAATAAATTCAATGCAGTCATCTTGCAAGTCCGCCCCCAAGCTGATGCACTTTATGCAAGCCCCATTGAACCTTGGTCGTATTTTTTAACAGGAGAACAAGATAAAGCACCAGATCCTTACTATGACCCCTTATCGTTTTGGGTTGAAGAATCTCATAAAAGAGGTCTGGAATTACATGCCTGGATGAACCCATACAGAGCACACCACAGTTCGGGAAAAGAAATTTCTCCTAAATCAATCGTGCGCACCAATCCTGAAACAGTTTATTGGTTAAAAGAAGGTTATTGGTGGATGGATCCCGCTTTACAATTCACTCAAGATCATACCAGCAAAGTAGTTCTGGATGTGGTAAAGAGATATGATGTAGATGGTATTCATTTTGATGATTACTTCTATCCTTATCCATCCTATAATGGTAATGATGATTTTCCTGATGATCGATCATGGAATGCATATGTTGAAAATGGGGGTACCATGTCTCGTAGCGACTGGAGAAGAAATGCAGTCAACACCTTAATTGAAAGACTGTATAAAGAAATTAAACAAGAGAAACCGCATGTCAAATTTGGATTGAGTCCTTTTGGTATTTGGCGACCAGGTTATCCTAAATCTGTTGAGGGTTTTGATCAATATGAAAAATTATATGCAGATGCGAAACTTTGGTTGAACAAAGGATGGATTGATTATTTCACTCCTCAATTGTATTGGTCGACCAACAAATTGAATATGAGTTTCCCAGTATTGCTTGGATGGTGGCAAGAAGAAAATACACTTCAACGTCACTTATGGCCGGGAATCAATATTGCAAATGATAAAAATATCCTAGTCAATAATATTGAAGTTGTCAATGAAATCATGATTACACGTGGAATGCTTCCAAAGAGTCCCGGTACTGTTCATTGGAGCATGAGCTCACTTACAAAAAACCCATCACTCACAAAAGATTTAAAAGATGGTGTCTATAAACAACCCGCTCTTGTTCCTGCAAGTCCCTGGTTGGATCATATTACCCCAAAGCCACCAGAAGTTTTTTTAGGTGATCAAAATGATTCTTTATTGGTTAGGTGGACAAGCAAAGAGCATGATGTTTTCAAATGGGTATTGTATTACCAATATGAAAACAAATGGGAACAAAGGATATTTAATAAAGATGAAACAGAGACATTCATTAATCTTTACAACAATAAACAACCCGAGCCTAGTAAATTAAAATACATCATCGTAACGGCAGTCGACCGTACTGGAAATGAAAGTGTTCAAAAACCAGTTTCAATTTATTAACTACAAGGGGAAATCTAGACCTAATATAATTCTTCTACCCACCAACTGCTGCACATTTTTATCAATGCTATTTGCATTTATTATTTGCTGAACAAAAATCCGTTTGTTCAAAAGATTATATCCCTGAACATACAAACGATAGGTGTTTTTTGGTACCCAATTCAATTTTATATCTACCAGATCAAGTGTGATAAAACCACGACCACTATAACGCATCATGCTTAAGTTGGTGTTGAATTTCTGACTCAACATCAATTGCAATCCCACCTTAAATTCATTTCTTACATTCCATAAAACCGTCGTGTTACTCAAACCATAAAACTTTGAAAGTACATACTGATGATCAAATTGAAGATTATACCCTTTCCGCCAATTGGTAGCTAGATAATTCCCAATACGAAAAACATGATTGGTAGCATCAAATTGATTTCCATTGAACTGAGCTGGATTGATACTTTTCATCCCATTCAATTGAATTCGGTACTTCAAACGCAATGGATGAATTATTTTTTCAAGATGAAGATTCAAAGATAAGGTTGATTGTTGCCGACCAATTGACTGAGACATCATAGTAAAGAAAGGATCAAGATCAATTGCAGTCAGATAATCTTTATAAACCCTTCTCACCATGATCTGACTGCCAAAAGTTAATCCTCTATAAAGATCCATTGCAGATATATTGAGCTGTCCATAGATGGATAAAGGAAAAGCAGGAGTAATTGGACTGCTTACTGTTGAAGTCCCGTTTTGGTAAATAACTCCTGCAAAAAATCTGCGGACTTCTGTAGTTTGTCGCAATACTCCATAATTCAAACTCACCTGATTTGTAGCTTTCCTTCTCCAGACGAAAGCCTGATCAAGATGATAAATCATTCTTACCGATGGTTGCCTATTAATTCTAAAATCTACCACCCCCAACATCGACTGTGTTTCAACACGTAATTTTTTGGTGAGCACTAAGGCAATACTTGAAAATATATAGCTTTTAAAAACAAGTGTCTTTAGCTGTTGATCTGCATTATTTGAAACCACATTAGAAACAGACGACTTAAACCAATACTTAACATTGGTTTTTTTGTGTACCCGATAATGGCCAACAGCAACCTGAGTATGAAAACCAACATGTTTTACCATCTGATTGATAGTCGTAACGGAACTACCCTGATTCCCTATATCATTTCGTTGAATAAATATTTGATACATGTTTGTTGATCCATCACCATATGCCTCAGCCAACCAGATATGCTTTGATTTGGATTTCCAGGAATGATTAATCATAAACTTTAAACCTCTGGCATTTAATATAGCACTTGACGAAATCTGATATGGAGTACTCAAGGTTCGTTGTTCGCTAGAACTTATTGAACGTCGATCATTGTATAATTGTAATTCATATTTGGAGTTTGAGTTTTTACGCCTGTCTCTCTCCCACTGAACCAACAAATTGCTTTCGTTTAATTGATGCTTGTTTGAGTTCAATGAATAGAGCCCCAATTTAAAATCTTCTTCTAATGAGAATTGCTGATTGTGTTCTGCCTGATCTGCAATCTGATGATTAGACTTTCTTAAATTGACTCTGAGTTGATTAAACTCATTCAACTTAACTGAATTCGCCCAACCCGTCCCCCAATCTCGATTTGGATTCACATATATTTTAGGAAGCGTTTGTATCAAATTATATTGAAGTTCATTCGGCCAGGAACGAAATAAAACTTCTTGGTGCGACAAATCATTAAATTGACCTATCATCTCATTTTGAAGAGGGTATGCCCCTATGTTATTTGCATTGACCAATAAAAACTGTTTAAACTTTTTTCTTAATCGAACAAGTTCACTTTGAATCTCACCCAACTGTTTAGGAGAATAGGCTGCCAAAATATTTAAAGTTGACTTACCGTAGTAGGATTGCTTTAATACAAGATTGACAGCAATGTCCTTATTTTCATCATATTGTTTTAACAAGCGGTTTTCATTATACTTTTCCAATACCTGAATAGAGTCAATCATGAGCGAACGAAGATTGCGAGAAATCAAATGATAATTTTCTGCTGTGAGATCATCGCCATCCAACATCAGTTTTTTTATTGATCTTCCATTAAAACTGATTCTACCACTTGGATCGATCTGAAACCCAGGTACATTGCTTAACAGTTGTTCAAGTCGAATCGCTTCAGGTCTTTTAAACCGATCAGCTGAAAAAATCAAAGTATCTCCTCTACGTTTAGCCACCAGAGCATTGCCTTTGATTTGAATCTCCGGCAATACAAGGTGGCTTTTGGAAGGGAAAGTATCTCTGGATATTGGTAAGGCATCGCATGAGCTAAACATGATCAACATGCTCAGCATTACTCCAATCACTCTATACATACTTAATCAATATGCTCCCAGGTATGGAATTTAATTTTTGATTTGGTCTGACATCCTATACAATCAGTGTTATTGTTAAACGAAGCTTCTAATCTTGCAAATAATTTTTTGACAAACCCAGCATAAGCCGGAAAGCCTTCAATCCCTTTTTGAATTTTCAATTCATAGAAAGCTTTATCAAAATCATACTCACTAGTATTGCTCAGGAATTCCATTCGCCAATTATCGTCGTCGTCATAGGCTTCAAGAATCAAACCAGGAAGTCCACCTAATTTCCAAGGACCATCATTGATGGTGATCGTGGGTGCATACCATGCCGTATAACCTCTGCCCTTAAACCTCGTCACTGCCTTCAAGCAAGGTATGCCCCCGATCATTTTATGTTCTTCTGTGGTTATCCATTCCATTGGAAAGAGCGTATCAGCAAAATAATGTGGTCGCTGATTGAGATCTGTAAACTCAAACAACAATGAATTGCTCTCATGATTTTTATATACAGTAAACAGACTATCGCTTCTTAAATCTATAGTGTTGTCCTGCAAAGATGAATGATGTTGTCCCTCTTCTTTCATTGTAAACAAAGAACGGTTTCCATCAATAATCAACCTACCCCAATACTCCCTGTAGTTTTCACTTCTTCCAAAGCTTCCATTGAATTTTCCTTTATAGTACCATGTTCCTTTTATCTCTTGTGCATGTGCGCTAACAGCAAGGAAAGCAACAAAAAGTGTAAATAGTTTTCTCATTGTGTAAAATTGATGACGCAATACCCACGCCATTGATTAATAAATAATTGCTCTAACTGTATTCATTGCTGCCCTCAAACAGCTAACCGCCTGAATAGTGGCCTCATTGCAGGTTGCAGCTGTAGTGGTGCAACTTACTTCAGCTTCAATGGGACCTAAATCAAGTTTTCCTTTTAAGGTCACAGAGCAATCTGCATCTGTCTTTGTTTCATGTTTAACATTCACTTGTTTTACTTTACTGATTTCATTTTTTACATTGCCGAAATCGGGTTTTACTATTCCCGCTGCATAAGTCGCGCTGAAAGTCATCATCAGCATCATCGTCACAATACTCAGTTTCTTCATACGTTTGGTTTTTAAAGATGATTTGGATTGGCAAGGGTATCACGCCATCGAGTTCATGTTGAACTGTTCTGTAAAACTAAAGTTGACTTCAAAACTTAAAAAGTGACTTTCAACATTTGAAGAAGAGATTATGCCAATAAAAAATTGATGTTTATACAGCATACTAAAATGCTTGATCTGGATTCAAAAAATAGCAAGATTAATTCTCCATCGTTTACCTTTGTAATTACATGGGACAGAAAAAACTCATTCGCTTTGCAGAAATTGCTACGTTCAACAACGTACTGGAATATCCAACAAATATCAAAGGAAATTGGTCTGCCCATTTTTCAAACAACAATCCAATTGTTCTTGAGCTTGCCTGCGGAAAAGGAGAATACAGCATTGGATTAGCAAGTATGCATTCCAATCAGAATTTCATTGGAATTGATATCAAGGGCAACCGGATTTGGGTGGGTGCTAAAAAAGCAATTGATCAACAATTAAACAACGTAGCATTTATACGTTCCCAAATTGGCATGATCGAAAATTATTTTGCAAAAGAAGAAGTCAGTGAAATTTGGCTTCCCTTTCCTGATCCTCAACTGCGCGCTGCAAAATGCAAGAGAAGATTAACACATCCAGCTTTTCTTAGAAAGTATAAACAATTACTCAAACCTGGTGGTTATGTACATTTGAAGACAGACTCACCTGTACTCTATCAATTCACAAAACGTGTAATTGAGATGTACGGATTAGAATTGTTTCACGATAGTGCTGATATCAGCGAAGACGTTAAACAGATTCCAGAATTGTTGATAAAAACACATTATGAAAGTCTGGATATAGCAAGGAGTAACCGAATACATTATCTTAAATTCGCAATAACCTCAGACCTTGATCCTTCAAAGGATGAATTGCTGTTGGAAATAACAAAAGAAGTCGAAAAAGACCACAACGAAGGAGTGATTGAAAATGAAAAAGAAACTGATTGAGGGAGAACATTTTTACTATAACGATCAAGGTTATATGGTGCTGACTGCCAAGTACCATCTCGAAAATGGAAACTGTTGCGGTAATGGTTGCATGAATTGTCCATACGATTACATCAACGTTAATGAGCCAAGAAAATCAGAATTAAAATTAAGAAGAGATGCAGTAGCCAGAGCAAAACAGACCAATTAAAGCTCTAACTCTTTTGCAGGGTCCCAAAATAGTATTTCGAAATCTACTACCTTATCTTTCACAACAACAACACCTTCCTGTTCTAAAAGCTCCTCCATTAAAGTTGGTGTAGCAAAATGATGTTTGCCTGTTAACATCCCATTTCTATTTACAACCCTTTGAGCAGGTACTGGAGGATCCGCAATATGTGATGCATTCATTGCCCAGCCCACCATTCTTGACGATAAACCAGACCCAAGGTATTTTGCTATGCTACCGTAATTGGTTACCCTTCCACGTGGAATCAAACGAACCACCTCAAAAACATCTTCAAAAAAGTTTCTGTTTCCTGCTCCCTGCCTATCGGCAGGCAAGCCTTTTCCCTTTTCCCTGTTCCCTATTCCCTTTTCCCTATTCCCTATCCCCTTAGGCATAATACGGACTAATCATCAAGTAAACAATCACTCCTGTGACAGAAACATAGAACCAAATAGGCCATGTAATTTTAGCAAGTTTTCTATGTGATGGCCATTCAGCAACTAATGCACGATAAGAAGTGTAAAGTATGAATGGTAAAATAACTGCAGCAAGTATGATATGGGAAATCAGAATCACATAGTAAACAATTTTAATAGCACCATCACCTCCAAAGGATGTTGATTCAGAAAGCAAATGATGGCAGATATAAGACACAAGGAATAGAAGTGATAAAACCATAGCAGACATCATCACTTTTTTATGCAGCTCATATCTTCCTCTTTTTACTGCAAGTAAACCGACAAGCAAAAGAAAAGAAACTGCTGAATTAATGATGGCATTGATTTTAGCAAAGACATGCACATCAAAAGGAAGTTCAACCTCAAGTTTTATTCTTGATAAAAAAACAACAGCAACAAAAACTATAATTGAAAAAACAATAATGAGAATGTTTGCGAGTTTATCGTTTTTCTGAATACTTGCAGGTAGCATATGCTTTGTTTTTATTTTCTAAATAGATTTCTTTTTTTCTTTTTATCACGCTCCATATTCAAGAGTACGACATCTTTAATCAATCTGCCTAAGTTCACACTATCCAATCCATCGTACCATCCGCGAACTACTTTATCGCGATCCAGTAAAAAGAATTTTTCTGTATGGATGAATCCTGTATCGATATTTCCTTCTGAAGCGATAGAAGCTTTGAATTCATTCAATGCAATATCATAAATTTCTTTTCTATCGCCTGTGAGCATCCACCATGTGTCATGATCAATGCCAAACCGATCTCCGTAGGCTTTGATCTTGGGGACTGAATCTCTTTCAGGATCAATAGTAAATGAAACAAATCGAACGATGGTATCCGTTTTCTTGAATGCATCCTGCAAGCGCTTCATGTTTCTGGTGAGCTTGGGGCAAATTGAGGGACAAGAAGTGAAGAAGAAATCAGCAATTATAATTTTCCCATTCAAATCATCAAATCCAACTTCTTTGCCAAACTGATTTTTGAGTTTAAAGGGACGAACTTTATGCCAGACAGTATCATTTACATCGCGACCTTTTTCTTTTTTAACAACAACAGTATCATAGAAATAACGTCTTGGCATCTGAACCGCACCTTTGCTGAGGTCTTCAACAAGCAGATAACTGATCACCGGCAATACCGCTACAACTAAAAGGGCTATGATTGTTGTTTTCTTCATATAAATCTCTTAACAAAAAAAAGCACCGTAGGTTTTATCCCAACGATGCTTTCAGTATTTATTTTCATTGTTATTAATGTTGACCTTCAGCGTGTGGAGCTGCTGGTGCTGTTACTTCAGGCGCACCATTGTAGGTATTCCTCATGTTTTTCCATGAGTTTCCTTCGTACAGGAAGGCAGCAATAAACCAGATGAAAAGCAGCAATGGCACAACAATCGTCATGATGAGGTTCTTCAACTCATCGCCCAGGTGCATAAAGACACCTACGATGTAAAATGCTTTTGCCAATGATAGAATAACAATCACCCCTTTTAAGAAAAGAGTAAGTGCTCCTGCCATTGGAACGGCATACATCAAAAGTCCTAGTCCAAGTTCAATAACTGTGATTACTGATAAGAGGACAGTCGTTTTGATAATCTTTTTTACTACTTCATCACCTCCTGGTTCGTGGTGAAACGTAATTTCTTGTACACTATGTTCCATAAAAATGCTTTAGGTTGTTTTAGATAAGATAGAAGCAAAGGAATACGAATACCCATACAAGGTCAACGAAGTGCCAGTACAAACCAGCCTTTTCAATCATCCAATAATGTCCTTTTCTTTCAAAAGTACCATTGATGGCCATGATCAACATAACAATGTTGATGACAACACCTGATAATACGTGGAAACCGTGGAAACCGGTAATACCGAAGAAATAGCCACCAAAAGCAACTGGACCAGGAGTGGTAACATGATGACCTTCATGACCAGTAACATTTGCAGCAGGTCCCCATGGATTCATGGTAACTGTTGTTCCCAATTCTTTTACTTCACCATTGATCAAAACCAAATGATCACCAGTAATCAAGTGCGTCCACTCCCAAGCTTGACAGCCCAGAAAGGCGAGACCTCCAATTACTGTCCATATCATCCACTTGATTACACCTTGCTTATCGTTCTTATGACCAGCATGCACAGCAAGTACCATGGTAACAGAACTCACAATGAGGATGAAAGTCATCAAACTCACGAAAGCAAGTGGAAGGTTTGCATGACCTGCAAGTGGGAATGCGTTAAAAACCTGGTTCGGGTCAGGCCAGTAGTTCTGACTGAAACGAATTGTACCATAAGAAATCAGGAAAGCACCAAAAGTGAACGCATCACTCATCAGGAAATACCACATCATGAGTTTTCCATACTCAACGTTGAAGGGGCTTTTACCGCCACTCCACCATTTGGTTTCCATTTGTGCATGGGCTGTTGCCATTCTATTTTGTTTTAAGGTTCAAATCAACTGGACTATTTCATCCAATTAAAAAATATAAATAAGTAGATCCATAAAGCATCTACAAAATGCCAATACGTTGCCGCTACTTCCAGCGGTATGGTGTTGTAATTTCTGGTTGTGGTTCGCAATGCCATGATTGCAATCACCACAAGAGCGATTACTCCGCCCAACACGTGTAAGCCGTGCAATCCAGAAATTGCGAGGAGAAAAGAATAAGACGCATTTGATCCCGCTCCTATCAAGCGAATATCATTTGCACCAAATTGCTTAAACCCTACAATCTGCAACACCAAAAAAAGAACTCCCAATACAGCGGTAATCATCAACCACCTTTTGTATGCCATCATTTCTCTTGCCTTCAAGGCCTTTAGAGAAAGTTGGACAGTCAAACTGCTTGCAAGAATAGCTGCTGTAGAGTACCAGAAAATAACTGGAATCTCTAACATCAACCAACTGGCCTGACTGCGCTTAACAATGTAAGCACTGGTAAGACCAGCAAACATCATCAAAATACTTCCAATAGCTACCCAAAGGGTAAACTTGTGTGGATGTATTTTTCTTTTCTGATCGTTCATCGCCTGGATCATGGTTTTTTATTTTTCACACTTTCGTGCTCAAATCGTTATTAATTCATTTTATCTGCAAGTAAGGCCAAGAGCACAACAGGCAGATAGATATAGGAACCAAACATCACTTTTCTTGCAGATGCAACATCCATGTTTCTGAACAGTTGAATTGCCTGCCAGAGCATCGCGAGGTTTGCAAGCGCTACAATGACCAAACTTACCATCCCCGACATTCCAAAAACAAATGGCAAAACACCAATTGGAATCAGAAGGATAGAGTACAAAATAGCTTGCACTGCTGCATACTTGGTTGGTCCACCCTGCGAAGGCAAGAGTCTAAAGCCAGCTTTAGAATAATCCTCGTGTGCTACCCAGGCAATTGCCCAGAAATGTGGGAACTGCCAGAAGAATTGCAACGAAAACATGATCCAACCACCAATACCCAATTCAGGATCACCTGCAGCCCATCCAATAAGACAAGGCAGGGCACCTGGAATGGCACCAACCAACACAGCAATAGAATGTACTTTTTTTAATGGAGTATAAATAAACCCATATAAAAAAAGGCTCAATCCCGAAATCCCTGCTGCTGTCCAGTTGAACCATAATCCAATAATAAATATCCCGATTACGGCTGCTAGTGCTGCGAAAGTTGAGGCTTCGTCGACTGTCATTCTACCAGAAGCGACCGGCCTGGAGGCTGTCCGCTTCATCATTGCATCGGTATCTTTCTCTGCAATCTGGTTAATGGCATTGGCTGCTCCAGTTACAAGCAAACCACCTACAAAAAGTAAAAGAACTGATATGATGTCGAACTCAATGTCTGGAACCAGCAGGTAACAAACCACTGAAGAAAAGACCACTGTAAAACTCAGTGTGAACTTCATCAGTTGCTGATAATCTTTCAGCTTGGATGATACCTTTGATGCTAAACTCCCATTCACTTCATTCTGCTGCATCAAATTTATTTTTTGATCACTCCTAAAGGAGTAATCATTGTTTAATGTTTAGACTCATTCGCACCAATTGGCTCGGTCTGTGGAATGAACTCTCTTCCGTCCTTTCCATAGTCGTATGGCCATCTGTGAACTTCAGGTACATCACCAGGCCAGTTACCGTGACCAGGATTGATTGGAGTTGTCCACTCCAATGTATTTGCACCCCAAGGATTCTGTGTAGTTACTTTTCTACCCTTGAAAATTGAATAGAAGAAGTTGAACACAAACAACAACTGCACTGCGAATACGATCATCGCTACAGTACTGATGAACCTATTCATGTCGGCAAACATGTTAAATGATTGCCAGTTGCTCCAATCTGTATAACGACGTGGCATACCTGCAAGACCAGCATAGTGCATAGGCCAGAAGATCAAGTATGAACCTACGAGGGTTACCCAGAAGTGGATATACGCCATTGTGTTATTGAGATAACGTCCATACATCTTAGGGAACCAGTGGTAAACACCTGCGAACATTCCAAAGAATGACGCAACACCCATTACGATGTGGAAGTGTGCAATTACGAAATAGGTATCATGCAAGTGGATATCCAAAGTTGAGTTACCCAAGAAAATACCGGTAAGTCCACCTGAAATAAACAAGCTCACAAATCCAATAGCAAAAAGCATACCTGGTGTGAAACGAATATTACCTTTCCAGATGGTAGTGATCCAGTTGAACACTTTAATCGCAGAAGGAACTGCAATCAACAAAGTCAACAATACAAAGAACGCACCAAGGAATGGATTCAATCCAGTTACAAACATATGGTGTGCCCAAACAAGGAAGGCAAGAATACAAATTGCAAACAATGAACCAACCATTGCCAAATAACCGAAGATTGGTTTTCTTGAATTCACTGAAAGAATTTCAGAAACCATACCCATGGCTGGCAAAAGAATGATGTATACCTCAGGGTGACCCAAGAACCAGAACAAGTGCTGGAACAAAATTGCAGAACCACCTTCGTTTGGTAAAATTTCACCTTTCACTACAATCTCAGAAAGATAAAAACTTGTACCAAGGTTGCGATCAAACAAAAGAAGAACAGCACCTGAAAGTAAAACTGGAAATGACAATACACCCAATACTGCTGTGAAGAAAATTGCCCACATGGTAAGTGGCAATCTCGTCATACTCAAACCTTTTGTACGCAAGTTCAAAATGGTTGAAATATAGTTAAGACCACCCAACAATGATGATACAATGAAGAGTGCCATAGAGATCAACCAGAAATCCATACCCAACTTAGAGCCTTCACTGGCTTGGCCCAATGCACTTAATGGAGGATAGATGGTCCAACCCCCTGCAGCTGGTCCAGTTTGAATAAACAAAGAAGCAAACATCACCACACTTGCTCCGAAGAAGAACCAGTAGCTCAACATGTTCAAGAAACCTGAAGCCATGTCTCTTGCTCCAATCTGCAAAGGAATCAAGATGTTTGCAAATGTTCCACTCAAACCTGCAGTCAATACAAAGAACACAAGAATAGTTCCGTGCATGGTTACAAGTGCATAGTAGAATTCATTTGAGATTCTTCCACCTGCAGCCCATTTACCAAAAAGATCTTCCAAGAATGGGAAGGTCATTTCTGGATAACCCAACTGCAAACGGAACAAAACAGAAAACAATCCACCGATGATTGCCCAGATGATACCGGTAATCAGGAATTGTTTACCAATCATTTTGTGATCCGTACTGAAAATGTACTTACTGAGAAACGATTCCTCATGGTGATGGTCGTGGCCATGTGCATCATGAGAATCATGCGAATGTACTTCCGCTGCTGCGTGTCCGTGTGTAATTGTTTCGCTACTCATTTTTAATTTTTTTTCTTTGTTCTTTATTTCAGTTGGGCCAAGGGTTTGTTAGTTGTTACAGCAGCAGTCACTGTACTATCAGCTTTAGGAGCAGCTGGAGCACTTGCTTCTTTAACTGTAAGGTATTGTGGTTTCTTTGAAGCCATCCATGCATCGTACTCTTCTTGTGTTTCAACCACAATAACGCCGCGCATAGAATAGTGACCGCTTCCACACATTTGGTCGCAAGAAATTTCATAAACGAAATCCTTGTTACCGGTAATTTCTTTCATTTGTGCGGTTGTATAAAGAGGGGTAAACCAAAGTGTAGTTGGAATACCAGGAACCGCATCCATTTTCAAACGGAAGTGAACCAATCCCACATCATGAATTACATCCTGTGCATTGATTACCAATTGTACTGGCTTACCAACAACCAAGTGCATTTCTGTTGCTTCGATATCGTCATGGCTTGCACCATCTTCCCAATCAACACCCAATGCATTACCATTAGATGCATCTGTTAAGCGATAGTTTTTTCTTCCCAACACATTATCCTTTCCAGGATACCTCATCATCCAGTTGAACTGCTTACCGGTAATCTCTACAATTTGTGCATCTTTTGGTGCATCACCTGTAATCTTGAACCAGTAGAACAATCCAAAGCCAACCAATACTGTAAGGAAGATTGCTGGAACTACAGTCCATATCAACTCTAACTTGTTGTTGTGTGGAAAATAAAATACTGTTCTCTTTTCACTGAACTGATACTTATAAGCAAACCAGAAAAGTAAAATTTGTGTAAGAACGAATACTACACCTGTAACAGCAATCGTGATGATCAACATGAAGTCGATTTTCTCACCATGATCAGAAGCCGCAGGTTGAGCAAGTAAGGTCTTATTGTAAAAGAGTTCATTGCACCACCATGCACCAGCCAGACCCAACACCAAGAACACAATCATTAAGAATGCATTGATTCTGTTGTTCTGCCTGAAGGATTTTTCTTCTCCTTTCAACACAGATACATATTCACTTGCTTTTGCGATCTGGAATGTCACAACAAACGCGAGCGCCAAGATTGCTAAAATGAAATAACCCGACATGTGCTAATTATGTTTTGTTTATAAATTCATTTCCGTTTTTCCTCAAGCCATTATACTTCGTGAATCACACTTTCTTTGATGTAAGGATGGTTCAAAGCCGTTAACGGCTTCTTCGCCAAACCTTTTCCAACAAAATGCATGATTAAACCAGCATAAAAAACCAGCATACCAAACTCAAACCAACCAAGACTGTAATGCTCATGCATGGTGCCAGGCATAACCATTTGGTAAAAATCTACCCAGTGACCCAGGATGATCAATACTGCAAGGAAAGTAAGCGTTGTATAGTTTCTTTTTGATCCTCTTCTCATCAAAAGCAAGAAAGGAACAGCAAAATTCACAATCAGGTTCAAGAAGAAAATGCCTCTGTAAGCACCTTGCATTCTTGGTTTGAAATAAACAGTTTCTTCAGGAATGTTTGCATACCAGATCAACATGAACTGAGAATACCATAGATAAGTCCAGAACACAGAGAACGCAAACATAAACTTACCTAAATCATGTAAGTGATCTTCAGTTACATATTCTAAGTAATCTCCGTTTTTCAAATACACTACAAATAACACCACCAAGGCCATACCTGCTACAAATGAGCTGATGAAAGTATACCAGCTGTACATAGTAGAATACCAGTGTGGATCAATACTCATCAACCACAACCATGGAATCGTTGATCCTACTGTCAATCCAAAGATTACCAGGAAGGCTGCACCCCATGCAGTATTTTTTACAATATATTTTGAGCTTTGTTCTCCATCCATTGGTTCATCAGCTTCTGAAGAAAGCTTTCTCATTTTTGCACCAACAAAAGACCAAAGACCAATTGCAATAATCGTCCATACCATAAAGAAAGTAGGATTCAAGAAACCACTCTTTCCTTTTAAGATAGGATCATGCTCAACATGTTCTTTATCTAGCCAGTGGTAGATATCATGTCTGTGACCAAATACGATTCCAACGAAAACAAGCAAGGCTAAAATACCAAATACGGGTACCAGACTTGAGATGGCTTCAGGAACACGACGGAATGCCATTTGCCATCCTCCATGTGCAAGTGTTGTTGCACATATGAAGAACATGCTTGCATTTACAATGAGTAAAAAGAATACGCTGTTTTGTAATAGCGAAGCCCAAAACCTTGTTTGCGCAGCTTCATCTTTACTCAGTCCGAGGAAAATGATTCCCAGCACAAGTGCAAGTCCGCCCACACCGAGCAGTATGTTCGTCCACTTTTTGTACCCTGCTGAAATCTCAAATTGTTGCTTGATCATCCCTGATTATTTAATACGTTGGTTATTTATTTTGATGCAACAACTACTGCTGCTGTACTGTCTTTTGCTGCTGGCGCCTGAGCATCAGCCTGCTTTATTTTACCTTGCTTGGTCTTGATGTAAGTAATCACTTCCCAACGCTGCTTTGCAGTAAGTTGTGAAGCATAGCTACCCATCAAGTTTTTACCATAAGTAAGTGAATAGAACATTTGTCCCTCTGGCATCGCTTCATATTTAGCATCACCAACCAAGGTTGCTGGTTTTGAAGGATAGGGACCATCACCGTCTTTCCAAAGTGGACCATTTCCATCCAGTTTGGCACCATGGCAAATACCACAATTGATCAAGTATATTCTTTCTGTTTCTTTCATCTGCTCTGCAGTGAGTGAAGCAATTGGATTCTGCAAACTGCGTGAAGCAAAATAGTTAGCAGTATCACCTACTTTATCCATTTCAATATGAACCGGATAATCATCACCACGCTTCATCGTTCCTGCAACAGGACCCTGACTGGTTCTGCCATCTGCAAAAACAGGATTGGTAGAGTACGTTTCGTAAGCACGACTATTTGCCATATCTGGCATATAAACCGTACCCGGTGTTCTCTTGACATCACTGCATCCTGCAACAGCAATCACCATCGCTGCTAATCCAAAGAATACAATTGTTGATCTTTTCATCTCTAATGTTGTTTTATGGTCTCCGCTTCCGCTTCTCCTAAATTATTTACGCAATGTTGGGTTCTTTGTACAACTCCTGCTCTTCATCGTATTTTCCGATCCACCATCCTTCTTCCGCTACTTGTGTATTGATCTCTTGTGCACCAACACTACCCAAGAATGATTTCAACTCTTCTTCATTCATTTTATCTGTACACTCGATAACCATTACAAAAAGATCATCTGTTGCACGTGGGTGAAAATGATGTCTTTTCAAGAATGGAGCAAGCTGACAGATGTACAAGAAAGTAAGCACCATACCTACAGCTGCACAAAGTACAGTCAACTCAAACGTAATAGGAATCCATGCTGGAAAAGCAAAATTTGGTTTACCACCAATATTTAATGGCCAATCCTTGGTAAATACCCAAGTCATGAACGTTACTGCAGTTGTTGTACCAATCATACCAAACAGAAAACCCGCGGTATGAATACTGGTCTCTCTTAATCCCATTGCCTTATCCAAACCATGGACAGGAAAAGGAGTGTAGATGTCATGAAACTTGTAGCCTGCCTTCCTCACTTTCGCGACTGCAGGAAAAAGGACTTTCTCGTCCTCAAAACAGCCTACAACAAATTTTTTCAATGCCATTGTATTCTTTTTACTTTTTTATCAATTAGTGATGAGCAACTTTTACACTGCCCTCAGCATGATGATCGCCATGCATTTCATGAATGAAATCATCTACTTTCTTGTTCTCAAGAGTAGACATGTCATTTTTGAAATTTTCTCCAGTTGTCTTCAATACATATTTGATCTCTGCAATCGCAATAACAGGGAAGTATTTTGCAAACAGGAAGAAACAGGTGAAGAACAAACCAAATGTTCCGAGATAGAAACCAACTTCCCAAATGGTTGGTCTGTAATAAATAGACCATGAAGAAGGAAGATAATCGCGGTACAATGAAGAAACGATGATCACAAAACGCTCAAACCACATACCAATGTTTACCACAATACTCATGATGAAAGTAAACAATACATTTCTTCTCAATTTTCTGAACCAGAACAACTGTGGAGAAATTACGTTACAAGTCATCATCAACCAGTAGCTCCATCCATAAGGACCAGCAATTCTGTATTTGAAGAAAATATCTTGCTCAAATGGCACCTGAGAATACCATGCCATAAACAATTCTGTGAGGTATGCACAACCTACAATTGAACCGGTAAGAACAATAACCTTGTTCATCGCTTCAATGTGACCCAATGTAATATAGTCCTGAAGGTTCATCACCTTTCTCAAGATCAACATCAAAGTTTGTACCATCGCAAATCCAGAGAAGATTGCACCCGCAACGAAATAAGGCGGGAAGATGGTGGTGTGCCAACCCGGTACAACAGAAGTAGCGAAGTCGAACGATACTATCGTGTGAACCGACAATACAAGTGGGGTAGAAAGACCTGCAAGGATAAGCGACAAACTTTCGTGACGCTGCCAGTGCTTAGTACTTCCGCTCCAACCAAATGAAGCCAATCCATATAATCTTTTACGCAATTTTGTTTTTGCACGATCTCTGATGGTAGCAAAGTCAGGCAACAAACCTGAATACCAGAACAACAAAGACACCGTGAAATAAGTAGAGATCGCAAATACGTCCCACAACAACGGAGAGTTGAAGTTAGGCCATAATGGACCACGTGTATTTGGATAAGGCAAAGTGAAGAAGGCCATCCAAACCCTACCCATGTGGAAGATAGGAAACTGACCAGCACACATTACCGCAAAAATCGTCATCGCCTCTGCTGCACGGTTTACACCCGTTCTCCATCCCTGACGGAAAAGGAGAAGGATTGCAGAAATCAAAGTACCAGCGTGACCAATACCAACCCACCATACGAAGTTGGTGATGTCCCAACCCCATCCAATGGTGCGGTTCAAGTTCCACTGTCCAATACCGTAAACTACCTCACGGTAAACTGAATAGACACCGAACATCAGCAATGCAACTGATACATAAAAACCAATATACCACAAACGTGTGGGCTTGGCTTCAATGGTGTGCACGATGTCTTGTGTAACCTGACCATAGGTCTTGTTACCCATTACCAATGGTTCCCTTAACTGTGATTCGTACTTTGTAACACTCATGCGTTGGTCGTTTATGAGATTTCTCTGATACTTTTTTAATTAGTGTGCTGCTTCTGCTTTTTTCTCTTCCTTATGCTCTGCTCCAGCAGCCTCATGATGTGCTTCTTCAGCAACACCAACATGCCTGTCGGTATTTCTGATCTTCGCCAGATAATTTACATTAGGCAATACGTGGATCTGCTCAAGTGAATAGAACACCCTGTTGGTCTGCTCTTCGTTTCTGATTTTGCTAACTGGGCTGTTCTTGTCGTTTGCATTACCAAATACAATAGCGTTGGTTGGACAAGCTTGCTGACAAGCAGTCTTGATATCCCATTTGCCATCTGCACCAGTTTCCAAAGGCCTGTTTTCTTTTTTCGCTTTCAACTTGCCTTCCTGTAAACGCTGCACACAGAATGAACACTTCTCAATCACACCACGTGATCTTACTGTCACATCCGGGTTCAATACCATTCTCGTCAAATCATCGTTCATCATCATCACTGAATCTTCCAATATACCCTTCTGATTATCTTCGAAGCTATCTGCTCCCATATAATCAGACCAGTTGAAACGTCTTACTTTATAAGGACAGTTGTTGGCACAATAACGTGTACCAATACAACGGTTGTAAGTCATTTGGTTTAAACCTTCACTGCTGTGGTTGGTTGCGTTAACCGGACAAACGTTTTCACATGGTGCATTGTCGCAATGCTGACAAAGCATTGGCATAAACACCACATTCAAATCATCCAAATTATCACTACCTGAATCATCACGATAGGTTGCGAAATAACGATCGATTCTCAACCAATGCATTTCATGTGCACGCATTACTTCTGATTTACCAACAACAGCAACGTTGTTCTCAGAAGTACATGCTACAGTACAAGCACCACAACCAATACATGAGTTGAGGTCAATACTCATTCCCCATTTTGCTCCTGGATAAGGATGGCTTGGATAAAGCGTTCCTTCAGCAGCATAATCTCCTGTATTTTTTGCATAGTCTTCTACCAACTTGTGTCTTTCATCTTTCAAAGCAGTTGGATGCTTCTTGAAATCAGACAATGCAAATTCGCGAACCACTTCATCACGACCTTCATACTGGTTGTGTGTTTGTGTATAGGCGATCTTAAAGGTTTCGTTTGTTTTTTCTACACTTGCACCTGCAACAGCATAAGCAAAAGCTTTGCCATCAAAGCTCACCAATGGGAACATGTTTTGTCCCACATTAGCAGCAGCGCGACCAGTTTTTTCTGAACGGCCATAACCAACTGCAACAGCAATCACATCCTTGTGCATACCAGGAATCACCAACACAGGAAGAGACATTTCTTTTTGTCCCACCTTCAACTTGATCACTGGCTTACTCAATTCTACTTCATAATTATCATCAACTACAATGCCCAATTCCTTTGCAGTAGCAAAAGAAATAACAGCGTAGTTGTCCCATGTAGCTTTAGTAATCGGATCAGGCATTTCCTGCAACCAAGGGTTGTTGGCTTCTTTACCTGCACCCAAAGCAACCTTTGGATAAACAACAACCTCTTTACCTGTTCCTACTTTAACAGCAGCTAATGCAGCAGAAGCTGCTGCTAGTGCTGAACCATTGTAAGCACCTGCTGATACAGCAGCTGGTGTTTCAGAAACACCATCCTGCAATGCCTTATCCCATGCAGCTTGTGAACCAAATTTCGCAAGCCAAAATTGTTTGAAATAATCTCCGTAAGCCATCGCCTCACCACTCCACTTCATCAATGAAGTTTGAAACGCTCTTGTCTTGAACAAAGGAGCAATAGTGGGCTGAATGAAACTCACATAACCAGCCTTCATCTCTGCATCTCCCCAGCTCTCCAAGAAATGATTATCGGGCAACTGGAATTTGCACAAAACTGAAGTCTCGTCTTCTCTATCATTAAATGAAACAGATGCAGCTACTTTAGCCAATCCGCTTTCAAATTTCTTTGCATCAAAATAATCGTATGCAGGATTTACACCATGCACCAACAATGCGCCGATCTTACCTTCGTTCATTTCCTGAACCAATTGTACCATCGCTGCGTCATCACCCTGACGTGTATTCAATGTTGCAGTCCAATCAATTGTAGTACCATAAGCACCTAACATTTGGTTGATCGCATTCACCACCAACTGCACATTGCTGTCGTTGCTTCCAGCTACAACCAAAGAAGCTGCACCAGAAGCTTTCAAAGCATCGGCCGCTTGCTTGATTCCTTTTTTCAAACGATCATCAGCCAAAGCAGGAGCAGATACTGCACCACCTAAAGCTGCATATAAATTCAAAACAACAGCTGCAGTTTCAGAAGGACGATGAACATAACGATCATCAGCGTTTGCACCAGTCAGGCTCAACATACTCTCAAACTGAATGTGCTTGCTCATCTCAGGATTAGCCTGGTTGATTTTTCTGCCGGCAGCATACTGACGCGCATATTCAACTGGGCTCAACCATGTTCCAAGAAAATCAGCACCAAGACTCACAATTGTTTTTGCCTTATCAAATTGATAAGAAGGAATAGAACGCTTTCCAAATGATGTTGCATTGGCAGCCAGCAAACCGCTAGACGACAAAGCATCATATTGTACATGACGTGAACCTGGATATTTTGCCAAAAATCCTGCAATCACATTTTTTGTTGTGATTGAAGTGATGGTTTCTGTTAACAAGACAACCGACTTACCGCCGATACCTGCCATTGCATCACCAACCATTTTATCAAATGCATCAAATGTGCTCACCTCTTTGCCATTGGCCATAGGGAAACGCAAACGTGCAGTATCATACAATCCCAAAACAGAAGCCTGTACACGTGCAGAAGTACCGCCATTGGTAAGAGATGAAAGATCGTTTCCTTCAATCTTGATGGGTCTTCCATCACGCACTTTCGCTACAACCGGAATCGCATCACCATCCATTACATAAGTTGTTGCATAATAATTGGCAACACCTGGAATAATGGTATCAGGCTTGTTCAAGTATGGAATGCTCTTTTTTACAGGCATCTCACAACTTGCAGCAGCCGCAGCAGCAGCTGTGCTGAATCCAAGATATTTGAGGAAATCCCTGCGCGGTGCTTTTGCATCCATCAGTCCATTCTCCTGCTCATTGGTTGGTAGATCTTCTGTGAACTCATCCTGAATTCTCTCCTCAAAACTCTCACTGCTCTTCAGTTCACCAAAACTCTGCCAGTATTTTTTTTGCTTCATAACAGTTGTTAGGTTATCTATATATAAGATGTTTCCGCTAATTGATTAATAGTGACATTTTTGACATTCAGTTCCACCAATCTTCTCAACAGTCACGCTGTCAAGCTTCTTGTTCTTCATATCCTCATGAAACTGCTCATAAATGCTGTAAAATTTATTGTCGGTAAACTGCACCTTGCTTTCTCTGTGACAGTTTACACACCATCCCATGCTGAGATCAGAAAACTGATAGACTTCATCCATCTTCTGAATTTCACCATGACAAGTCTGGCAGTTTTGCTTACCAGCAGTCACGTGCTGTGAGTGGTTGAAATATACATGGTCTGGTAAGTTGTGGATGCGTACCCACTCAATTGGTTCTCCCTTGCCAGTGTATTGTTTCTTGGCTGGATCCCAACCTGCATATTTGTACAACTTGTTGATTTCTGCTGTACCATCCACTTCTGTTCCATCTTCACGGTAGATTTTTGGACCTTTTGCATATTCGTTGATACCCATATGGCAGTTCATACAAACATTCACCGATGGAATATTAGCATGCTTGCTTTCCTGTGCACCACCATGGCAATACAAACAATTGATCTGGTTGATACCAGCATGCACAGTATGAGAATAATAAATTGGTTGTTCAGGTTGATAATTCTGAGATCTTCCTAATCCTTGTGCACCTTGGAAAGTTAAATACCCACCACCCAAGAACAATAAGATTGCAAATATGGCGATATAGGCCTTGTTGCGGTAGAAAGGAATAGGCTCAGCAACATACTCACCCTCAGCCTCATCAGACATCTTACGAAGATTGCTATTGACTTGCAACAAGATCAATGCAATAACAGCAAGTATCAATGTCAGAATACCATAGAGTAAATTAGAGTCGCTCTCCGCTGCATCATCTGCAGGAGTACCGCCCGCTGGTGCTGCAGCAGCTGCAGCAGCTTTAGCACCACCAGTATTGATGTAACCCAAAATCGCATCAATGTCTTCATTCTTCAATTCAGGAAATGCAGTCATCTGCACTTTGTTGTACTCGTTGTACACAGCAACCGCACGAGGATAACCTTTCTTGATTACAGCTGCACTGTTGCGTACCCAGTCATACAACATCGCTTTGTCATCCCAACGATCTTCAACGCCTTTAAGTGCAGGACCAACAAGGTTCTTGTCGATTGCATGACAAGACGCACACTTCTGGTTAAATAGCGCCTTGCCATCCTGTGCTTGCACAAGAGAGGTGAGTGACAAGGAAACCATTAAAACAAATGCTGAAAGGAAATGATGTAAGGCTTTTCTTTTATGCTTCATACCTTAGGTATATATATTGTATTGGGTATAAAATGAGTCTTCTTAATCGCGTGCAAATTTAAGTCAGGATTTCAACATTATATCAACATTGTTAAAAAAAATTTAAGCCTTGTCCCATCTGAATTTCAACGAATTGGAAATTGTTGAATTGAGCCATGTCATGAAATCGTAACTCTTCACACCATTCAAATAAATAGGGGACTGAAAAAGAGGAGGTATTCGTTTTTTTCTTCTCTTTGCATCATGTTAAACAAACTGCAGCAAAAGTGGAACGTCTCCTCGCTCCAATTACTACTCATTCTCTGCACTTTTGCTGTTACAGGAACCACCACTGCAGTAATATCAAGATATATCACAGGTTGGGTTGGGTTCAATGAAACAACTTTCTGGCTCTGGAAACTACTATTGCGCATTTTTATGCTGGTTTTTGGTTATCAGTTCATTCTGATGATAGTGGCGTTTTTCTTCGGACAATTCCCTTTTTTCTGGAATTATGAGAAGAAAATCCTGAGAAGAATGGGAATCCTAAAAGCGGGACAAGCAAAACTGGCCATTTTTGCATCTGGGAAGGGCAGCAATGCTGAAAAAATTATACAATACTTTGTAAATCATAATAATATACATATATTATTAATTGTATCTAACAAGAGCAATGCTGGCGTATTGGATATTGCCAAGCGATCTGGCATTGAAACGCTGCTCCTGGAAAAGAAAAAATTCATGGAGAGCAATGATTATGTACAATACATTAAAAATCAAGGTATTACACATATTGTACTGGCTGGTTTTTTGCTGAAAGTGCCGGATAGCCTCATCCATACCTATAATAATAAGATACTCAACATCCACCCAGCACTTCTTCCTGCTTATGGTGGTAAAGGAATGTATGGTGAACATGTACATCAGGCCGTAATCCAAGCAGGTGAAAAAGAAACTGGCATCACCATCCACCTGGTGGATGAAGAATACGACCATGGGAAAACCCTTTTCCAAGCCAAAGTAAATGTGGAACCAAATGATACACCAGCTTCTTTGGCAGAAAAGGTTCACCGACTGGAACATGAACATTATCCAGCTGTCATTGAAAAATGGGTATCGCGTACATCTTGAGAATTTTATTTATCATATTGATTATCAACACTTCTCTTGCTGCCAAATCCCAAATCTGGCTGACTGGAAAGGTATACGACTCCACCAGAATGGTCACCATACCAGCAGTTAAAGTAATGAGCAAAAAAGGGGTGATCAGCTACACTGATTCAATTGGTCGATATGGTGTCAATGTTGAAAAAGACGACTCCATTTCTTTTACCTATCGTGGAAAATCGACCAATTACTTTCCAGTTAAACAAATCAACTACCCAGCAGGTTTTGATGTAGCCCTCCAAATCATCGTTCAGGACCGATACCAAACCCTCAAAGAAGTAGTAGTGGTTGGAAAATCTTATCGCCAAGACTCTCTTGAAAACCGTGAACGCTACCGCAAAATTTTTGAGTTTGAATCAAGTGGACTCCAATTCACCTCATCGGGCAACCTCGATCCCAATAGCATCATCAGTTCTTTTAAATTCAGAAAAAATAAAGTGATGCGCAGCTTCCAGAGCAGAATGATTCTGGAAGAACAACAGAAATTTATAGATAGTCGTTTTACCAAAGCATTGGTTCGCCAAATCACAGGGTTTAATGAGCGCGACATAGAAAGGTTTATGAAACTATGGAGACCTCCATATGAATTGGTGGCATTTAGCGAAGAATATCAGTATTACCAATATATCCTCGATGCATCGCGCTATTTTAAATCAGGTGTGTTGCCCAAAGCGCGTGTAGAAGATAGAGGTTTTTAATTAACTTCATTACTCACCTGATTCAATATGAAATATTTTCTATTCGCACTTCTGCTACTGTGTGTAGCACCCGCAACAAATGCACAAAACAACAACAGTAAGTCAAATTCAGCATCCACCTCCATCAAAGGAATCGAACAAAAAATAAAAGATGCTGTAACAAAACCCACTTTGAATGCAACCCGTTTACAAACGGTGGATAAAAACATACAAGAATGGGTCGATAAAAACTGGATCAACGGTGGAGTTGGATTGATCATGCGCAATGGTAAAGTTGAATACTACAAGGCATTCGGATATGATGATATGGAAAAGAAAACTCCGATGCGGACAGACCATATCTTCCGTATCGCTTCTCAATCAAAAGCTATCACAAGCACAGCAGTAATGATACTTTTCGAAGAAGGAAAATTTCTATTAGATGAACCTGTATCCAAATACCTTCCTGAATTCAAAAACATGAAGGTAATCGACAAATACAACGAAAAAGATACCACCTACACAACTGTCCCTGCAAAAAAAGAATTCACCATCCGTGAACTGCTCACACATACAGCAGGATTCGCCTATCCGCAAATCGGAACTCCAATGTCGACTGCCATCTATGCAAAAGTTGGTGCAACCGGTGGTATAGCAATTGAAAAACAAACACTGGAAGAAAACATGAAGCTCCTTGCAAAAACGCCACTCTTCCATCAGCCTGGTGAAAAATATTTATATGGAATGAATACAGATGTACTTGGTTATCTGGTTGAGAAAATATCAGGTACATCACTCGATGCATTTATGCGTCAAAGAATATTTGATCCACTGGGCATGAAGGATACTTACTTCAATATTCCAGCGGACAAACAAAACCGACTCGTTACACTTTACTCGAGCTTCAATGGTAAACTAATTCGCGCGCCAGAAAGTACAACCCTGCAGGGTACAAAAATTTACCGCGACTTCCCCAACATGAATTTCCCAATGTACAGTGGTGGTGGCGGACTCTCTTCCACCATCATGGACTATGCCATTTTTATGCAAATGATGCTCAATGGTGGTGAATACAATGGTGTTCGCATACTCAGCCGTAACAGTGTTCGCATGATGACGCAAAACCAAATTGGAGATCTCGATAATGGTGTCAATAAATTCGGACTTGGATTCGGTATCACAACCGAAAAAGGTAGCTCACTGCTTCCACTCAATGAGGGTAGTTTTCAATGGGGCGGTATGTTCTCTACTACCTACTGGGCTGATCCAAAAGAAAAAATTGTTGGTCTCTTTTATACCAATATCTATCCTGCCTCACATGGAGATGTTCACGATCGCTTCAAAGTATTGATGTATCAAGCAATCAATGATTAATTATGAAACAGCAATTATTGTGTTCATTACTATTGCTTGCAGCCTATGTGAACAGTCATGCTCAAAATTTTCAACGTCTTCATAAAAAAGCAATCGTTATTGATACACACAACGATTTTATCAGTACAGGCATTGAGAAGAACAAGAGCTTTGATATGGAATTGAAAGGAATTACACATTCCGACCTCAATAGAATGAAAACAGGTGGAATAGATATTCAAATCTTTTCCATTTTTTGTGACGAGAATTACGGCATGGGCACCGCTTATGCATTTGCCAACAGAGAAATTGATACACTTTACGCAACAGTACAACGCAATCCATCAAAGATGATGATTGTAAAAACACCTGAAGAACTTACATCAGCAGTAAAGTCAGGTAAACTGGGCTCAATGATTGGTGTTGAAGGTGGTCACATGATTGAAGATAAAATGGAATACCTCGAAGCACTTTACAACAGAGGTGCTCGTTACATGACACTTACTTGGAACAACTCCACATCATGGGCAAGTTCTGCTGCAGATGAAAGAGCTAAAAATAATTTAGGAAGACCCTACGGTCTCACCACATTTGGAAAAGAGATAGTGAAAAAAATGAATGCGCTGGGCATGATAGTCGACATCTCTCATGTTGGCGAACAAACATTCTATGATGCCATCGCTACAAGCACAAAGCCTGTCATCGCCTCTCATAGCTGCACTTATGCACTATGCCCCGTTCCAAGAAACATGACTGATGATCAAATCAAAGCATTGGGTAAAAACGGGGGAGTGATTCATCTTAATTTTTATTCCGGGTTTGTCGACAGCTCCTTCAAACAAAAAAACGATGCTTTCTTAAAAAAACATGAAGCAGAAAAAAACGAACTACTGAAAAATAATCCGAGTGATTTTTATGCAAATCTTGTATTGCATGAAAAATACAAAGATGAAATTGATGGTGTTCGTCCGCCATTATCATTACTCATTGACCACCTTGATCACATCGTTAAACTAATTGGCGTAAATCATGTAGGAATTGGATCTGATTTTGATGGCATCAATTCTTCACCTCGTGAACTGAACGATGTTACAGATATGCCACTGATAACTGAGGAACTTTTGAAAAGAGGATATTCTAAAAAAGATATCTACAAAATACTTGGTGGTAATTTTATTCGTGTATTCAAAGCAAATCAACAATGAAAAAATTCTTCTTTCTATTTCTTCTCCCAGTTATCGGTTTTGCGCAACAAACGACAGACATCGCACGTTGGGAAGAGACAGCCAAACGTGTAAATATCATACGCGATAAATGGGGCATACCACATATTTATGGTAAGACAGATGCGGATTGTGTTTTTGGTTTATTATATGCACAATGTGAAGATGATTTTCAACGTGTAGAAATGAACTATATCACCATGCTTGGAAGAAGCAGTGAGGTGAATGGTGAAAAAGATCTCTATGAAGATTTACTTGTGCGCATGGTCATTGATACCACAGAAGCCATCAAAGATTATGAAAGGAGCCCGGATTGGTTGAAGAAACTACTCAACTCATTTGCCGATGGCGTTAATTATTATCTCTATAAAAATCCTAAAGTTAGACCTGCAGTACTCAGAACTTTTAAACCTTGGTATCCACTCACTTATACCGATGGCAGTATATCTGCCATTCAAACAAGTGATTTGAGTGCCAATGATATTAAAAAGTTTTATGAGGGGCTGTCGACTTCCATAGCAAAACGTACAAAAAAAGATCCTGAACATTTAATTGGATCTAATGGGTTTGCAATTGCACCTACAAAGAGCGCGTCTGGAAATGCAATGCTCTATATCAACCCACACGTTACATTTTATTTCAGACCTGAAGTCCATATGGTAAGTGAAGAAGGTTTGAATGCTTATGGTGCAGTAACATGGGGACAATTCTTTGTCTACCAAGGATTCAATGAACACTGTGGCTGGATGCATACTTCAAGTCAGGCTGATGTTGCTGATCTCTATGAAGAGACAATCATCAAAAACGACCAAGGTATTTTCTACATGCACGATAAAAAATTAAAGCCAGTCAAAACAAGAAATACATCTATAGCTTATAAAACCAGCAACGGAATTACTATCAAAGATTTTAAAATCTATGAAACACATCATGGTCCCATTATGGCGATGCAAGACGACAAATGGATTAGCATGCAATCCAACAACAGATCACTTGATGGACTCATCCAATCCTGGAGCAGAACAAAAGCAAAAACATTTGCGGATTTCAAAGCGACAATGGACCTTAAATCAAATGTTTCTAATAATACTGTCTATGCAGACGATCAAGGCAACATCGCCTACTGGCACGGAAACTTCATGCCAAAACGTGATCCCAATTTTGATTGGAGTGGTATTGTAGATGGAAGTACTTCAGCGACAGACTGGAAAGGACTTCATACCGTTGAAGAAACCGTACACCTCATCAACCCCAGTACAGGATGGTTACAAAATTGTAATGCTACACCATTTACAGTAGCAGGAACAGGAAGCATCAACAAAAAGAAATACCCAAGCTACATGGCGCCTGATCCAGAAAATTTCAGAGGCATCAATGCAGTGAAAGTATTAGCACGAACCAATAAATATGACATCAATTCATTGATTGCTGCTGGATACGATACTTATTTATCGGCATTCGATGTACTCGTTCCTTCTCTTGTTAGTGCCAGCAAGACAGCCATTGCTGATGACATGAAAGCAGACGTAAATAAAGCTATTCAAATGCTAGCTGCCTGGGATAGAAAATCTTCTGCTACATCAGTACCAACAACAATTGCGATCATGTGGGCAGAAAGAATTCTTCCTTATCTCACGAAGGGACAATTAGGAGATATGGATCTTACACTTGAGTTACCACGATTATTAAAAACAGCACCTGATGCAACCAAGATGAGCTTTCTGATTGATGTATTGAAAAAATTAAAAACTAATTTTGGAACTTGGGAAGTCGCCTGGGGCGAAATCAATCGCTTCCAAAGAATTGACAATACCTTACAAGCAAAATATGACGACAACCAACCGAGCATTCCGTCACCATTCGCATCTTCAACCTGGGGAAGTCTTCCATCGTTCAACAGCAGACATTACCAGGGCAGCAAAAAAAGATACGGCTATGGTGGCAATAGTTTTATATGTGCCGTCGAGTTTGGTAAAAAAATAAAAGCCAAATCCTTACTAGCTGGTGGTGAAAGTGGAGATCTGAATTCAAAACATTTTAAAGACCAGGCTGAGATGTATACCAAGGGCCAATTTAAAGATGTCCTTTTCTACAAGGAAGATATTCTCCTCAACAAAGAAGCTGAATACCATCCAGGTGAAGGAAGTCCCACTGGTGTAAAAGCAGCAGGCCGGGTAAGAAAATAAAATAGATCAATATTAATTTATCAAGATGAAAAAACTAGTTTTCATTTGCAGCATGCTTATCGGCATTGCTTCAGCACAGACCATTGACATAACTGAGGCAAAACTCAAAAGCATTGATTCATTATTTAAACTTCAATTTCCAGCAACAGAACCAGGCGCCATCATGATATTGGCAAAAGATGGAAAACCCATCATGCGCAAAGCATATGGCATGTCTAACATTGAGTTGAATGTTGCTTTGAACACTGATCAAAAAATGGGAATTGGTTCCATCTCCAAACAATTCACAGCAATTGCAATCCTCTTGTTGCAACAGGAAAACAAACTCAATGTAAAAGACGATATCCGCAAATACCTACCACAGTACAATACATGGGGCAAGACCATCACCATAGAACAAATCTTATCGCATACCAGCGGGATACCCAGCTACACAGAGTTGCCAGGCTTTGATACACTGGCAGATAAAAAAGTATCCAACAGCAGATTGATTAAATTCTTTGAGAGCTCACCACTGATTTTTGAACCAGGTTCCAACTGGAGTTATTCAAATTCAGGCTTTGTGCTGGCGGGTATCATTGTAGAAAAAATAACAGGAATGCCGTTCAACGATTTTGTTGATAAACGCATCCTTCGTCAACTCAACATGACCAACAGTACTTTTGGTACCAGCAATTATGCACTTTTCAACAAGACTGCTGAATATGCAGGTAATACGCCAAAGGGGAAAATAAAAATGGAGCCTCAATATGATTGGTACTGGGCATATGGAGCGGGACAAATTGTAAGCACCGTAGACGACATGCTGAAATGGGATGAAGCACTGTACAACAAAAATTTTATTGGTCCAGAAATACTGCAACAGGCCCATACCGCTTATCAACTGACTACCGGTAATTCTGCAAATTATGGTTTGGGTTGGGGCGTTGCAACCATGGGAAATAAAATCATAGTACAACATGGTGGTGCAATTGGAGGTTATCGCGCACAAGGTTTTCGTATTCCACAAGACCATCTTTATTTTCTGGTCATGTCTAACAGCGGTACCACCAATGCTGGTTTAACAGGAAACAAAGTTTTATCGATTTTATACGATATTCATGCAGCAAAAGAACAAAGAAATAAATCACAGGAATGGAAAGATATCAAAGGAGTATACGAATCATTAAATAATGGATCTAGACTTCAAAATAATTATGGGAATATTAAAGCGTTTTATACAATACGAGTAGATAGCTTGAATCGTATTAGTGCTCAACGTTCAAGCGCTGCTCCAATTTCTCTGAGCATTGCAGGTAAAGACCAGTTATTTGATAAATCTAATCCATTTGTAGTTTGGCAAATAAACAGAGATGCAAATAACAAAGTAGTTTCATTTACTGTCAATCCTCTCATTCCTTCAATGGGACCAATTCGTGTTAATAACCGAATTGCAGATATGGTACCGGCAATGAAACAACCTGTAAAAACAGATAGCACGAAACTTGCAAAATTTGTCGGACTCTATGAATATGTTTTAGGCAGCAGAACCAAAGTAATCATCTTTAATAATCAACTGTACATGGAAGATCCTGAGTTTGGAACCAAGACACAATTGCATTGGTTGAAGGACAATATTTTTTGGATCAAAGAACTTGACAGAGAAGTTGTTTTCTTAAGCGACAAAAAAGGAAATATTAACGGACTTGAATATTCAAGTGGAATGCAGATGATCAAGATGCAGTTGATACAGGAATTGTATTGAACTAATAATTCAATAACTTTTGAATAGCATCATCTAATCGTGCTTTTGCAAGATATTGTTGCTCCAGCTCTGGTGAAAAGGGGATAGGTGTGTCTAAACTTCCGCAACGCATTACAGGTGCATCAAGGTATTGAAAACAATGTTCTGAAATCCATGCTGCAATCTCTGCACCAATTCCTCCAGTTAGATTGTCTTCGTGCAATACCAATACACGATTGGTTTTTCGAACAGTCTTCTCAATAGCATCATAATCCAATGGCATCAATGATCTTAGATCAAGGATCTCTATTGAAATTTCCGGATGTTGATTCGCATAAGCCAAAGTCCAATGAACACCTGCACCATAGGTGATTACGCTAACATCATCGCCAGGTTGTGTGATTGCAGCTTTACCAATTTCAACTGTATATGGTGCTGGGTCAACTTCGCCGGCAACACTTCTGTACAATACCTTGTGTTCAAAATACATCACAGGATTAGGATCATTGATAGCAGCCATCAATAAACCTTTAGCATCAGCAGGATTTGATGGATAGACTATTTTTAAACCAGGAACATGAAAGAACCAGGCTTCATTGCTTTGAGAATGGAAGGGGCCAGCACCTACTCCAGCACCGGTTGGCATGCGAACGACAACATCTGCATTTTGTCCCCACCTGTAATGAATCTTAGCAAGATTATTTACAATTTGGTTAAAGCCAACCGAAACGAAATCTGCAAACTGCATTTCCACAACACTCTTGTACCCTTCAAGTGATAGACCTAAGGCAGTCCCAATAATTGCACTTTCACAAAGTGGTGTATTGCGTATTCGGGCTTTACCATATTTTTCCAACAATCCTTCAGTCACTTTAAAAGCTCCACCATACTCAGCTATGTCTTGTCCCATTACCACCAAATTTTCATGGAGAGTAAGCGACTGATCCAATGCTTCTGAAATGGCATTGATCATTCTTATAGGTTCATTTCTTTCAGGCAAATGAACTGTTGGTAATTCCAACCTTATTGATTTGGAATCATATGGTGCATAAACATCATTGATCTCCTCTTCTAAATCAACCTTATTTTTCTCAAATGACAATCCTGCTTTTAACTCCTGCTCAATCTTCAATCTAAGCTCATCATTAATTGCACATAACTCATCTACATCAATGATATCGGCTGATAACAACCATTCTTCGTAAGTCCGAACTGGATCTTTCTTCTCCCATTCTTCAATAAGTTCCTTAGGCACATACTTCACGCCACTCGCTTCCTCATGACCACGCATCCTGAAAGTCATACACTCTATCAAATAGGGCTTCTGCTCATCTATGCAATAATTTCTAACTCCTCTGATGGTATCAAATACTTCAAGCACGTTGTTACCATCAATCTTGATGCCTTCAATGCCATACCCATAGGCTTTATCGACCAACGACTCACAACGGTATTGCTCACTGGTTGGAGTACTTAAACCATAACCATTGTTCTCAATGATAAAGATGACAGGCAGATCCCAAACCGCTGCAACATTCAATGCTTCATGAAAATCACCTTCAGATGTCCCGCCATCTCCAGAAAATGTGAGAGCGACTTTCTTCTCGTTTTTTAATTTATAGGCAAGTGCAGCACCATCGGCCAATGCCAATTGCGGACCCAAATGGGAAATCATCCCAGCTATATGGTGTTCTTTCGATCCAAAATGAAAGCTTCTTTCCCTTCCCTTGCTAAACCCTTGCTTGCTGCCCTGCCATTGCAGAAATAATTTTTCAAGCGACATCCCTCTCGCCGTAAATACACCCACATTGCGGTGGAGCGGCATGATCCATTCATCTTGCTGCATGGCCATAGTAGCACCGACCGAAATTGCTTCCTGTCCAATTCCACTGAACCATTTAGAAACCTTACCCTGACGCAACAACACAATCATCTTCTCTTCGATCATTCTCGAATAAAGAAGTTCCTTGTAAAAGGAAATCAATTGTGCATTGGAAAGTTGCTTACGCTCGAATTGCATATTCAGTGATTGGCATCCGTTTAGACCACTACAAGTTCATAAAAATCTTCTGGATGCAGGTACTTATTGGCCAATTCCTTCAATTCATCTGTCTGGATGTTTTTGATGGTATCAACCGAATGATAAAAGAACGAATCATCCAGCCCATTTAGTATGAGGTTCTTCCATCTTCCAATAATATGGAATGGGCCATCTAAGTCCCCGAGCAAAGTACCAATCAGATAGTTTTTCACCAACATCAATTCCTCTGGGTCAATGTCCCCTTCACGGAGCTGTTTCATTTCGTGGTACACTTCATTGACGGTAGCTTCACAAACAGTGCGACCAGCCTCGGTACTGATCATCCAGGCACTGGATTGAACATGGTTGACCAGGAAACTATATATACCATAAGTATAACCTTTGTCCTCGCGAATATTGGTCATCAACCTCGATCCAAAAAATCCACCAAACAAAGTATTGAGCACTTGCACTTTCGGAAAATCAGGATGTTTGCGCGTTGGGAAAGGCCTGGCAATACGAATT
>Ga0315906_10001015_pt1 | contig 42626 bp, 55 predicted proteins | sample LakEriMetagenome_4_FD_203526 | JGI IMG/M metagenome (GOLD analysis project Ga0315906, IMG submission 203526) | Freshwater fungal communities from buoy surface, Lake Erie, Ohio, United States - Buoy 2 MA122 | ecosystem: Environmental > Aquatic > Freshwater > Lake > Lake biofilm | place: USA...
GCGCCCGCCTCCATCACTCCCTCGGGTAGCGCCGCGCGCGATTTAAGACAGGTTTGCAATGAGGTAAGACAGAGCGGCGAAAACCCGAAGCCCGTGGCGAAAGAAAATGGGATGCATCAGCCGTGCAGGACTGTTGCAGCGCCGGCGCTTTAGGGCGTGCCCATGCGATTGTTGCACCACGCTCCGCCGCCGGCGAAGACTGACCCGGCGGCGATCCACGCCACGCAGGCGGCGTAGCTCACAGTTAGGGAGGCGGGCGCAGGCCCGGCTGGGACTGCGACGTGGGCCGAATAAACCAGCGTCCCGCTGGCGTCCACGGCCTGGGCTTCGACCGAGGAATACGGCGTGCCGGAGACGAAGGCGGGCGCATTCACGGCCACCGACGACCCGATGCCTGTGGTGGTCGTGATGGTGCCGCGTTCTACGGCGGTGCATCCATCATCGTAATCCGGTGCTCCATTCGACAATCCGTTTGAAAGGTCGAAGGGCGTGTTCCCGGTGTACCCACCAGTGCAATAGACAGTCACCGGCAGGACGATGACATGGCAGAGGCTTTGCAGCGACACCGTGGCTTTGCCCGTCACGGTCGGGCCGCCGGCACGCCAGGCTGTGACGAATACCGTGAAGGTCTGCCCCGGTTGGCCCGTGATCTCGAAGGTCTCGGCCAGCTCCTCGCCGACGATGGCCGTGGTGCGAGTGCCGGTGACAATGCCGTCCGGCGAGCCGTGCCGGAACGTCACGAACCAGATGTCGCCGGGCTTGGCCCCCGTCCAGTCGTTCAGCGTCGCCGTCACCCCAAACTCATTGGTGATGGGATCATCCGACGTGCAGGCGTCGGACGTGAGATTGACCGCCGTGACGGTCAGCGTCGGCTGCACAGTCGTCTTAGGCAGGCGTCGGCAGGCCGAGCCGTCCCAATACATCCCCTTCCCGCAGTCGTGGGAACGGCTCCCGTCTCCGCGTCCCGAGCCGCCACCGTAGCCGGTGCCATCGCCGCCGCTGGCGCCTCCGGATCCGCCACTGCCGCCCGTGCCGCCCGAGCCCGCGCCGCCGTCAGGCGTCGGGTTCAGCACGTCGTCATTGTCCTTCACCGGCGCGAGCGTGGTCCAATCCCCGGCCTCGTAGTCGGAGAGCAGCGCATCGAGGCTCTGTGCGACCCTGCTCACGCTGTCCGCCGGGGCGGAGTAGGTGTAAAGGCCGCGCGCATACGTCACCCACGCGAGGACGTGGGCCGCGGCGATTTGCTCCTCTGTTGGAGCGGGCGTCTGGAGTGTCACGCCCCCATTCCACACGGCACGGCGGATGGCGTGGCCGGCGCGGCAATACTTCGCTGCAACGAGCAGGCCCATGCGAGCGGGCGGAGGGTAAGCGAGCTTGGTCATTTAGGCGGGATTCGGGATGATGTCGCGTTCGATCTGGAAGAGGAAGTTCGCGCTGCGCGAGATGACCAGGACGGCAGCGCCTCCCGTGTCGTGCTCGTAATACGTCCACCGCACTTCCGCGATCGCGTTGAAGAGCGTCTTGTCGTCCGTCTCGTAGTCGCCCAGGGCATTCGCCACGTCCGCATCGTCGAGATCCACGAAGACGCGGAAGCCGCCGCCGAGCGCGTAGAACGTGCCATCCGTCACGTCGAGGATCTGCTCCGGCTCATACTGCTTGATGCCCAGCTTCATCTCCGTCACGTCCATGCTCACCGGCTGCCCCTGCTTGAGAAAAGTGACGGTCACGAACTTCTGCGACCCGTGCTTGCCGAAGAGCACCGCCTGTTTCTCGCCGGCCGCCGCGGGGGGGGTGCCCGCCAGCGTCCGCGTGACCTCGCCGGTCTCCACATCCACATTGATGCCCGAGGCGGAATCGATCGCAAATCCGCTGTCCTCGATGCCGATGGGCACCGTGAGCGCGGCAGAGGTGCCGTCCGCGTTGGTCGCGGTGAAGATGAGGGCGTAGAAGCCGGACGCGGTAAACGTCCCCCTGAGCACCCCGGTCGCCGTGTCGAAAGTGAGCCCGAGGTCCGCGAGCACGACGGCCATCGTGTCCGCGTCGTAGCAGGCGCACGTCCACACGGCCGCGTTGATCACGCCCGCGGAGATGTCTGTGGTGAAGTTGATGGCCGATCCGCCCGCCGTGGCGGCGAGCTTGAAGCTGTCCGCTGCGGTGTCCCGCACGTAGTAGGTCGTGCCCGTGGTGAGGCCCGTTCCGCCGGTCTTCGCGGTGAACTTCACGCGCGTGCCATCCGGCAGGCCATGCGCGACGGCATTGATGAGGTCCGTCGAGGCCGTGCCCGTGACGGCGATGACGCTGGCGGGCAGCCCCGTCGCCGCGAGCAGCAAGGCGAACGCCTGGCCGCGCGTGTAGAGATTGAACGAGGTGATCGGTGTGATGACGGGGACGGACATAATTAGGAGATGCTGAGGCCAAGGACGCCAGACTCGGGCTTGAGGAGCTGCCAGCTCACCCAGCCGCGCGCGGTGGGGATGCTGTTCTCGGTATCGAAGTCCATGAGCCGTCCGCGCAGGGCAAAGTTCGCTGTCACGGGTGCGCCGGCGTCGGCGTTGATGACCCGGTTGTAGAGCACGGCATTCGCCGTGATGGCGCTGGCGCTCCGCGCAATCACCGCGCCGATCTGATGCTTTGTGAGCGAGGGCGTGAGGAGGATCTGCTGACGCACGAGCGGCGCGGCGGTATCCCAGATCACATCGCGGAGGTTCAGCGCGGTGGCCACTGGCGCGAGCTTGAAGGTGTCGGTCGTCGCGTCGCGAACGACGTAGGCGGTGTTCGCCGCAAGGCCGCCGGGCAGCGTGGTGGTCGAGGACACCAGGATCACATCGCCATCCGCGAGGCCGTGCGCCGCGCGCGTGAGCACATTCGTGCTGGCGTTGGCGGTGAAGGTGCCGACTGTGCGCCCCGTCTCAGTCGTCGCCGTGTGCGTGCCGGTGCCAGTGGTGGTGATGTCAATCGCCGCCGCTGTCGGATCGGCTTCGCGCGGTGCGGTGCCCTTCTCGATCACGATCATCCACTGCGCATGGCTGCTTGCGGAGATGAGCTGGGTCGCGATCTCCATCTGCAAAGTCAGCGTCTTCCCCACGGCAAACTGGAGGTCGTTCACGAATGCGTCGAAGAGCAACACCTCGAACGGTTGCGGGAAGTAGCTGTCCGTCGTGCCGCGACGGCGGGCCGGCCAGATCATCCGGCCATCGCTCGCCACATGGCCGTCGTCCGCGACATGCGAGCTGCGGATGCCGTGCCCGCCGCCGGGGATGAGCACGCGGTCGCCGGTCTCATTGATCCACACGCTGCCTGCCGCAGGCGCGGGCAGCGGGTCCGGCAGCGTGACGACGGATGCGTCTGTCACCGCAGGCAGCATGAAGGGCGCGCGAACCGGGAGCTTCGCCGTGTCCATTTCCGTCGTAAATAGCACCGCCTTCTTCTCGGGAAATTCAATGGTGAACGCACCCTGCGCCAGCGTCGTGCCGGCGGCGACCGTCGCTTGCGAAGGCAGCAGCGTGTTGAGCTGCTCCAAGTTCGCGCCGATCACGTCGAGCGCCGCGATCAGCCCCGTCACCTGCTCCATGCCGATGGTGAGATCCTCCGCGAAGTCCGCGACCGTCTCCGCGCTCATCACGATCACGAGCCAGGCAGCAGCCGCCGGTGCGCCGCCGATCGCGGTCACAGTCACCTGGTTCGCGCCGTCAATCACCACCGAGTAGTGCGTGCCCTCGATGAGCTGCGCGCCGGTGAGCTGGCTGTTCACGAAGGTCCGCACCACGAGCGTATCGAGCCCGTGCGCGATCATGAAGCTCGTCGCCGAGCCGTTGCCCACCGTGGCCGGGTAGAAGTGCTGCCCGACCAGCGTCTGGCTGGCGTCGTAGGGCACGTAGGTCTTCGGTGAGAGCGCGCGCAGCCAGTCCGTCTGCGGCGTCTCCTCCAGCTCCGGCATGATGAGCGCCTTGCGGATCACCACGTCCTGCCGGAAGGCCACGATCTCGCTCGTGATCTCGTCTTCGGTCACGTTCAGCCGCACCTCCAGCGGCAGCGTCACCTCGGCGTCCGGCGAGTGGCGCAGGTAAGCCGCCAGCTCGTAGCGGTCGAGCGCGAGGGTAAAGGTGAGATCGCCCGGCGGGTTCGACGACACATGCACTTCGAGCAAATCCTGCGGCAGCCCTGCGAATTCGCCGACGAACTCGATGTTGCCCCGCTGGAAGAGCGTGCTCGTGACGGTGAAGCCGGTCCCGATCTTGTTCAGCGCCTCGGCCACCTGGTCCGGCCCGTCCGCGATGCTGAGCACTGCCGTCCGCGCGGAGCCGAGCTGGAGGTAATAGGTGCCGCGAAACTCGAACGGCACATGCAGCTCCTGGATCTCATTCCAGGTAATCGGCGCGGTACCCCCGCCGCTTTGGATTCGCGTGATCTCGGGCTGCGCAGGCAGCACCGCCTCGGACGCGCTCGTGAAGGCCACGGGCGTCTGCGTGAGCCTCAGCTCGTGGATCCATTGATCGTCCCGCTCGTAAGCCGTCACGCGACCGAGGCTCACGGGCCAGAGCCGGTTGTCCACGACCGTCAGCTCCACGTTGCCGCCGCCTGCGAAGAGCACGAGCAGCGAGCCGTCCACCGCCACCACCTTCGCCGTGCCATGCTCGGCGGTGATGTCCGTGAGCGCATTGATGGCCGCCTGCACCACGCTCGCCGAGGCATCCGCCTGCAGCAGCGCCGTCGTGTTCGCCTCGCTCTCCGCATCCGGGCCGAGCTTCAGCTTCCACGTCCCGCCGCGAGGCCGCGCGTCGATCCCGCCGATCGCGGCCTTCATGCTGTTCACCACGGGCGCAGTCTCGATCACCGCGCCGCCGGAATTCTTCGTGAGGCGCAGCGCGATGGTGATCTGCTCGCCAAAGGTGAAGGCAGGCGGCGACCATGTGCCGGTGCCCTCGCCTGCGGTCTTCGTGCTGAGATTTGCGGTTAGAAGGAAGTTCATGAGTTGAGCAGCGATGTCGGGAATGAGACGGCGCGGAAGGGAAAGGGCGGGTCGAGACGCGCCGCTTTCAGCGCCCTTGCAGCGGCGATGCGCTTGGCCTGCAAGCGTGCTGCCTTGTTCCATCCGTTCGCCTGTTTCGACGCGACGGGCACCTCGGCGGGAAACTCGCTCGTGGAGCCGCCGCCGGTCGTCGTCCACCAACTGCCCGCCATCGAATGCGCGGTGAGCATGTTCAGCGCGTTCTGCGTGAGATCGTTTGCCGCCGCCGAGTAGTAATTGACCGCGAACGATGCCACGCCGCCTGCGAGCGCCTGCCCGAGCGAGCCGAGTGCGCCGAGCGCGTTGTCGAGCTGCGGCACCTCCAGCGCGGTGCGCGCGAGATAGGTGAGGTTCCAGAAAAGCGAGTGCTGCACGTAGGGCACCCAGCGGACGTCCGGCTCACTGCCGGGCAGCGTGTCCGGCGGACTCACGAGATACACCGTCGCGATGCGCCGCTCGTCCCACGTCGGCTCCTCGTAGTCGCCGAGCAGCGGATTGATGCCCGCCGCGTCCGGCGGAGTCCACAGCGGCGTGGCAAAGACCTTCAGCCGGTCGCCCGGCGCGGCGCTGCGCAGTCCGAGCGTCTGCGATGCGTTGCTGATGCCCGTGACCGGCCCGGCGCCGTAGGTGATCGTCGAGGTGAGCGCGAGCCGGGGCTGATGCAGCACGATGTCCGCCGCGCGCAGCAGCCGGTTGCCCTTGGGCTGAGCCTGCTCAAACGACGCCACCGCGGACTCCGCGTTCGTGAAGCCATCGGTCACCGGCGTGGAGGAAGCACTCACTCCGAGGCGCTGGAAGAATGACGGCACGCCCGTGCCGTTGCCGCCGCCGCTGTCAAAGCCGAGCGCGCGGAAGGGAAGCTGGATCGGCGGATTGTTGTAGAGCCGCACGTCGAGCGTTCCGGCCTCCGGCACGTCGCCGCTCTCCCGCGCCAGCTCCGCCGCGCGCGCAATGTCCGCCGCGCCGCTGCGTGCGGTGACGAGGCCGTTGTAGAAGCGGCCCGCGAGCGACTTCACCAGCGCCGAGCGCGTGCGCACGATCGGCGCTTTGCCGTTCACGAATCCGGCGCGCACCGTCGCCACCCATTGCTTGCGGTCGCCGAGCCACCACAGCGAGGTCTGCCACGGATGCTGCCATTCCTTTCCCTGCCCGAGCGCCACGCTGAAGCCGCCCGGCCCGCGCGTGAGCGTGGCATTCGTGCCAGCGCGCGGCACATCCGACTGAGCACTGAGCACTGAGGACTGAGCACTGGGAAAAAACGCACCCATGTCAGTAAAAGAGATGCTGCGCCGATCCCTTGCCCGGCGCAGGCGTGGTGCGGTGATAGCGCAGGTTGAAGAACGTGACGGGATAGATGCGCGCAGGGCCGGACGTGCTCCACACGATGAGCGCGAGCGGATGCCGTCCCGTGGCCTGGCCAAAGAGCGTCGGCGCGTTGCGATGCACGACCTCGATCGTCACGCCATCCGCCCGCGCGCCAGTCGCATCGGCGAGCTTGCCCTCCTTGGTCGGCGTCACTTCGAGGCACACCCAGCTTTCGAGCGCCTTCGTGGCCACTGCGCGATCCAGCCGCAGAGTCGGCGGACCAAGCCGCTTGGCCGGGTCGCCGGAAATCGGCGTCGCCCTGCCGCCCTCGGTGATCGTCGGCTCGTAGCCTTCGGCCACGTCCCCGATCACCACACCCTTCGCGAGGCGCACGCCATCCTTGCCGACTAGCGCCGGACGCCACGGATGCGCGAAGCTGCTGCCGCCGCTCGGCGATCCGCTGATCACGAATCCAAACGGCGTGCTTGCAAGCCGCGAGTTCACGCCCGGCTGCGGGCGCGAGGACGGCGTGCGCTTCGGCGCATCATCAGGCGGTGGTGGCGGCGGGACGATCATTGCCGTTTTCCATAGACCGGCTCGGGCCATCCGCCCGGCCCGGAGAGCCAATACAGCTCGGTGATGTCCTTGATGGTGCCCTTCTGCCGCCACGGGGCCGGCACGGCGAGCCAGTTGCGATCCCCATCCACCGGCGGCGGTTCGCCGGGCAGATCCTTTGTCTCCACGATCGTGCCGTCGCGAGATGAGAATCCGGCGGGCAGCTTCTTCGCCGCGTATCGGAAACGATACGTGCCCTCCATTCGGAAGAAATCCTGCACGCCAAACATCGGGTTAGTCTTCGCTTGCGCGGTGCCGCCGCCCCATCCGCTCGCGATTCCCGTGATCGCATTGCCCACCGCAGCGGCCACGGCCGAGTCGGGAGTCTCCGTGGGCCAGATCACGCGCGCGCCGTCGTTGTCGGGGTAGCCGCCATAGGTGTCGAGCAGCTCCTGGAAGTGCCCGATGAGCTGGATGGGCACCTGCGCGAAGCCCGGCTCGAATCCGTAGTCCCGCGACTTTTCCCGGTCCTTGAACGTGACACTCTTTCCGTCCCCATTCACGCCCTGGAACGTCCACGTCGTCTGCATCGCGCCCTTGCTCGGCAGCGTCTGCTCGCCCACGAGGATCACGCCCTCCGGCACCTTCGGCGGCTCCGGCTTCTCGGTGAGCGCGGCCAGCGGCTCGCTCGTGCTCGGATCCCAGAGTTGTGAGAGGATGAGCACACGGATGCCGATGAGGTCGGTCGTGTCATTGACGATGGTGATCCGCTTCTTGTTGCCGTAGATCATTTGACGCTGTGGTCCTTCAGCCGGTTGGCACGATCCGTCTCATCCATCTTGGTCACGATGCGATCGAGCCGCTTCACCATCTCGCTTTCATTCGGCGTCACCTGTCCGCCCCAGCGCGCCGCCGCGGCGATGTCGCCCGCGCCGCTGCGCGCATCCACGAGCGATGCACCCGCCTTCACCTGCCGGTCGCGCAGGCTGTTCGTCATGTCGAGCTGCGCGGCTTCGTTCTGCTCCGCTTCCGACGCGCCCTGCCCGCGCATCTGCCGCTTCACGCCGCGCGCCTTCGCGAGGTAATCATCCATGAACGCCTCGCGCGCGCCGGACTGCGTGCGCTTCGATCGCTGGCGCAACGCATCGAGGCCGAGCCCGCCCTCCTCGTTCGCGAATTTCTCGCGCTTCAGCGCACGCGCCGTCTCGATGTCCTCTTGGGTCTTCTTCTGCTTCTTGTCGTCTTCGGTGAGTTCGCGCTGGCTCTCCCACGTCTGCTTGTTGCCAAACCACCGCAGCGGGTTATACCACCGACGCTCGCCCTTGCGCTCCAACTCGGCACGGTTGGCTGCGCGCTCTTCGGACTGCTGGGTCAGATCGTCCTCTTTCGATTGCGCCTGCCCGGAGGTGCCGCGCACGCCGGCCATCACCCCAAACTCGTATTTGCTCATCCGCCGCGCCGCCTGGTCGCGCAGCTCGATGCCGCGGCGCTCATGCACATCCTTGGAAATCTCCTCCACGAGCTTGCCCACGGCCACCGCGCCGATTGCCGCGACTCCGGCCATCATCCCCGGCCCGGCCATTCCTGCAAGCGAGCCGATGCCGCCGCTCAGCGAACCGCCCTGCACGGCTTGCATCCCGAGATTCATGCCGATGCGACCGAAGCGCTGACGTTGCGTCTCCTCCTGGTGCATCTCCCGCTTCACGGCCCGCTCATCCGCTGCCGCAGCGCGGTCCTCGGCGCGCTGCGAGCGCAGGTGCCTGGCCTTCTCATCGCGGGCGGACTTCTGCTCCGCCTTCTCCTCCGCGAGGAATGGCCGCTCCAGTCGGTTTGCCTCGCGCTCCCGCGTGGTCGCCTCGGAGCGCGCGGACTTCGCGCGCGAATCCTCAAAGCCGTATTTCTCGGCATACTTGCCTGCGGCCTTCCGCAGGTCTTCCGCCTCGATGCGCAGCTCGTTGATCTTCGCCTTCGTGCGATCGAGCGCGCCGGTGTCGGCCTCGGCGCTGATGCGCAGCTTCACATTCTCCTCAGCCATTGGATGCCTCCTTTTCTTCGTCCGGCATCACCGGCTGCAGCACGTCCCGCTGCGCGTAGCTCGCGCCGGAGGGCATCCAGCCGCGGTTGCGCTTGTCGGCGGCCAGCAGCGCGAACGCTTCACCCACCGGCGTGCTGCGCGCGTCGGTGCGCGACATGCGGAGCTGCGCGATGAGTGCGGCGTAGATGGGCAGCCAGTCGCCGAAGCCACCGGAGAGGCTCATCGTGCCACCGCCATCGTCGCACGGCGGATTCATCGGCAGCGACATCCCGAAGGCGGCGTCGATCGCATCGCGCATCATCACGCCCAGGCCCACGGCTTCCTCGGCGGAGAGATCCACCGGGCCGCAGGCAAAGGCATCCACCGCGTCGCTGATTTGCTCCGCCGTTTCGGGGAGCCTTCCCTCGATCAGCGGCGAAGAGCACGCATCGAGATCGATCCACGTCTGCATCGTGAAGACCAAGGCCCCCGCGCCCGGCGTGGCAAATGCACGCGCGATGCAGCGAGGCTGCCACGCACTTTGCTCCACCGCGGCAAGGTCCGCCGCGAGCGAGCGCAGTTGCTGTTCTTGGGCCTCAGTCATTGGACGTTGGACGTTGGGCGTTGGGCGTTGGGCGTTGCCGCTTAGTCGGTGTATGGCGGGATCCAGCTCGCGGAGATGGCGAACATCTTTCCGCGCGAATCTTCGAGCGTTTGCTCGCAGTCGGTGATCCGGTAGTCGCTCGCGTGTCCCGGTGCGCCGCCGATCGTCAGCACGTCAGTCGGCGCGAGCGCGTCGCCGGTGGCCAGCAGCAAGAGCCGGATCATCCGCTCATACGCGTGCCCCTGCGCGCCGAGCAGCTTGCCGTCCGGCGAAGGCTCGTCATCGGTGAGCTGGAGGATCTGTTCGATCGTCAGCTCATGCACGATGCCTTCGGCGTGCGTGAGGCCGTGCGTCGAGTAGGTGAGCAGCCCGGCGGGGAACACGATGCCGATGCCATCCTGCGCCGGGGTGAACACGCTCAGCGTCGCCGCGGCGGCGGCCGTGTTCGTGCTCGGCATGTCCGGGTAGTGCGTGGCGGAGATGCTCGCGGTCTTCGGCTGCATGAGCCGCCACGTCTCGACCGCGCGGCTCACGAGCACCTGCCCGCCCGATACGCCGTCCACGGTGATGGCGCATCCGTCGCTGATGTCGAGGAAGTCCGTCGAGCCGCTCGTGATCTTCGCGGTGAACTGGATCGCGGCCTTCCGCGAGTGGAGCACCTGGGCGATGTTGTCGCCCGCGGCGCCGGTGATGTTCTGCTTGGTCACGCCGTCGCGGTAGCTGTAGCTCTGGCGTTCGCCGGTGAAGAGGGCGGGCGCGGAGAGCGGGCCCCAGATGATTGTTTGTCCGTAGCGGTTGCTCATGGTGAGTGGTGATTAGTGACTGGTGACTGGTGAGTGGTGACTGGTGGCGAAGCCGCGTGGCCGCGTTTAACGCGGCTTTTACGCGGGGTTGTTGATCTGAAGGACTGCGTTGAAGACGACATCGGCGACGCGGAGGAACTTGCCGTCGTAGGGCATCCCGGCGGCGGAGGCCGTGCCCTCGATCATCTCGACGGGCCTGCGCGCGATCTGCAGCGGGTGTGCGAGGATGCCGGCGAGCGGATTGTCCTGCGCCTTCGGCTGCCAGTGGAGCGCGAGCGCGACGGCGTCAATCAGCTCGTAGGTATCCGCGCCGGTCGTGTTCATCTGCGGCAGCTCGATGATGCGCACGCGCACCTCGTAGCCGTCGAAGAACACGAAGGACACGCCCTGCACCGCGCTTGTCGGCACCGGTGGCATGACGAAGATGCACAGCCCATTCGTGACCGCCGCCCCGGCATCGAGGTCGCTCGCCATCTCCTTCTCACGCCGCTTGAGCACCGGCGCAGCGACCGGCAGCGCGCCCGGCGCTTCAAGCAGCGCAGCGATTGCGGACTGGATGTCGGCGGAGGCGTTCATGGCTCAGATTGCCTCCACCGCCTGCACGCTGCCTGCGGCGGCTACGGCGGCCTGCCGGGTGAGCAGCGCGGCGCGGGCAGCGCCGATGGCTTGGCCGTAACCGAGCACGAGCGCGAATGCCTGCGCGACGGTCATGTCGTGAGCGGAGCCATCGGCGGCGATGATGGGGCCGGCCACGGCGGAGAGCTGCATGGCGAGGAATGCGGCGCGGTGAGAGTCGTCGGGCTGCGCGTCTCGTGCGAGCTGGAGCAGCGTGGCGAGACCGGTGAACTTGGCGATGGTCGCATCATCTGAGCTGAGATGCAGCGAGCCGACGGCCACAGGGGCGGCGGCGGAGCGGGCGATTGCGGCGAGCTTCGTCTCGCGGGCGATGTAGAGCGCTCGCGGTGTGAGATGGAGCGCAGCGGCAAATGCGGCTTCGTTGGCGAAGTCAGCGCCGTGCGTGCTTGGCGAGACGGCGACGGTGGCCCCGGCCTTGGTGATGTAGCCGCCTGCGGCGGATGGAGTGACGGTGAATTTCATGGGTTAGGGATAGTTGGAATACTTCCACTTGCGCACGCAGGTGCTCGTCATCACACGGTTGGTGCCGTCGTAACAAACGGCCGCAAATACGCCGAGTTGGGGCGACCATGTGATACCTGCCCAACTGTTCGCAGCGGCTGCACTGCGCGAAGTCCAAGTGATGCCGTCGGGCGAAGTCATCACCCGGTTGGTGCCAGATTCGGAGATGGCGCAAAAGATACCGAGTTCGGACGACCACGTGACGGCTACCCAACTGTTCGCGGCGGCTGCACTGCGCGAAGTCCAAGTGATGCCGTCGGGCGAAGTCATCACCCGGTTGGTTCCGTCGCGCGACACAGCGCAGAATATACCGAGTTGGGGCGACCACGTGACGGCTGTCCAAGTGTTCGCGGCGGCTGCGCTGCGCGAAGTCCAAGTGATGCCGTCGGGCGAAGTCATCACCAGGTTGGTGGCGGCGTCGCGCGCCACCGCGCAGAAGATGCCGAGTTCGGGCGACCACGTGACGGCTATCCAACTGTTCGCAGCGGATGCACTGCGGGCAGTCCAAGTGATGCTGTCGGGCGAAGTCATCACCCGGTTGGTGCCGTCGCGCGCTACAATGCAGAAGATGCCGAGTTGGGGCGACCATGTGACGCCCCCCCAAGTGTTCGTTTCTGGCGTGCTGCGGGCGGTCCAAGTGATGCCGTCGGGCGAAGTCATCACCCGGTTGGCGCCGCTGAAGGCCACGGCGACAAACAAACCGCGCTCAGGCGACCACGCAATGTCATCCCAACTGCCAGAAGGGGTGCTGCGGGCAGTCCAAGTGATGCCGTCGGGCGAAGTCATCACCCGGTTGGTTCCATCTATAGCAACCGCACAAAGCAGCCCAAGCTCGGGCGCCCAGGCGATGCCTGCCCAGCTATTAGCTTCGGATGCACTGCGGGCAGTCCAAGTTGCGACGGCGCGGGTGGCTGCGCTGGCGAGGATTTGCCCACCCGTGGCCCCCGTGGCCCCCGTGGCACCCGTGGCACCCGTGGCCCCCGTGGCCCCCGTGGCCCCCGTGGCACCCGTGGCACCCTGCGGGCCTGTGATGTTCAGCGCGAACGTCCACCCGCTCTCGTCGCGGTGGTAGAAGTTGCCATTGTTCAGATCGACGTAGCCATTGCCCTCCGAGCCGATGAGATTGGTCGGCGCTCCGTAGCCGCTGAGAAAGTCCACGGTGTCGCCGATGCCCTTGTAGCCAGCCGCATTCCCTAGTTCTTCGACATCGGTGACGAGGAATGTGCCGGGGGGCAGGCCGTCGTAGTCGGCTTGCGTGACGGCATACTCTGTCCACTCTGGGGGCACGCCTCCGCCTGGGGAGTTTTCGCGCAGCGCCCACGTTCCATCGCCGTTGTAGCCACCGGATGTGGGCAACAAGCCGAGCGTGCTGCTCGTGATGGTGACCACGTTGCCCGCTGCGCTGGCGGTGCAAGTCAATCCGCCGGAGTTGATCGCAGATGAGAGAGCAGACGCGGCGTCCTCTTTAGTCGCCCCGGCATTACCGAGCGAGCACCATGCGGTCGCGTTGTTCTCGTCGGTCAAGCCCAGCTCGTAATAGGTCGCGTTCGCTCCCTCCTGCGTGACCGCGAGCGTGGCGTCGGCCTGATTGTCGAGGCCGCCCGCATCGAGAGCCCATGCGCTGCCGAGTGCGCCGGGGCTGGAGCTGGTGATGGTGACCACCGCGCCGGTCGCGGTGGCGGTGCAATTCAGGCCAGCACCCGTGATGGCAGCCGCAAGCGCCGTGGCCGCGTCCGCAGCGGTCGCGCCGGCCGTGCCGAAGTCCACGAGTGCCTGCGAGGAATACTCGTCGCGGAAGGCGATGCCGTAACCGCCCGCGTCGGAAGGCACCGAAGCATTGAACGTGACGGTGGCGATGCGAGTCGCGAGCGTGGCGAGGATGTCGTCCGGGAAGGTGACGGTGGCGACACGGGGCAGCGAGTCGCCGCTTTGCGCAATGATGTCGCCGAGCTTCCAGCCCTCATGGTCGGCGGTGTAGCGGTTTGGCACGCTGCGGCGCACGATGCGCGCGAGCAGCAGCGCATCCACTTCGGCTTCGGTGTAGTAGTGCGGGCCGCTCTGGCTGTTCGGGTCGGAGGGGATGACGCGCGATTGCACCGGCACGGTGAAGGACGGCGCGACCTGCATCTCGCCGGCCACCGTCCACGCGACTTCGCAGCCCATGTTCACGGTGCCCTTGCCCGCCATGAATGCGACCAGGCGCTCGTCGTTTGCGTCGAGCACGCCGGTGAAAGTGTGAGTGTTCTCGGCATCGAACTCGTCGAGATACGCCTTGAGCACAGGCGGCGTGGCATCGGTGCCGAGGCCCAGCTCAAATGCGGGCGATGCGCCGGGCGAGGTCGGGGTCGCACCGCGCGTCGTGGTGATCGTCACCGGCACGCTGGCTCCGGCTTTGATCGTGATGGCGCTCGCGAGCTTCGCGAGGCCGGTGTCGAGATCGAGGGTGATGTTCAGCATGGTCAGTTGAGCGCGGTGCGCAGGTAATTCTTGGCGCCGTCCGCGGCGGCGCGTTCCCATTGCGCCTCGCTCGGCAGGAGCGCGCGGTTTTGCGGCTGCGTGACGCTGCGGCGGAGCAGCCACATCACCTTGATCTGGTTGCCCTGGCGCATGGCGATGAAGCCCTTGCCCTTCGGAATGAAGAGGCCCAGCTCGGCCCAGCAGTCGCGCGGGGAGCGGCCCACGGCGAGGCGGTCCATCGGGATGGCGAGCGCCTTGGCGTTCACGGGCACGACGGTGATCGTGCGGAATGCGCGGCCCACGCCGGGCCAGTTCAGCGTGAGCGTCGCGGCATTGCCGTCGCTTGCGAGCGCGGCGGGAGATTCGGTGCGCTCGGCGGCGTGCTTGTAGAAGTTCGTCGGCGCGGCTCCGAGCTTGGAGAGCAAAGAATCCGGTGAACGCTCCAGCGCGCCGACGTGCGACGCGGTGACTTGCTGCACTTCCGTGCCCATCGCAGCGTGCAAATCAATCCGGCCCTGGCCGTCGAGCCCGCGCACGAGTTTCGCGATGGCTCCCTGCGGGTCGTAGCTGAAGGAGACGTGGACGTTCATTCGATGCCCTCCGTCATGGCCTTCATCCGCGCGCGGTGAACGGCCTGCACTTGCGTGGCGCGCGAGATCCGTTCGTCGCGCACGGCGCGCTGCGTGGCCTCGTGCTGCGCCTGCGTGCGGTCGAGGAATGCGCGATCGGTGCCGGTGTTCAGCTCGCGCTCCAGCTCGGCGCGCAGGTCGGGTGAAAGTTTCTCGAATGCGGCGCGCACTTCCCTCTCGCCGGGCGAGAGCTGTGCATCGGTGCGGCGCGGCGATTCATCGCCGGTGATGAGGCCGAGCGAGACGCACCGGTCGCGGCGCACGGGCTGCCACGCCATGCCGCTGCGGAATGCGAAGGGCGGGTATGGATTGCCGAGCGTGTCTGTGTAGTCGCCCGCGCCGTCGCCGAGCGCCTGCCAGATGGGTGAGTCTTTGCGAGCCACCATGTCCGGCACGGCGCGCACGCGCTCCAGCACGCCCTCGTCATTCACGGCCTCCGCGGCATCCGCCCAGCGCTGCGGCCAGCCGATGCTCTTGCTCTCCGGCGATCCGCGCGGCACGTCGCGCACAAAGCGCCGCACCAGCTCCCAGGCGGGATAGGCGCGCAGCGCGTAGGGCGTGTTGCCCGCGAGATGCTGCGCGTAGTTCGAGGCCATGCGCACATTCGTCTCGATGATGAGATCGAGCCGCTGCGTGCTGGAAAGGTCTTGCAGCGAACCGGCCTCGGCGGGCGGGATGTTCGCCATGTCGCCGGGGAAGCCGAGCATCGGATCGTAGCCGAGCTGCTTGAGCTTGCGCTGCAAGACCCAGCGGCCCTGCGCCATGTTCGTCTTGCCCGCGAGGATGTCATCCACGGCCGTCGCGACTTCGCTGAGGAATTCCGCATTCGTCACGCGGGCGGAGAAGATCGAACGGTTCAGCAGCTCGCGGGAGAAGCCGCGCAGCTCCGCGCTGCCGAGGTCCGTCTCGAAGACTTCACGCGAGCGCCACTGCTTGAGGGCCGAGGTCACGGTCGGCTCGCTGTCCACCGTCACGGCGTTGGCCGTCTGTGACTGGTCGCTGGCGTTTCCGGTGCGTTCGAGCACCGAAGGATCCGCTACGGCCGCGGCCATCGCGCGGGCCAGCTCCGCGCCGAGCGCTGGCTTCCGGTTCGCTTCGCGCAGCAGAAAGGGGAGCATCTTGCGCAGGTGTCCCAGGGCTTCGGTACTGCCATCGTGCAGCGCCGTTGCAATCGCGCTGCGCACGCCCTGCATGTCGTCTTCCCAGGACTTCGCACAGTCCGCCGCAAACTCATGCCCGTCGTCCTGCGCCGCGTTCGCGGTGCGAAGCTGCGCGAGCAGTGCCGCGGCCTCGGCGCGCGCGGCGGGCGTCATCAGCGGCAGGGCGATTGACGCGATGGACAAGATGGACGGACGGATGCTCATAGCCCGCTGGTCCTCCTGCGCCCGGTGAGGCGCGGCTCCACGTTCACTGCGGCAATCTTCATGCCCGTCTCGCTCACGCTGGCCTCGCTCTCCGGATCGTCGGCGCGTTCGACCTTCGTCTTGTTGTCCGAGATCGTCTGCAGCTCCTTGCGCGCATCGCGGACCTCATCCGTCATCGCGGTGGTGAGCGGGATCGGAATGCGGCCCGCGAGCGTGGCGATGGCGAGCAGCACGGCGACATCTTCTAGGCTGCCGGGGATCTTCGTCGCGTCGGCATCGAGCACATTGCCCGGCGCGACCGCACGCCGCACGCGCGCCGTCACCTTCACGATCGCCTGGTCAACCGGATCAATGCCACCCACGGCCGCCGTGCGGGCGCGATCGATGATCGCGCCGTGTCCGGCGGCCTTGAGGTGATCGGCAGTGATGGTGATCCAGCGCATCGGGAAGGTGATTGGTGACTAGTGACTGGTGATTGGTGGGCTCACTGCCGCCGCCCCGGTTTCCCGGAGCGGCGGAATGTGAGCCGTGTGGCTAGCTGGCGGTGACGCTGAGCGTGCGCACGCCGAGCGTGGTCGCGGTGAACTCGGTCTCGTAGCATTCCACCACGATCTCCCACTGCTTCACGCTGAGCTGGCGGACATAGACGGCAAACCGTCCACCCTGCTGCGTGTTGGCGATGGCCGTCTTGAAGTTGCTCGGGTCCACCGTGCTCGTCGGCGAGCTGGTGAAGAGGAGCACCTTCGCGCCGGTGATGCGGGTCTTGCTCGTGCCGCTCTGGTAGCGGGACTCGTCGAGGTAGCCCTTCAGACCTGCGATCTGCGAAGCCTGCACGACGGTCATCGCGCGGCCCGCCACGGCTTTCGCCGCGTTGGTCGCACCATACGTCTGGAGGCGCAGGAGCTGCGCGCCGAGGCCCCATAGGGCGCTGTTCGGCGTGATGCCGCTCGCGTCGCCGGAGATCTGCACCTGGTTGGCCAGGTCATAGTCCGGGTCCGCCGCGCCGGCGGCATCCCACACGAGCGGGACATCCGTGGCGGCGGCGATGGCGAGCGCATACTTGCGGCGGGCCGCGTTGCGCTTGATGCGCTGCATGAGCATCTGCGTGTAGAACTCCTGCCAGTTCGGCTGGTTCTTGATGCGGTCGTAGTCGAGCACGATGCGCAGTCCGCGATTGGGCACGGTGCGGGTCGTCTTCGACTGCGTGTAGTCCACGGCCTTGAAGTCGCCGCCGATGGCGCGCAGGTCGTCGTCGCCGTTCACGTCACTCAGGAATGCTTCCGCATTCGGGTAGGTGATGTGCTCGTAGCGTTCGCCGGTGCCGGGCAGCGTGGGTGCGAGGAATTCGCACAGCGCGTCGAGGTTCGCGGGGTCGCGCCAGCCGGTGGCGTAAGTAGTGAGCGGCTCGGAGAAATGCGCCTGCACAAACAGGCTGGCATTCGCCGTGGTGATGCCCTCGTGCGGGGTGTCCTGCCCGAGGATGAAGGGCCGCGGCTGCGCCGATGCCATGATGGAAGCGGCGAGTGCCGCGTTGGCCGTGCGGCCGATGAGTGTGTCTTTCATGTGTGTCTGATTCGTGGTTGTGTGTGTGGTGGCAAAGCCGCGTGGGCGCTTCGCCTTTACGGCTAGGTGAGCACCTTGACTTCCGCCGGCGTCGCGAGTGCGGCGCCGAGCGCGGCCACATCGGCCTGGAGCGCGTTGTAGGAGACCTTCAGCGCATTGGCCAAAGTCTGCGTGGTGCCGGCGTCACTGCCGTTGGTGGTCGCGTTCTGCGAGCTGGTCAGCGCGGCGATGATGACGACTTTGATCGGCGCATGCGTGACGGCATCGATGACGTAGTTGCTGCTGCCCTCCTGCACGGCCAGCGCGCTGGAGCGGCCGACGCGCCAGTAGGTGCCTGCGACGGTGGGCTCGGCCTGCACGAAGCCGTTGGCGGCCGTGTAGAGGTCGATGTTCGCCGCGAGCGCCGTGGCGCAGCGCAGCCGCCGCGAGCTTTCGGAGCGGTTGAGCGGGTTGACGTGGACGATGTCTTCCGCGGCATCCGGCGAATCGGTGGTGCTGCCGATCGGACGATCGGCTGCGCCACAGACGGCGGAGTGGAACGCATCGGTGCCCGACTTGACGAGCAGGTGCGTGTAACTGAGCGCAGCGTCGGCGCGGCGCGTATAAACGGTGTTCGTGCCCGTGGCGGTCTCGGCGTTCGCGGTGGCGAATGTCTCGCGCAGTCCGCCGACGAATAGGCCGGCGAAGGCGAGCAGGATGACTTTGATTCGTTTGAATGGATTCATGGTCGTGATTGGTGACTGGTGATTGGTGACTGGTTGGCGTCGGTTACTTCTTCCCCTTCTTCGCCCCGGCGGTGCGCTCGTTCTCGGCCTTCTGGCTGATGGCGGCCTGCACGGCTTGATCGAGATCAAGACCGGCCTGCACGCGCCAGCGCACGTCCTCGGGATCGACTCCCGCGCCCTTGCATTGCAGGGCGAGCGGGCTGGTGGTGTCCGTGGCTTCGGCCTCGGCGGTATTGGCGGTGCAGAAGCCGGCGGGCCGTCCGAAGACGAGCGCGAGCAGGCTGAGCACCACGAGTTTGAGTTGTTTCATTGGTGTGTGGTCTGTTGGTGTGTTGGTTTGCTCTTTCTGTGGTGCTCAGGCTCAGGCTTTCGCCGGGTCCTGCATCGCGGCGAAGAGGCCCGCGAAATTCTTGTCGCCCTTCACGCGCGCATAGGCGGTGTCGTAGTCGCACCCGTCGTCTTTCATGCGCTTCGCGACGGCGTCCTGCAGCGCGCCTTGGCGGGCGTTGGCCGTGGAGATGTCCAGGCGCGTGCCATTGATCTCGACGCTATGCGTGTTCATCGCGGGCTTGCGCGTCGCGAGTTCGGTGAGCGCGGCAGCGGCAGTGTTCGCCGTGGTGAGGCGCGTCTTGAAGTCGGCGCTCTCGGCTGGCGTGATGATCCCGCGCTTCTCGACGGCGGCGAGCAGGCCGGTGACGAGCGCATCGCGCTCAGTCGTCAGCGCGGTGTTCGCGGTGCGCAGGTTGTCGCGCTCGGTCGTGAGTGCGGCGTGCTGCGTGCGCAGCGTGTCGCGTTCGGCGTTGAGCGTGGTGACTGTGGTGTTGGCGGTGTTCAGGGCGCTGTCGCGCTCTGCGAGGGTGACGACGGCGGCGTTGGCCGTGGTCGCTCCGGTAATGATGGCGCTGGCGTCGGCATTCTCGGGGAGCCCGAGCGCTTTCCGCAGCGCGGCGATCTGTTCAGGTGTCATGCTGTTGTGTGTGTTGGTTGCGGTTGGTTCTGCCTGCGGATTGCCGGCGAGAGGGTTGAGAGTGTTCGCCGTCCACGCGGGGACGGTGCGGATGTTTGGCGTGCGCGTGAGCGTCACGCTCTCGACGTGCTCGGGATAGACGCGGCCCGCGGCGTCCGCGCGCTCGTGCCACCAGTTGATCGATGGATGCAGCGGCCCGCGCTCGCGGTCGCCGCGGCGGGCGGCGTCGCTCCACACGACCTTGCCTTCGAGCGCATTGGCCGTGGCGCGCAGCTCGGTGATCTCGCCGATGATGGGGAGCTTCGACCAGTCGGACGGATCGAGATCCGGATGCGCCGCGCCGGGCGGCGCATCGAAGACGGGCATCGAGAGCGAGGGCTTCAGCCGGTGCCTCACATTCTTGAGCCAGCGGAACGAGCGGCCCGCGATGCTGTTCCAGCTCCGGATCATCGCATCCGCCTGGGACGCGCCGAAGACCTGCACGTAGCGCCCGCCCGGCTCCGGGAATTCGCCGAACGGCGCGAGCACATGCCAGCCATCCGCGAGCGCCTCGGGCAGCGCATTCGCCGTGGCGATGCAGTCGAGCGCGAGTCCCTCGGGCGCGTCGGAGACGGCGGAGTTGGCGGTGCGGGAAAGGGTGAGTGTGCGCGGATTCATGCGATCAGGGTTTGTGTTGGGTTGCCGCTTCATCGGCCCGGCGCTGCGGGATATGGGCGTGGACGCGCCAGATCTTGACCTGTGTCGGCAACAGGTTTGTGCCTTGGTTCACCTTGGCGTCCTCCGTCGTCTCGACGATTCCGCGGACTTTATAGACGCCGGTCTTGTTCAGTAGCATCGCCGCCTTGTCCGCGTGCTCGCGGCTTGCTGTCGTGATCACCGCCTGACTGCCATAGACGTCGGCGTCTCTAACGTGTACGCCTGCGGATTGCAGAAGCTCTCCCATCTTGTGGGAATGGATCTGGCGTTTCGTCCAAGGCACACCGCCGGTGCTGTATTGATTCCCGTGAAACTCATGCCCCACAGCGGGCACATGATCCGGCGCGTGCTTCACGTTCCACCCGGCTGGCTTTCCATCGACGATGCTCTCCTCCACCCATGTGCCTGGCTTTTCAGCGGCGAATTGTTCCGCTTCCTTCTTGGTGGCGAATGGCTTCGTGAGCCAATTCACGCCTTCCCGTTTCGGCTTCGGAGCTACAACGGGCGGATGGGTCAACTCGCCGGCCTTCACCATCTTTCGCTTCCCGTCTAGCCATCCGTGAATCAACACGTCATCCCCGTCTGCCTCGACGATTGTATGCGGCTTGCCTTTGTGCATGGCGTGTTGGCCATTCGTCCACTTCCCATCCGCATCCCGCGCTTCGTTCGGATCGTAGTTCGCCGTGCGGAGTGCCTCCTCGACGAGCTGCTGCAGTCGCGAGAGCCGCGCGGTGTTCGCTGTGCTGTCCGTAGTCCCGCCTTTAGGCGGAATGGGCGAGCTGGTTCCGCCTGAAGGCGGGACTACGTGCGCCCCGACCGGCTGCAGCACGTCGTCTTCGTCCGCAGTCTCGTCGAGCATCGGCACGCCGAGGCGGTCGGCGACGTTCTCCAGGTCCACGCGGCCGCCGCGGTCGGCAATGAAGCCGGCGCTGTCGCGGAGCTGCTGCGCGTCCTCGTTGTCCATGTCCGGCAGGCCGAACCACGCGAGCGGCTCGACGCCTTCGCCAAAGCAATAGCGGATGACGGCGCGATCGATGAACGTCCGGCACGCGCTGGCGATGTTCGCGCAGTGGGCCATCTCCAGCGCCTCGCATTCGTTGATCTGCGAGGAGATGCCCTGTTCGTTCTGCTGGCTGGCGATGTTCGCCTGGCCGCCGCCGCGGAACATCACGGTCATCTTCTCATCCTGCCGGTCGAGGAACCGCTCGAAGACATCCACGCTCGCCGTGCCTTCCGGGCCGAGCAGCGAGATGGGCGGCTTGTCGGTGCTCTGGCACTCATGGAGCGCGATGCCCATGTCGCCATTGAAATCCTGCACGATGCTCGTGAGCGCGCGGCCGGCGTCGCTGTCGGCGCGCGCGGTCGTCATGCCGATCACCTTCTGCTGGCCGTAGCGTTCGTTGTAGATCGTCCAGTCCTGGAAGGTGAGCCGCTTAAAGATGTAGCACCCGGCGGCGGCGAACATCATGCCCTCGCCGCTCGTCACCATCCATTCGCCCTCCCAGTTGCAGTCCTCGCCGATGCCGCCGTAGCCGCCGTGGCGGAGCAGGCGCAGCGTGCCCGAGGTGTTCTCGAAGAACCACAGCGGCACGTATTCCATCTCGGCGGAGAGCGCGGGCACGGGTGCGCCGCCCTCGACTTCGATCGTCTTGCCGGACGGCTTCCAGACGAAGTGATGCACCGCGTAGCGCATGGCGTGCGCGAGGCCCATCTGCTTGAGCAGCAGGTGCCGGTCGCCGCGGATGTTCTTATCGAAGGCATCCACGGCCGTGACGTTGTCGTAAAAGTATTGCAGTGCCGCAGCGTGGCGTGCCGCCTCGATCGGATCGGCGTCCTTGCGCTTCTGCACGCCCCAGGGCTTTTGCGCGACGGCGTTCTGGAGCTGGGGCACGACGAAGCTCAGCGTGTCATCGCGCCGGATCATCGCATCCCAGAACAGAGCGCCTTGCCACAGGTAGCCGAGATCGAAGTGATCGTGTGCCGCCGCGAGGTTCTCCGGCGAGACCATGCGGAGCGGGTTGAAGCGCATCCGGCGTGCCAGTTCGACTGTGGAGGCCGAGAACGCGGAGCCGGTCTGCGGCATGGAAACCGCGGCGCTCGCGGCGGGCGCGGCGAGGGATTTCCCGTTCGTGGGCGCTTTGGTCTGCTTTTTCACGGTTGCGCCTCCTTTCCAGCCGCGCTGCATACGCGCGGAAACGCGCTGCATAGGCCGCGGAGCGCCGGATCGCGGGTCGGAACACCCGGAAACTGAATTTGGGGCGTATAGCGCGTCATAGCATCCCTCCGATTTGCCGGCCCATCGCCGCGCCGCGCCCGGTGCGGTCGTTGCCCCGGATCGCGACGCTGCTGCCGACCGCCGCGCCCGGCGCGTGCAGGCCGTATTCCGCGGCCCCGCCGCTGGCGAAGCTGTCGCCGTGCGCGCCGTCGCTGCTGTCGGGCGTGCATTCGTAGCGGCCCGCGTTCTTCACCGTCATCCGTTGGTCCTTCTTGAAGTATTCGCCGCCCGGCAGCGCGTAGCGGTTCTCATTCACCGCGGCGCTGTAGAGGTCGCCGAGGAAGGTCTTGAAGTTGATCGTGTCCTGGTAGCCGGCGGGCTGGGGCTCCACGTTCTGACTCTCGATGATGAGCCGCACGGGGACGATCGCGCGGAGGTCGTCCGCCACGAGGTCGGCAAAGTAGCGCTCGCTGGTGGCGAGGATGTTCAGCGACATGGCCGCGCCGCCTTCCGGGCGGCGTGCAATCGCCATGCAAAGCCGGCGCAGGCGATCCATCACCACGGCCGCCTTGCGTTCCTTCCAGAAAAGCACGAGCCGCTGTGCGCGATCGCCGCCGGTCTGTTCGGTGATCGTCACAGCGGTCGGGTTGCTCGTGGCCTTCGTGGTGGTCGCCGGGTCCATGCCGATGGAGACGCGTCCGCCGCGGAGGTTCGCCGCGAGCGCGGAGAGCGCGCGCTGGAAGTCCACCTCGTCGTCAATGAACGCGCAATGGCATTGCCCGATGCCGCGCTGTTGCGCCGTGAGCATCGCGAGAAGGTCGATGGCCGCGGTGCCGCCGCTGATATGGAGGAGATCGTAGTTGTAGGGGAGCTGCCCTTTGTTGCCCGGCTCGCTGCGGAATTCCTCGATCGTCATCGGCTCACCCCGGTTGTCGTAGAGCACGTGGCCGGCCTCGTAGGCATCCGCCAGCGCGACGCGGTGAATGAGGATGCGGTTCTCGCCCCGGTAGAAGTGGCCCTTCGCGTCCGGCGCGAAGTCGGCATCCGGCGGCGGCATCGTCATCGTGAAGAACGGATGCCGGTCATCGCGGCAGAGGTTGCTCGCGTAGATCATCTTCAGGTCCGGCACGTCGCGGAAGATGGGGTCCACCGCCTCGCGCAGGGCGAGTTCGAGATTCACCGGCGTGAAGCCCGCCTCGTCGCGCAGCACCGTGCCGCGCCAGCCGCGCGCCGTCGCCGGAACGGGTGCAATCACGAGCTGGCGGCTGTAGCTCGTCTTGTCGAAGTAGAGGCGCATCTCCAGACGCTTGCTCTTGTAGAGATCCGCGAAGTCCTCGCGAGTGAGCGTGCCGTATTCCTTGCCGCTCTCGGCGTCGGCACACTTGAAGTCGAGCTTTCCCGCCTCCGCCTGCGCGGTGAAGAGGCTCTGCTGTGCCTCGGCTTCGTTCTGCACGAGGATGGCCGCTTCAATCGCGCTCACGCTCATGTTAATGAGTTCCGTGCCGAGCAGCAGCGACGCGCTCGCGGCGATCACGGTCTGCCCCGGTGCCTTGCTCATCTCGTCAAAGGCAATCGCGCCGAGGTTCGTGCTCTTGCGGCAGCGCCGTGCCCAAAACATCACGACGACGCGTTCCTTCCGCACCGCTGCGAGCAGTTGCTTCTCGTATTCGCGACGGCCGCCGGTGCGCTGGTGGATCATGCCGGCAGCTCCACTTTGGTTGCATCCACGTCCGCAAAGTATGCCCTGCGGATGGCCGCGATCTTCTCCGCCTGCGGGATCGTGCTCTCGGCGATCTCCGTCACCTTCTCGCGCAGTGTCCTGTCGAGCAGCTTCGCCGCCGTCTGCTCCTCGAACTTCTCCCGATCCAGCGAGAGCTTGAGCAGCGCGATTTGCTGATCCTTCTTCTTCAGCTCCGCCTTCGTGCGCGCGGACTCGTCCGCGATCATCAGGTAGCGGGCCTGCTGATAGTCCTCGTGTTTGTCGTCCGCTGCGAAGATCTCCGCCATCCGGCGATCCAGCGCGGCCATTCGCTGCTGGGGTGTGTAGCCTTTCTCCTGTGCCTCGGACTCGATCTGCTCCAGTGCCTTCGCCCGCACGCGGTCCCGGCGTTCCTCGCTCTCCCAGAATGCCAGCGCCGCATAGAGCGCCGACTTCCCGCACTCGATGTGGAGCTGTGTGGCAATCCGCTGCAAGCACGCCTGCCAGCCATCCGATTGCAGCCAGCCAGCCACGAGCCTGCGATCCTTTTCGGGCAGGCCGAGGAGCTTCGCGTCGCGTCGGGGTTTGCGTGGGAATTTGGGATTGGCACTCATTCACTGGACGTTGGGCGTTGGGCGTTGGGCGTTGGACGTTGCGGGTTCACTGTGCCTGTGCGCGGTTGCGGCCCTTGGGCGTGAGGAAGTAGGACATGAGCTTGTGCCCGGCATCGTCCTCGCGGGCGCCGAGCGTCGCGGTGAGCTGTCCCTTTTCCTCCAGCCGCGTGAGCGCGGTCTCCACATCCGCCAGGCTGTGGCGCTGGCCGGTGAATTGCAGCAGCTCGCGGCGGATCTGGTCCGCATAGACGGGGTCGCCCGATGCGGCGAGGATGGCGGTGAGGATGGCGAGTTCAGTGTTCATGCCGTGGCTTTCTTTCCTTCGAGCCGACCGATGAGCCGGTTCAGGCTGTCGCTCATCGCGTCCTGCTTGGTGACGACTTCGATCAGCCGCTCTCCGTTGGCGTCACGAATGGCCGTGTTTGCCGCGAGCGTCTCGCTGTGCAGGTGCTGCTGATGCTCGATGCGAAGCAGCACGCCGCGCATCGCATCCAGCTCCTGCTCGATCTTCTTCTTGGGGATGATCTGGCTGCGCAGCGTCTCCAGCTCGACATGGATGGGAGGCGTGCGCCCGAAGATGATGCGCACCTTCTCGATGCCCGCGAGCAGGAAGAAGATCACGGCGAGCACCTTCAGCATGTCGGTGAACCACGGGCCGAGCGTGGGCGAGCTGAGGTCGGGCAGGGAGTTCGCCAGCCGCGTAAAGGACGAAGCGTCCCACGCGGCGAGCCGCGCATTCCACGGGAGCGGGAATGCGATGAGGCCGCGCACCTGAGTGGCGGCGGTCGCGGCGTCCACCTTGCGGATGGCGGCGACGGGAGCACACGGCGGCGGCCCCATGTCCGCGACACCCATCGCGTCCACCGCCGCCGTGGCGTTCCCTGCCCCTAACAAAACGAGAAGAAGGATCGCACCGCGAAGCAGCGAAGCAGCGAAGTGGGACGCGGTGAATGGCCGGCGGGGGGAATGTGCGGTCACATCCCGATTGCCGGCACGCGCGGGGATCGCTGTGTCCGCGGCGCAACTCTTGCCTTCCTTCGCTGCTTCGCTTCTTCGCGGTGAAAAGATCATTGGCGGAACACCTCCGGGAGTCCTTTGAAGCCGCACGCCTCGCGAAGTTCGCGCATCGGAAACGCCGGGCCGGGATCGTCTTTCCGCCAGGATGCGATGCAGTCGTGGCCTGTCACGTCGTCGAGATTGTAGCGCTTCACGAGGGCGAGCGTCACGGCCGTCACAGCCTCCATTTGCGGCGCGGGGAAACATTCCCACTCCATGACTGGCCCGCCGTTGCGGTGCCTGCCCCGGAAGGACTGGAAGCCCTTCTGCTTCCTCGCCCAGGTGAGCGCTCCAAGGTCGCTGCCCGCGTTCGCGATCTCGATGCCGATGGCGCAATCGTTCCCTCCCTGTTTCGCAGCGCTGCTGTAAATCTTGCCGTCGCCGGGATCGCGCCAGCGGCTCGGGCCAGCGTGCCACGCCTTTTGATTAAAGGCCACGCACTGGATCACCGTGCCATCGCGATCGATGACCACGTGGGCCGACAATCCGCGATCGCGCATGGCATCCACCGCGCTGTAGGCATCCTTGACGTGATCACCGTCCGTGTCGCCGTCGCCATCCGCGCCGCCGGTGAAGTGCTCCACCACATAGCGGCGGACCCGCATCGCGCCGCGCGGCGGCAGCGGCACGCGCTGCACGCCTTCCAGCCAGTGATCCTTGCCAATGCGGAAGATCACTCGGCGCTCCTCTCCGCCGTCTCGAAGCTCACGCGGGGCGCGCTCTCCGTCTGGCACAGCTTGATGAGTTTGCCCGCCTCCACCTTCGGCAGCAGGGCGCGGGCTTCGTCGCGGAAATTCGGCGCGGGCTTGTAGCTCACGCTGGGCAGGAAGAGGCGCGTGAATACCGGCCCCGCGAGCGCCTTGATCTTCTCGATGGCCTTGCCCTCGCCGTCGATCTTCCCCTTCAGCGTCTCCGCCGGGAAGCTCACGCGGGCGATTGCGCCATCCTCCGCCGTGGCCGTCCACCGCGTGCCGCCGCCGTCGCCGGGCTCGTGCTCATCGGCGCGCGCTTCGGCTTCCTCGATGAGCAGCTTCTTGATCTCCTTCTGCCGCTCGGCGAGATCGTGCAGGGCGCGATCGTTCGCGACGGCTTCGGCGATGAGGGCTTGGAGCTTGGGTGTAGTCATGTGCGGAAGGCGTGGACTACTTCGCGAAACCCTTGTTGCGGCGGGGCAGCGGGAGATCCACTTGCCCGCCGACGTTGCTGCCGTTGAAATTCAAACCACCCGCGACGCGGACGCTCTTGCCGTCCGTCGTCACGTCGAGGCTCTTCTCGCCGTCCGCGTAGTTGAAGCCCGCGCGGATTCCGTTCTGCGCGCAGCCGGAGAGCGAGAGGAGCGCGAAGAGCGCGAGCGCGGTGGCGGCTGCCGGTGCGGGCGAAGTCGGCGCGGGCGTGGGCACCACGACCGCGGGCTCAGTGCCGCCGCCGAGGACTTTCTCCTGCGGAGTCTCGATGATGTGATCGGCAATCGTGCGCAGGCCGTTCAGCAGCGCGTCGGCCTGCGAAGATTTCTGCGTGCCGCGCAGGACGTGGTAGCCGAGCGCGCAAAGGCCGGTGATGATGCCGGCGGTGCTTGCTGGCAGCTTGTCGAGCAGCGCGAGGAGCTGCGGCATGATTACCGCAATGAGCGCGACCCAGAATTCCGTCGTGCGGATTCCAGTGCGGAAGCTCGCGAGCAGGGTGACGAGGGCGGTGAACGATGACTGCGCGGGGTGTGCCGCATTGACAACGGGCTTGGGATTTGGTGTCATGCGAGAGGTATCGCATGGCTCCCGATGGCCCGCAGAATTGCAGCGCGGTGAGGGGACTTAGAGGGCGGAAATGAGCGGGGATTGCTGCCAGTCACTTCTCACCAGTCACCGCGGGGGAATGTGACTGGTGACTGGTGAAAGGTGACTGGTGTTCAGCGCCGCTTCGCCTCGCGTTTGCGCGCCTCGTCGCCGCTTTGATCGCGGCACGTCCCGCATGAGCCCTTGCCCGTCTTCGGGTGGCAATACTTGCACGCGCTGCAATCCCGGCACACCGGGCACGGATCCTTGCCCGTGCAGCGCCGCCCGCTCCCCGGCCCGCCCGCGCTGCATAGCGCGTGCAGTGCGAGGGAAACGAGGATGCAGAGGGTGCGGTGCATTCCTGGGATGCCGGAGGAAGCCCGCGCAACTTGCGCTGCGCCTCATCGCGGAGCTTGATCAGGTCCATTTCCCGCAGGTGATTGTCGTAATTGTAAACGCCGAGCATTCCTCCCCAGAGGATGACCCACACGATGATGAATGGCCTCTTGCTCCGGCAAAAGAACCAGGCAATCAATCCAGCGATGATTCCCGTGACGACGGCAGCGCCTGCAAGATCGGCTTCGCCATCGTGGATGACGGTTACGGCTGCTAGTGCTATTGCGATCATGGGCGTGGTTTCTTGCGTGGTTTTTTTGCGGCGGAGTAAGTGACGGGTTTGTGCGGGAGTTTGCCGGTCGCAGATTTGCCGGGCGTCTCCGCTGCGCGCAGCGCCTGAATCTGCTGCTGCGCGTAGGTGCGGCCGTCGAGGCCGTGCATGATTGATTCCCAGTCGTGCGGCAGCGCGGAAAACCCGCCTTGCTCGAACTTGTCGAGGAAGGTGCGCAGCAGAAATTTCGCGAGCGCCGAGCGGTTTGTGCCCATGCGTTTCGCTGCGTGGTCGAGGCGCGGCAACTCGCTTTTTGCGAGGCGTAGCATGACGGGCGTGGAATCGGACATGAGCGATTGTAATGCACTCAGAAAAAAACTTCTACTTTTTCTTTGACAGCTTTTGTAATGCAGTGCATTACATGAGCACGATGAAACTGAAACGACCAAAGACCACGCCGATGATGGTGCGGCTGGAAGACGAACTGGAGGCGCGTCTTCGCCGAGCGGCGAAGACGATGGGCTCGAACAAATCTGCGGTGTTCCGCTTCGCGCTGCTCAATGAGCTTCCGCGGATCGAGCGCGGCCAAATCAACATCCCCGCACTATGACGCTCGAAGAAATCGAATGCTCGGATGCGCGGTGCAACGCGGCGGCGGGCCAAATGCGTTCTCTTTGCCTCGACTCCGAACTTCCGGGAACGGTGCTCCACCGAGTCACCGCGATCATGCGGGAGCTTGCAGAGCTGCGTGGCTACTTCGCGGCACTGGCGGATGTCGCCCGCGCTGATGATCTGAAGGTGAAGCCGCGCCGCGATTATCGGCGCGACGCAAAAGCAAAGCTGGAGGCCGCACGATGATCCGGCGCACTGCATCCTTTTTCCGTGCGCTGATGGCGCAGGCGCCCGCGCTGGTGATTCCCTTCGGCGATGGCGAGCCGCGGCTCGTGCCGGCAGATCGCGTGGCCGCGGTGACGAGCGGCATCATCACGCTGTCCCCCTTCGCGATCTTCCTCCTCGAAGTGCGCTTCATCTGGGAACGTCTGAACGGAGGCGCACGATGAGCGCGACGCAACTGCCGGATCTTCGGGAGCTGATGGAAGACGTGCGCATTCACACTGTCTCGCTGCGTGCGAAGTGCCAAGAGCTGGAGGCCGCGCTGCTGGCGGACCTCGCGGCTGGCGAGGCGGCGTGGGCCGAGTTGGAGAATGAGCGGGATGCGGCCTTGGCGCGGATCGCAGAGCTGGAAGCCAGTCACCAGTCACCAGTCACCAATCACATCGGCGACGCCGGCGTGAACACGCAGAGCGCGGAGGATCGCGAATACAATTCCTACCTCGATTGGACGTGCGAGCACGGGCTGCCGGCGCTGAGCATCGAGCAGTGGCGCGAGGTGGAGACGAGCGTGGCGTCGCAGGATGCGGCGCGCGGGCTGCACGCGGACTTCGACCTGTATCGCGAGGGGAATGGCGAGCAGGGATTTCCCGCGGTGCCGCTGGAGAAATTCACGGCGGGCTGGCTGCGCATCAAGCACGGCGGGCTGTCGCCTGCGCAGGCGCGCGAGCTGATGGCCGAGATCGAGAGCGAGCACTTTTGCCGCACGGCACTTTGAGACTTTCACCCAAACCCACACACCCATGATCACAGACACCACAAAGCTATTCCCGCCATCGAAGCCTCGCGCGGGCCTGAACTGGGCCGAGCTGCAACGGCTCTCCGACCTCCAGCGCGCAAGCGCGAAGCTGCGCGCAACCGTGGAGGCCGGCACGGCAGAGCTGGAGCGTGCGCGGGCCGCGGGGCCCTACACGGCGGATGATGTCGCCGCCTTGCGGCCCGCGCCGAAATTCCGCCATGCCGAGCGGCTGCTGGCGCTGTTCGGCGGCATCGCGATTGCGCTGCTCGTCGTCGTCGCGAGCTTCGGCGATTCGCTGACGTTCGACACAGCCTGCGACCTCTGCGTGGTCATGGTCGCGGCGGCGTTCACCGCGCTCGTGATGCTCGCGCTCATCGTCGTGGACGATTGCCGCGCCCGCCGCGCCCGCCGCGATCTCCGCGGTAACAAGGAAGGCGGTGCGCTGTGAAGTGCGGGGCGGACATTGACAAGCGGCGCAATCATTTCTCCGTGGATGTCGGCACGGGCGGGCACGGCGCGGCGGGACGTTTGAACATCCATGAGATCGATCTCGCGTGCCGCGCTTTCCTGGAGAAGCGCGGCCTGCGAACCGCGCAGGAGATGGCGTCGCAAGAGCGGATGACGCGGATCAACCAAGAGCGCCGTGCGCGCCGCTAAACCCCACACAGGACATTCCATGAAACGTGATTTCTCCAATGTTCCGACGACGCGGCAGCGCGTGAAGCTCGTGCTCGCGGAGCTGTTTTTCCAAGTGCTCGGCTTTGTGATTTTTGCCGTGGCGATGCTGCTGACGGCAATCGCCGTGGGCGGGTTTCTCTCACTTCTTTTTTTCCGCTGAACATGATCACCGCCGCACCCACATCCCAGGCGCAGGGCGCGCAGCTCGATTTCCTCTCGGCGCTGTTTCAGCCGATGGTGAACGTCCAGGCTGCGGCTTCGATGCTCGGATGCAGCGTGCAGCATGTCGTGCGCATGGCGGAGGCTGGCGAGCTGGTGGCGTTTAATGTCGCGGTGGAAGTGGAGCGCGGCGACGAGGCGGTGGATGAGCGCGCGAAGGAGCGGATGCTGCGCATCCTACTGCAGAGCGTGCTTCGCCTCGCGCTGCCTGCGGCGCGCGGCAAGTGCGCGGTGCCCACAGTCGCGCAGGCGATGGACAGCGCGAGGATGCGCGACCCGTGGACGCGCCGCGAGATCGCACACTTTCTCGACTGCTCGGATGACCATGTGCGCCGCCTCACGGAGGCGAGGCTGCTCACCGGCCCGCTCCTCACGCAGACCGGCAGCGGCCGGCTGCAACACATTTCCCGCGCGTCGCTCGGCGCGTTCCTCACCGCCCGCGACCTCTCGAACCTCTGAACCCCATGAGCCTGAACTACGAAGAACCCGCAGTCACCACCCCGCTGCACGAGCATCTCGCGCAGGCTCCGGCGCAGCGCGAGATGAGCTTTGAGACGCAATCCGAAGCAAGCCCGGCGAAGACGCTGCGCGTGCGCGAGGATGCCGCCAGGCTGGAGGGGCTGTTGCGCACCGCGTGGATCGGCGGGATGCCGTGGATGAGCGCGGCGCAGATCGGCGGGCGGCTCGGATGGAATGAGCGCCGTGTGCGCGACGCGGCGAGCGAAAGCCTCGCCATCGCAAGCGGTCCCGGCTCGCCCGGCTACGCGCTCGCGGAGGCCGCGACGCCCGAGGCGCTCATGCACATCGGCAACGCGATGAAGTCGCAGGGCGAGCGCATGTTTGCCCGAGGCCAGCGATTCGTGACGGCAGCGCTGCTGCGCACGAAGGCCGCGGAAATCACCGCACCAGTCACCAGTCACCAGTCACCAGTCACCTCCCTCTGATGCACGCGCGATCGAAATTCCAACCCACCAGCCTGAGCGCGTCGGCGCTCGCGGACTACCGCGCCGGGGTGCCGCTGGCGGAGCTGCTGCGCACGCACGGGATCAATGCGTCGAGCCTCTACCGGCACCTGAAGGCGCGCGGCCTGCCGCGCCGGAACAACTACGGCGCCAACCGCCTGGTGCTCTCGGCGGAGGATGTGGCGTCGTATGCGGCCGGGCGCGACACCTCGGCCTCGCTCGGCGCGCGGCTCGGCGTGTGGCCTCACGAGGTCACGCGGGCACTGCGGAGGCAGGGCGTGGCATTGCGCGCGCAGGGGCCGCGTCCTGGCCATGTGTTTGCGGATGGCTCCGGGCAGCGGAAGCTCACGCAGGAGCAGGAGGCGAAGATCGCACGCCTGCTGGAAGATCGAATCACGCACGCGCGCATCGCGGAGATGATGGGCGTGACCCGGCAGCGCATCTCGCAGCTCGCCGCGCGCAGGCACTGAACCGCTGAATTTTATGAGCCAACTAACCACCCAAACCCCACCCACCCTGCTCGCCGACACTGCCCGGCGAGATCTCGCACAACAGCTCGATTCCATCGAGCAACTGACTCAGCAGCGCAACTGGCATATCGCCAAGTTCTACTGCATGGTCCTCGTGCTTCGAGAGGAGGCGGAGGCATTTGATTCTCACGGTGAGAATCAAATCCAGCGCGGACGCGGAAACATCTCCAAGCCCACAGACCTGAAGTCCATTTTCGCCGCGGCGGGCATCGCGGTGGAAAAGCACAAGTCGGCATACCGCTGGTTCGCCAAAGGCGAGGAGATGCACGCTGTGTATGCGCGGAGCGTGGGAGCGAAGTTTGCGAAGGCGATGCCGATGGCGGAGCTGGTGAACACGCCCGCGTCGGAGCTGGCCGCGGAGGCGCGGGAAAAGCAGCAGACGTTCTTTGATTTCCTCGCGGCAGAAGGGGAGCCGAAGCCGCGCAGGCAGCTCGGCGGGGACACGACGCCGAAGGATGGCACGGTGCGACCGCGCGCGGACAAGGCGGACCAGGCGCAGGCTCATTTCCACGGGCTGCAAGAGCTGCTTTTCCGCTGCATCTCGCCGACATCCATTGCGCTGACACCCTTCCTGCCGGCGATCACTGATGAGCCGGACAAGGTGGCGAGCCTCACGCATCTGATCGAGTTCACCAGCACGCTGAAGACCGCGCTGCAAGATGCGCTGAAGATCGTGAAAGGCCGGACGAGCTAACCACGGAGAGCACTGAGGACACGCACATGAACGAAGCCATCACCACCACTGACGCCGGGGCCGAAGATGCCGCCCTCGTGCCGCAGACCCGCGCGGAGAGCTGGCCTTTCATGGCGGACCCGGACTTTGCCGGCGAGAAGCCGGGGGCGCAGGCGGAGGTGCGGTATTGGTGGCCGATCATGGAGGCACTGCACGCGGCGACGAACAAGCGCGAGGCGATCGCGGCGCTGGCGCGGGCGAATCACCAGAGCATCTACATGGTCAAGCGAATGTATTACGGGATGCCGCACAAGGCCGGATGGATGAAGACGGGGCACTTCAGCTCGCTCATCAATCGCGGGAAGTATCCCGACCCGCGGGATGCGTCGCTGCCCTCGGCCTTTGCGGATTTCCTCTGCACCCGGCACGATGCGAACCAGCGGGCGCTCGTGGGCAAGCGCGCGATTGATGCGGTGATGGCCGCGCTCGCGGCGTGGGAGCGCGAGCCGGGCAATCCCGATCTCGCCATCCCCGGCTTTACCGCGCCGCCGAGGCGCAACGCGATCACCGGGCACCCGGATGGATGGAGCGAGGATTCCCTCTACCGCATCCTGCGCAAGCACAGCAATGCGTACACGAAGTCGCTGCGCAAACAGGGGAGCAAATTTGCGAGCATCTATCTGCCGAAGGTCCACAGCACGCGGGCGGAAATGTATTTCGGCGAGGTGCTCTACTTCGACGATTTCGTGATTGACAACTACGTGAACCTCACCGGGCGGAACTCGCAGGCGATGCGGCCGCTCGGCTTCGGCTGCATGGAGTCGCTCACGGGAAGCATCTTGGAAATGGGCTTCAAGCCCGAGCTGGAGAAGCGCGGCGCGGACGGCTCGGTGAACGGCAAGCGGCAACTGAACCAGGATGATTTCTTCTGGTTCGTGATGTGGAATCTCAACCGGCACGGATACAGCCCGAAGGGCACGGCGCTCGTCTTTGAGTGGGCGACAGCGAACGTGGACAAGCGCGACCGCGAGACGCACGAGGATCACTTCGACAATCTCATCCGCAAGGTGACGGGCAACTGTGTGCGAGTGGAGCGCAGCGGCCGGTTCCGCAATCCGGCGTTCCGCGACATGCTCTTTGGCAGCAGCGGCTCGGGCAACTTCCGGTTCAAGGCGATGCTCGAAAGCTACTGGAATCTGTTCAAACAATACGCGGGCTTCCTCGCCGCGCCGAGCGGGCGCAACCCGGACTTTGCGCCGGAAGAAAACCACGGCCTCGTGGCCTACAATGACCGAATGCTGAAGGCGATCGACCGCCTGCCGCGCGAGCGCTTCCTGGAGCTGCGCCGGCCCGTGTGGGAGTGGGAGCAGATGCGGTGGGCGCTCCAGCTCATCACGGAGATCGTGGACCACAGCCCGGACCATTCGCTTGAAGGCTGGGAGAAGCTGCAATTCCGCAAGCAGAGCTACCGGCTCGACACCGCGAGCGATGTGTGGATGAGCGAGGATGCCTACCTGACGCTGCCGGACAGCCAGCGCGCGATCTACGATCACATCGTGAGGCAGCCGGGCTATTTCCAAAGCCGCCGCCTCTCGCGGCGCGAAGCCCGTGAGAAGATGGCGAAGGAGCAGCCGCTGCGCTCGCTGCCCTCCTTCCTCATCCCGCAACTCGCGCCGCCGCGCATGTGGAAGCCGTGCAGCGTGCGGCAGGATCTTGAGATCCATCTCGATGCGGCAAACGAGGAGGAGTTTGTGGATACCGACACGATGATCTTCCTCGGCAAGGTGCGCAACTCGCACGGGCACGAGATCAACCTGGAGCGCGGGCGGAAATACTTCCGGCTGCTGAACGTCTTCGACCCCACGCAGCTCTGGATTGCCGAGGCGGACGGCTCGCAGCGCGGGCGATTCATCGGCCTTGCACAGCGTGTGCAGATGGGCGGCAAGTTCGATGCAGAGAAGACGCTCGCGCAGCTCGGGGCCGTTCACCACATCCAGACCGTCGAGAGCGCCACAGTGCGCGCCCGCGTGACGGCGAGCGCCGTGGATGCCCGGCTGGCGATGAAGGAACACAACGCCCATGTGTTCGACGGCACGACGCCATCCGACCGCGCGGAGTCGCGCCGAGCCGACACCCGCCGCGAGAGCGCGCTGGATCGCATGGCCGCTGCGCACGGCGCCGACGATGAGGACTGATGCTTTCCCCAAACACCCAAACCCTGCCGCGTGAGGGCAACGCCCTTTTACGCGGACCCAAACCCAAACACCCAAACCCTGAAATGAAGAACGAACCCGAAGACCCCACGCAGCGCGACGAAGACAAAAAGCTGATCGCGCGGCTGGCTGAATTGCAGATCCGGCTCGGCGATCCGAGTGACGCGAAATTCTCGAAGCGCTGGCTGGCCGGCGCACACGCGACCACCTGGCTGCGGCTGAAGGATGGCACCTACGCCGCGGAAGACTGGACGCCGATCATGAAGCGCGTCGCCCTCGCCGTTCACGCGGTGGAGCAGTTCCTCGAAACGGCGACGCTGCACGGCGGGCTGCTCAAGCTCTCGCATGTGAACTCGGCAATCACCGCGTGCCGCACGGCCGTGAAGCAACTGCGCGACCGGCTCGTGGTGGTGCTCATGCCGAGCGGCGGCGGGAAGACAAGCATCGTGCCGCTGCTGCGGCTGGAATTCCCCGAGGGCGTCGTGGCGTGCGAGGCCACGGAGACGTGGCGCGATAGCTACCTCGCGGCGCTCATGGGCATCGCCGAAGAACTCAAGCTCGAAGTGAAAGGCACCTCGGCACGCGTGGTGGAAAGCGCGGTGCTCACCGAGCTGAAGGAACGGCCCCGCAAGCTCGTGATTGATGAGGCACACTACCTCGGCCAGCCGACGCTGAACCTCGTGAAGGCGATCCTGAACAAGACGATGAGCATCGTGATCCTGCTCGCGATTCCCGAGCTGTGGAAAAGGATCTCCGCGAAGGCATCGCCGGAACTCGCGCAGCTCCGCGCGCGGACGTGCTCGCGGATCGAGGCGAAGGAAATGGATTCGGGCGATCTGGAAATCTTCCTCGCCGCGCGCATCCTGCGCTGGGAGGAGATGCCGCCGGAGGCGCGCAAGGCCGCGAAGTCCGCGGTGCGCGCCGAGGGCGAAAAGCTCGGCATGTGGGACACGGCATTCCAGATGTCGTCGCTCGTGAACAGCAGCTCCGAGGGCAAGGTACCCGCCGTGGAAGACTTCACCGAGGCCGCGAAGGACATCGCGGTGATCCGATGAGCGACAAGGTGAAGAAAATTCAGCAGGCGCTGATGACCGCGCTCGACGACCACGGCATGAAGCTGTCGCGATCGGAGTGGCGTGAGCTGCTCGAAGATGTCGAGGACGGCGTGAAGGCGCGCATCGAGTGCATGGACGAGGAGGACGAAGCCGATGAGCGCTGACACCGCCACGCCGCCGACGCTCGTGCAACGGCTCGACGCGATGCTCGCGGGCATCCGCGCGGACGAGGCGCTGCGGCGCGTGCTGGCGAATCCGCACCGGGTAAATCCGATGCTAGCGGCGGCAATGGGCGGCGACGCGCGGACGATCGCGGAGCTGCGCGCCGCGAACGGCGAGCTGGCCCGCGAGGTGGTCGCGCTGAAGGAGGAGCTGTGGAAGGCGTGCCGCACGAATGCGGCGCTGGCCAGCGACCTAGCGTGGCTGATGGGCGACGGGCTGTGGCAGGAGCGGCTCGGCGCGGACGACCAGCCGCGCGACGGCTACCAATTCGCGAGCGAGGAACTGCGGGCAGGATTGCCCGCGTTACAAGAAGGAGGCGCGTGATGAACGCCTCCGTAAACATCATCGAGCGGATCAAGAAGCTGCTGCGGCTCGGGGCGGATGCGCGCGGGAATGCGCACGAGGCGGAGCGCGCGATGGCGTTGGCCTTTGAACTCGCGGAGAAGCATCGCGTGGATGTGGAGAGCCTGAGCCTGGACGATGAGACGGCGCGCGCGGTGCATGAGCGCTGGCACATGGGGCGGAGGTTCGACCGCGTGCGGCGCGGGGTGTTCGGGCTGCTGCAGAAGTTCTTCCATGTGACGGTGTGCGTGAGCGGCGCGGAGATGATCGTGGTCGGGCGGGCGCAGGATGTGACGATCGCGCGGTATGTGCATGATTTCCTCCTGCGGGCCGCGCGCGAGTGTCTGCGCGCCTGGGAGGCCGCGGAGAAGGCGGAGCGCCGCCGCGTGACGCTGAACAAGCGGAGCAACTACATCACCGGGTTTTTCTGGGGCGTGAGCAGCAAGCTGCACAAGAGCCGCGAGGCGATGCCACTGACAGACAAGCAGGGTGCGCTGGTGGTCGCAGAGAAGGCGGAACGCGATGCGGTGATGGACGGCCTCGCGCCGGGCCGCAAGACGCTGCCGGCGCTGGAGGCGCGTCGGCACCTGGGCGCGCTGTGCTCGGGCCTGCGCGATGGCGAGAAGACGAACATCCACACCCCGCTCGGCGCGACGCCAGGCGCGCAGCTCGCGCTGGTAAAAGCGGCCATCGGCGGGAACGATGAAATCCAGCAACCGGCGGGGGAGGCGCGCCGCTCGTGATGCCGCCCGTCCAAATGAGAGCGGCGCGCAGCTCGAAAGCTGCGCGCCGGTTTGCTGCGATGCCTGGTTCTTTCTTGCTCGGTCAAATTACCACGGGCGCGGGATCGGGAGTGCCTCTTGGAGCGGGCGGAGTTCCCCGCTTTTTCCCCTTCGGCCATCCGCCTTTTTTGGCGTTGCGCCGTGCGGCCTTGGCCTTGGCCTCGGAGGTCGCGAGACCTCCGAGGCGTCCGAGTGCTTGTGCGGCCTTATTCATTGATGAGTTCGGCTTCGGCTCCCGATCCAATCCACGCGACGACTTCGGCGGCTTCCGACTCGGTGTATTCGATGGCGGATTCGCGGCTTCCAGTGTGGACGTTGGGCTTGCCATCAGATTCTTGGATGATGCGGGTGACGGGCTCGCCGTGGAGGGTGACGATGTGGGTGTTAGCGGTTTTGGTCGTGGTGTTCATTTTGTTTTTTGGTTGTTCGTCGGATTGATTTCCTTCGATACGGGACACAATAGCGAACCGCTTGGGTATTGCAAGAGAAAAGTGAAATTTCTTTTGGGCGGCGGGGGTGGCTCGGAAAACCTCCATCGGCACTCTGCAAAAAAGAACGATGGAACTCAACGAGCGCGGGGGCCGGAGGACGTTCGATGAGCACGCTGACCGCCATGCCCCCGCGATTCGTTGCAGTGACTGGTTGTATTTTTTGGCCCGAATTTCACGACGCGCTTTCGCCTCGGAGCGGAGTGGGGGGCGGTGCGGAGCACGGGCAAATTAGCACTTGCAATCATGTAGCGTCACGCTACATTGCAAGAATGAACACCGAACAAATCGAAGCCCGAAAAGAATACCGTGAGTGCCGCCGGACGCTGAGCACTGAACCCGTCGCCGTCGCCTATTCGCTGCTTCTGGAAGCGCGCGAATGGCGGCGACTCATGCGGATCGCTGCGGCGCGCGGCGACTCGATGGAAGCAATGGAACGCCGCTGGCACGCGCAGGAATGCTATCGCCACGCGTGGGACTTGACGCGCGATCGGAAAGGCGGCGCGTGCCTGCTGAAAAAAAACGGAGCGAGAATGGCACCATGACCGGCGCACGCTACAAGACCCTGCGGCTGATGCTCGGCACGCAAAACGAAGTGGCCGAAAGGCTCGGCGTTCATCGTGTGACCATCGCAAAACGCGAGGCTGGAACCATCCCGATTACCACTGAGGCGGCGCTTGCAATACTGGCCCTTCCAAAACACGTCGCGGAGCGGAAGAAAGTGGCGGCGGTGGGGGCGAAACGCTCGTGCCCGAAGCGCAAAAAATACAACGAATCAAGCTCTGCGACGCGCGAGGAAAGGCCATGAGCGAACAAACGATAAGGTGCCCTCAGTGCAACGGTTCGGCGTGGGTATCGCCGTCGAATGTCCCAGGACTGATGAAGTCGTGCTGGAGGTGTAAGGGCACCGGGCGGATTTCGACAACGGGTGAGTCGGAGGATGAAAAGCGTTCGCAGCAGCGCGCTGGTTCTGCGCTGAGAGCGGAAATTGACCGAAGGAAAGAGGAAGCGCGACTGGAGATGAAGGTTGCCAGGGGTATGGGCAAATCTTACGCGCTGATCCTCAACCACGGAAAGAGAGTCGCGCTGGTCGGATTAGAAAAATGGTTGGACGAAAAGCAAACGCTTCAACCAGCGCAGAACGCTGGCGATCAGCAACGATGACGAGCAACCCGGTCTTTCAACTCGAACCACAAACCACATGAACACACCCGAAAACCCAAATCCAACCGGCGGCACCGAAGCAAGCAAACCAGTGACGCCACCCATCGACCCGCCGCGTTCTGGCGAGGAAATCGTTTGCTGCATCGGCTTGTTCGAGAGCTTGGCGAAGATCGCCGAGCGGAGTGCCGTGTCCTGCCGCGTGAGCAGCGGGAGCAATCCCGACTACTCAATCGCGTTCTGGACCGCTGGCATCGTGTTGGACGGAATCACAGCGGAGCTTCGAGCGGAGATAGAAAAGCTCTCGAACAGTAAATTCAACGAACGGGAGTCTGCCTAATGTCACTGCGCGCGATGTTTGAGGAGGCGGCGGATTTTGTGGGCCTCGCCGAGCGTTCACGGGAGACGTATTGGAGCTGGACCGGGACTTTTTTCCGGGCAGTGAAGAAGCCGGCGAGGGAGTGGCGTGGGGCGGATTGGGAATTTTTCGAGCGGTGGCTGATGGCTCAGCGACCGGCCTATTCGGTGGCGGCGCGCAAGCAGGCGCGGTCGGCGGTGAATTTCATTTTCCGGCATGTGCTGAAGCTGGAGGTGGGGCGGCTGGAGTTGCCTCATCTGCCGAAGCCGGAACCGGCGCTGGTGGTGGTGCCGACGCGTGAGGAGTTGGTGCGGCTGTTCGCGGGCCTGCGCGGGCAGGATTGGCTGGCTTGTCGGATCATGCACGGGTCGGGCACGCGGGTGGAGGAGACGTGCAGGATTCGCGTGCAGGATGTGGACATCGAGAAGGCTCGGCTGCGCGTGTGGGATGGCAAAGGGGAGAAGAATCGCGTGACGGTGCTGCCGGTGAATTTGCTGCCAGCTCTGAAGCGTCAGATCGACTGGCGCAAGGCGGTGCATGAGCGTGATGTGGCGGAGGGAAACGGCTTTGTGGAGCTGCCAGGCCGAGTTGGGCGGAAGTGGAGGGGTGCGGCGCGTGCGCTGGGATGGCAGTGGCTGCTGGCGTCCGGCGATGTGGTGAAGCAGCATCGGTGGTATCACTCGCCGGGGTGTGTGCAGCGGGCGCTGAAGTGCGCGCGCGAGGCCGCGGGGATCGTGAAGCGGATCGTGCCTCATTCGCTGCGCAAGGTGTTTGCGAGCGAGCTTCAGCAGGCGGGGATGCCGGCGCGGGAGATTCAGGGGCTGCTGGGGCACGCGGATCTGAATACGACGGCGACGCATTATCTGGAGGCGAATGCGGAGGGTGCTTTTTCTCCGGCGGATGTGCCCGCGGCGGCTTTGCAACGGCCCTGGGCGATTGAGCGTAAGGAGGCGCTGCGGCTGCGATGACACCGGAACAATTCGTGAGGCACTGGCACGCGGTGGCGAAGATTGGGGCGCCGCGTTTTTTTCCCGATGGATGGCTTCGGCAGGCGGATGTGCTGATGAGCAAGGGCATCACGGCAGAGGATCTGACGGTGGTGGCGAATTGGATGCGGTCGCAGATGGCGCGGTCGCAGAACCGGGAGCAGAACTCGGTGGCGTTCAATGCGGCGAGCTTCGGCTGGGTGAAGATGTTCGGCGAGTTCGGCGCGAGCAATCAGCATGAGACTTTCATCGCTCGGCTCACGCTGGCGGAGGCCGCTCGCAAGCCCGCGGCTAGGGCCGTGCATGATCCGCGCACGGCGGCTGCACATCCGGTGAATGAGGAGGATCTGGCGAAGATGCGCGCGGCGAATGCTGCGGCTCTGGAGGAATTTGAGATGAAGATGCGCGGAGGACCGGGGCGATGAGCGATCCTGTCGTGCCACAACACACGGCTCCGGGCGTGCAGGCGGACCAGCGCACGCTGGGCTTCATTCGGGAGTGCGGCCTGACCGTGGAGATGGATGCGAGGGCGCTGCGGCGTCTGCACGCGGAGATCGAGAAGGTGCTGGCGGCGGCGACTTCGCCGGTAAGCACGATCCGCGAGAACTGCGGCAGCGATCCGGCGTCGCTGCCCGGCCAGCTCGTGACGGTGCTGCAAATGGGTGTCGGGTATTTCCGCGCGGCGGCGGATACGATCAAGGCGCTCTTTAAGGCGCGGAATGCGGCGCGGCGGTCGCACAGGAAGAAAGGAGACAAGTGAACGAGACGCGGAACCTGATCGAGATGGAGACGACTGCGGAGAAGGTGAAGTATCCTCGCGCGCAGGCGCTCCGGGTGGCCAGGGAACTCTGCGATGTGCTCGGGCCGCTGTGCGAGACGGACGATGCCGGTGTGCCGTTGCTGAAGGTGTGCGGTTCGCTGCGGCGGATGAAGGAGCAGGTGGGCGATGTGGAGATGGTGTTCGTGCCGAGGACGCGGTCGCTGTGCGCGGAGGAGCGCGACCTTTTCGGCGTCGTGACGCGCCCGGCGAAGACGGTGTATGAGACGCACCTGGTGATGGATCATCTCGTGTCGCACTGCGCGCTCTCGCGCCGGCTGAAGTGCGACGGCTCGCAGACGTGGGGGCAGTGGATTCGGCTCGCGGTGCATGTGGCGTCCGGCGTGCCGGTGGATTTTTTCGCCTGCTCGCGCGCGGCGTGGTGGAACATCGTGGCGTGCCGCACAGGTGGGGCTCGGAGCAATGTCGCCGTCGCGAGTGCGGCGATTGTGAAGGGCTGGCGCTGGGACATGGGGCCGGAGTCGCCGGGCTTCTGGCGTCCGCAGGGCCTTGGTCGGGAGTATCACGCGGTGCGCAGTGAGGCGGAGGTGTTTGAATTTGTGGGGATGCCCTGCAAGAAGCCGGAGGAACGCGAGTGAGCTTTTCCCGCGCACAGCAGCCGGAGTTTCGCAAGCTGGTGAAGCTGGCATGGGCGGCGCATTGCCGCATGGAGAGCTTGGCGGAGACGGACAAGGCCGGCGAGCGGGCTTGGTATGAGGCGCAGCTTTTCGAGGCGACGGGGAATTCGACGAGCCGCGCGTGCAATGCGGGGCGCGATTACGACCGGGCGATGGCGCATTTTGAGACGGTCGCGGGCTCGGGGGTGAAGTGGAATCTGCGGCTGTTTGGAGGGGATGCGAAGCGCATCCTGCATCAGCTCCGCGAGGTGAGTGACGAGCATCAACTCGACGAGGAGTATCTGCGCGGGGTGGCGAGGCGGATGCTGAATCGTGAGTATCTGCCGGAGCTGCACACGCTGTCGCGCGAGACGCTCATCACCATTCTGGGTGAGGTTAAGCGGCACATTCGCCGGGCGCTGAAACGCGGCCCGGCCGAGCAGGACGAGGTGGTGCCGTCCGTGAGCGGATTTCACCGGGTGCGGCGTGGGGTGGTGAGCCCGGAGAATTGTCCGTTCTAAGCCGATGAAGACGGTGGCGAAGTTGCGGGCGTTTCTGACGAGCGACGAGGCCAAGCTGCTGATGCGCACGAATGATCGAGCGCTCGCGGAACTGGTGCTGGAGGCGTTGCGCCTAGATGCCGCTGGGAAACAGAACGGGGCGCTGGCTCTGAGCGAGGCCGGGGCGATTGCGTTCCGGGCGCGGCAGCCGGAGCGGGAGGAACTGGTGGCTGCGATGTTCCGGCTTGCGTGATGGCGGCGATGATCGGCGTGTTTTTCGGAGGCTTGCAAGACCTTTGCATCGGGGCTGCTAAGCTCGAATCGGACGGCGGAGGTGTGTCTCATTCAGTTGCAAATGTTGCCGCAAGCGGTCTTCGCAGGCTCACATTCACTTTCCGGGCTTGGCCACGCCGCGGGTCTCTTTACTTCCGGGCTATTCCGGCTTGTTCCGGTGTTCTCAATCCTAGTGCAACAGATCACCGAACAAGCGCCAGCCGCCCTCCTCCGCTTGCGGACGGCGGCCCGTGGCACGGACGATCCCTTCGCCTGCCTCGGTGGATGCGCGCTGCGAAGTGATGAGTTCGCCGCCGAGTTTGCTGAACATTT
>Ga0315906_10001017_pt1 | contig 42614 bp, 32 predicted proteins | sample LakEriMetagenome_4_FD_203526 | JGI IMG/M metagenome (GOLD analysis project Ga0315906, IMG submission 203526) | Freshwater fungal communities from buoy surface, Lake Erie, Ohio, United States - Buoy 2 MA122 | ecosystem: Environmental > Aquatic > Freshwater > Lake > Lake biofilm | place: USA...
GGGCGTCCAAGAAGCCCCGGGTGGCAACCCGGGGACTCCGGGTATGAAAACCAACCCGTCGTCCATGCTGAAAACGCCCAGCGCCACTAGTCCGTAACGCCCGCACGCATGGCACGCGGGCTCGCGATTCGACCCGGAGTCCCCCGGCTTCCGCCGGGGGCTTTTTGTGTGAGCGCCAGGCCCGAAGGGCCGGGCGGATTCGCTCCAGGGCGTGTTACGGTCGGCCGTTATTCAGGAACTCGGCGTATACTGAACAAGCGATTTGAGAACCTCAGCGAGGCCACGTCATGCACCTGAAAGTTCCGCTCATGCTCGCTCCGCAGCCGGAAGGGGGCTACACCGTAACCAGCCCGCTGCTGCCTGAACTGCACACCGACGGGGATACGGCCGACGAGGCGGTTGCCAACGTCCAGGACGCGCTGGCCGCGGTCATCGAACTGTATGCGGATTTGGGCAGGCCTTTGCCGCAAAGCGCCGTCGTCGAAGAGACCACCGGTCCGGTATGGTTCGAGGCCCTGGTGCCGGCCCCGTGAGGTACCGCGAGGTTGACGCCAAGCTGGCTGCCCTCGGCTGCCGCGAACTTCCCCGCCGCGGCGGCGGGTCGCACCGCAAGTGGTTGAATCCCGCCATGCAGCGGGCCGCCGTCCTGCCGGACTGGGGTGGCAAGGACTTGAAGCCGGGCACGGTGCGGTCTGCCGTGCGGCAACTGGGCCTTGAATGGCAAGCGTTTCACGACGCGTGACCTCCATGCCCACGCTCGCGCGGATCACGATCTATCCGGTGAAGAGCCTCGACGGCGTGGCCGTGGAGGCCGCGCGGGTGCTGCCGGTCGGGGCCCTGGAGCACGACCGCCGCTGGCAGCTCGTGGACATGGAGGGCCGCGTCGTCAACGCGAAGCGATCCCCTCTCTTTCATGCCATTCGGGCGGAGTTCGACCTGTCGGGGCAGGGGGGCGATGAACCCCGGCTTGGCCCGAACGTGATCCATCTCGACGTGGTCCCCGAGGCGGTGCGGGCGGCGGCGATTCCCGGCGTGGGGCGGCTGGCGGGCCTGCGGCCCGCGTCGTTTCCGCTCGTGCCCGGGCCCGACGGGCCGTGCGGCTGGCTGTCGGAAGCCCTCGGCATCGGCGTGCTGTTGCTTGAGCGGGCGGACGGCGGGTATCCGGACGACCGCGAGGCGATCGGTCCAACGCTGATTTCGACGGCCACGCTCGCGGAGGTGGCCCGCTGGTTCGGCTTCGACCTGGCCGAGGCCCGGCGCCGGTTTCGGGCGAATCTGGAGATCGGCGACTGCGACCCCTTCTGGGAGGACGCGCTCGCGAGCCCGGCGCGGCCGGAGCTGCAGCCGTCGCTGCTCGACCTCGGCCTCGACGAGCCGATCGATCCGTATGCCGACCTCCCGCCGCCGGAGCCGCGGGAGTTTTTCGTAGGGGAAGTCCGCTTTCGGGCGACGAACGTCTGCCGCCGCTGCGTGGTTCCGAGCCGCGACAGCCGCACGGGGGCGGTCACGGAGCACTTTCGCGATGTGTTCGAGGCGCGGCGCGGCCGGGGATTACCGGCCGATGTGGATGCCTCCGGGTGGAGCCATCTTTACCGGCTGGCGGTGAATACGCACGGACCGCTAACGACGGGGGTCATCCACCTTGGCGACACCGTGGCCGCGTGAGTCGTGGCAGCCTACGGCTTTGTCAAAGATGCTGCCGGCTCGACCACGATCCGCGGCGCATTTGTCCTTCCGGTGGTGACTTCCGTGACGATTCCCGAGGTGGCGAAGCGGCCGAACTTCGGATGCACACGGCGATGGGCGTGCCCGTGCCGGCCGCCGGACTCGACGAGGACATGCACTACCGCGACGCGATAGCGACCGGCCCGAGCGCCTGTCATGGCTCCGGACTTGAGCGTGAAAGCTCCATCGGGGCCGATCGCACCACGTGCCGGGCGGCCGCCGATTTCGAGGTGGTCGAACTCCACGACGCCTCCGGAGACGGGCTGACCGTCGGCGAAGACGACCGTACCCGCCACGGGTTCGAGCCGTTCGTTCCGCTGACACGCCGCCACCGGAAGCAGCAGGCCGCAGCAGACGACCGCGGCCGCACAACTAAAGCGGCTCATCGGCCCGCTTGCAGAGTGCAGCCAGCAGCTCGGCGGAGATCGTCGGCGCAATCCCCTGAACACGGCCGTCCGCGAAGGCGAAGTGGCACGCTCCGGGGTGCCAGCTCCCGAAGGCGAACAGTCCCATGCCGACCACGTCGTCCTGCGGTCCGTCACCGAGCGGCACTCCCGGGCCGCCGACGCGGCTCATGTGAAAAAACTCGGTGGCATCATAGGCGGGGCCATTTGCCGGGGGGCGACACAGACCATCCCGGGGGACGTGCATCTCGCCCGCCAGCAACGTATGCCCCAGACCATCGACCACGTCTGCCAGTCGAATCCACGGCCGCCAGCGCGACGTTCCCACCACATGCTCGGCCGACACGATGAGCCCCGATCCCGCAGCCAGCGTGCCCGCGGCCGGCGGCTCGTGTCCGTGATTTCCCCCGAAGTCGGCGACGGCCCCGCCGGTCACGAACCGTCCGGGGATAAAACAGCCGCAGGGGGCCAGTTGGTCCGCGGATCGCCCCGAGGGCGTGACTGCGTTGGTGACATCCCGCCGGGTGGGGCACAAAAAATCAGCTACCACGAGGCCACGCACGTCCGCAGCCTGCTCGGCGTACGGCAGCGTTCCGTTCCAGTCGGCGGCGGTCTGTTCGAGATACGGCAGCACGCGAATGAGCCACGTCGCCGAGGCAACGCTCGCCGTCGGAGCCGCCGCCGGCGGAACGAGCCGGGCCGGTGGAAAGCAGTCCCGAACGGACTGGAACTGCATGGTGGCCAGGGCAACCGAACGCAGGCGTTGGCGACATGTCGTGGCCCGGGCCGCCTCGCGAGCCGCGGTGATCGCCGGCAGCAGCAGACCGGCGAGAATCGAAATGATGACGACGGCGACGAGCAGTTCGATGATCGTAAACGCGGCCGGCCGACGGGCATGATTGGCCGCCATCCGGAGGGCGAAGGGGCTGCAACAAGCCGGCGGTCGCAGGCTCATGAGCCGAGCGCTCGGAACCCGGAGGTCCGGGGCGACACGGCGGCCGGGGGCCGCGCCACGGGGCTGGTCGACGTCCGTCTCGCGACAGGAGTGCTACGGTCACCCGCTGGTGGCCTCGCAGAGGTGGGCGGTATGGTTGGCAGTGGAGCGGGCGTGACTGGCGGCAGCAACGGTCGCGGCAACGCCCCCGACCGTGGCGTTGTCGGTAGCGCGAGGGCCGGAATCAAAGGCGGCGGCACCACCACGATCAGCGGAGGCACATACGCTTCCGCCGCAGCGTAGTTGACGGTGTATCCCATGTCGGCTAGGGCGCCGATCGTGACGCGGCTGATGAAGTCGCCATTCAACGCCGTGGATGGCGACATCAATTCGTTGCCAAAAACGCCTTCATCCCAGTGGGCGCGGATCTCTGGCTGCAGGGGCACGGACGTGCCGGTACGGCCGAACAGTGAGTTAAACTCACGGACCGCATTCGCGCCGGTGAATGTGTCGCCGACGATCCATTGACTAAACACCGTGGCCCCGGGAGTGAAGCCGAGCGCATGCCCGATCTCATGGGTCAGGGTATCCTGCAGTGCGCCGGGATTCATGGTGATGTCATTGGGGTCGATACCGGTAATGCCGGAATACGGCAGCCCGGTGCCGCGAAACGCCGTGGGCCGGGCATTCGCCAGCACCCCGCCTGGCCCTTCCGGCGCTCCGCCGAGAAGCCCCATCTGCACCACCATCTCGAAGTCGTCGATGAACAGTGGACCGACCGTCACCCCCGGCACGTCTCCGGTGATCACGCGGCTCCAGCGGTTGGCGGCCTGGATCGTGGCTGTGCGGACGGCTGCCGGCACGGGGCCGCCGGCCACGTCGTCGAACCGGATCGTGATCTGGAATCCGGGGGTGTCTTGCTCGTCGTTGACGATCGTGCCGGTGAGCGTCGGCGTCGTGACCGTGCAGCCACGAGTGGGGCTCGAGAGCAGCACCTGGTAGGTTTCGTCGAACTCCGCAATCGTGTCGCCGCTCACGGAGACGGTGAAGGTCTTGGTCGTCTCGCCAGGCCGAAACACCACGGATCCGCTCGTGGCGGCGTAGTCGCTGCCGGCTGTCGCGGTCACGTCACGGGTGCTGTACAGCACCGTGACCGGCAGAATGGGCTGGCCGCCGAGCGTCACCGTGAACGTCGCATTGACCGTCCCCGCATTGCCCTCGGTCACCCGCACATCGCCGGCCGTGACCGTCGTGGCGACGAGGTCATAGATTGTGGCCTGGGCGGAAATGGTGGCGGCGTTGGGGACGTTCAGCGGCGTCGCTGTGATGCGGAAGGTTTCGCTTCTCTCCGAGATCGAGTCGGTGAATGTCTGCACGCTGAACGTCTTCACCGTCTGTCCGGGGGAGAACAGCAGTTGTGTGGCGTTGCTGAAGATGAAGTCATTGCCCAGCGTCGCGGAGCCCGAAATCGCGCTGACCGCCACCCGCTGCGGGAGCGTGGAAGGGGCGGCCATCCGCACCGTGAAGGTGGCCCGGTCCCCCTCCACGATCGGGGTCGATGGCAGTTCGAGCGAGAAGGCGGCGGGGCAGGCCCGGCGTTCGAGCGATTCGTGGCCCAGCACGGTACACCGGGAGGAGGCTCGCCGGCCGTTGCCGATGGCAAGCGATGACTGGCGGCGACGGCTGGAAGTTGGCATGTGTGGTCCTCGTGAGTTCGGGGGCCGAATCGTGCCGGCACAGAGCCGCAATGCGTTCAGCACCGGCGGGGAAAAGCGGCAGAACCTGCCTCTTCTGGGGAGTTCATCTCCATGAGAATAACCACCGGGCAGATAGGTGTCACGGGATCGGTAGCCGATGCCGCCACGGATCTGCGATCGTTTCGCAATCCGTCTCGTCTCGGCGGCGGCCGGTGTTTGCCGTCAACGCCGGCCGCCCTCCCGTAAAACTTGCGGCAGTCGGTACGCCCCCCCCAATCGTTTCCGAGGCCGACGAAAACCGCTCTTGCCCAGGCCGGACGATCATGATTCCCCGGTGAAACCGCAGTTCGATGACGGGTTCGAACCGATTTGTTGCTAGTCCCGTAGGGGGAGACTACGTTCATTCGGGTTCCGACTCGGTGCGACGCGAGCGTCTCATCGGGCCATCGTCTCCAAGAGGCATTTGCATGAATCTCCGGCGCAAGTTCTTCGGGCTGTTTGCCGCCGATCGGACATCGGAAAACCGCCGGCGGCCGGGCCGCCGCTCCCGCCCGACGCGGGCAGCCACGGGCCGCCGCCGTCGCCCCCAGGCACCGCTCGCCCACGAGACGATGGAGGCGCGAATCGCGCTGGCTGTGGACGGTTTTTCGCAGGCGACTTACCAGCAATTTTTGAACCCCAACGGCATCGGCGAACTGGGGGAGGCTGTGACACGGGAAGGGTGGGCCGTGGTCGTCGGCGAATCGAGCGACGACATCTACATCCAACAGGTTGCCACGTCGCCGCAGACGCTGCTGTACGCGGACAACGGCAGCTTCATCGACCTGCCCGAGGTCGATGGTGATTATGGTGAGATTCCGGACATCAACGCCATGCGGTCGCTGTCGGTCACCAATGCGACGGTGGTCAACGACGTGGGAGTCGTGAACGACAACTATCCGGTCTTCGACTTCACGAATGCGACGAACTCGTTCACCACGCGATTCGTTTCGCAGCATGACGATTGGCTCCTCGCTCCGGTCACGGCAACACTGCGCTATACGCAGGCCGACGGAACAGTGCAGCAGTGGGACATCACTAGTGCACCTGTATGGACGGTTACTCCGCAGGCGGGCACCGTGCGGCGACCGTTCGATGTCTGGCCGGAGGCCGTATCATACTACGAGCCGACCAATGCTGCAGCCTTCGTTCAGAGTTCGCTCGACGTCTTATGGCGGGTTCAAGCTTTGCCGACCACGGACCGGCAGCCAGGCGATCTGCTGATCTCGCCATTTACGTCGGTGCCCCGGCTCATCGATCTGACGTACTCGTACAATGACGAGCAGATCTTTCCCAACGTGGAGCGGATCACCGAGGCATTGGTCCTGCCCTCCGCCGCGGCGCCCGTCTTGGGTGGAGTCACCCAGCCCTCCACGTTCACGCTCCCCGGGGCGGCCGGCGTTGGCTTCGCCGGCATCGTGCCCGGCACCTTGCGGGGGACGCTGCGGCTCGAGGGGGCCGAGTATCCGTTCCTGGTGGAATCGCGGTCGGGCAATCGGCTGGTGTTCGGTGGCGGCCGACCGCTCGCGAGCGGCGATCCCGTCGGCCTCGAGTACGTGTTGCGAACCGGCGGATCGAAGTTGAAGTCGGTGCAGGGCACGGTCGACCTGGCCAGTGGCGTCATTTCGCTGACGTTCGCCTCGGGCGAGGACATCACACCCGTCGCCGGCGCACCGATCTTCGTCGATCAGGCGCCCGGTCCGGTGAGGATTGACGCCACGTACGCCGTCTACGACGCCGGAGATCCGAACGACCAGGCCGGCAGCCTCACGTTCTTCGCCGGTCTCGACATCACGAACGAGGTGGCCGTCGACCTGCTGCCGCACGGGGCGACGATCAACGTTGACAGTCCGTTGGTCATGCGAAGTTCGCTCCCCGACGGAGATACGAGCCTCCGCGCCACCAACGTCAACATCGATGCCCAACTGCTTGCCAACGATCGCCTCGACATCGCGGGCAGCGTCGCGCCGCGAGTCACGATGCTGCGGCAGGCGTATGCCTACCCGACCGTGGTGTCTGGCTCGGTCACGGGCCTGTTCATTCCCCCGGGTCTGGCCGGGGCGGGATACGATCCCGACCCGCTGAATCCGCCCGTTGTGACGATCGGTGGACCAATCACGTCGCCCGCTGGCGCGACGCCGGTGGTACGGACGGTCAATGCCCGACTGGGTGCGGTGACGGTCGATCGGGACCCGACGAGCCCGACTTTCGGTCGCGTGACCGCCGTCCAGATTCTCGAATCCGGGTCCGGGTATGCCGCGCCGCCGGCGGTGACGATCGCCGCCCCGGGCGGCGGCGGTGCAACGGCCACGGCCACCGCGACGCTCGACGCCTCTGGTGCCGTCATCGGCATCATCATCACCAGCGGTGGTTCGGGGTACGAACTGACGCCCATGGACCCTGTCGCCACGATCTTCCGACCGCAGGCTGAGGCCACGGCGGTCGTCGACGCTTCGGGCAGGATCAGCGGCTTCGTCGTCACCAATCCTGGTTCCGGCTACAACGACGTGCCGCCGGTCGCGATCGTCCCCCCGGAGGTCGAGACGGCTGCGGTGCCGGGTGCCGTCACCGTCCTGGGCGGCAGCGTCACCGGCATCGCCATCGCCGACGGCGGCTACGGATACCGCACGCCGCCGCGGGTGTGGATTGCGCCGCCGCCGAAGGCTGCCGGCGGAACGCAAGCCTCGGCGATCGCCGCACTGGACGCCGCAGGGCGGGTGATCGGGATCACGATCGTCGATCCCGGCTCGGGATACGAGACAGTCGCCATCGACGGGACGGTGAGCGAGTTCGTTCCCGAAGCGCGGTTGCTTGCCCCGTTCCCTGTCCCCATGGCGGAAGTCGTGAAGGTCAACGCGGCCGTGGGGGCGGCGGTGTACGAGGTGCGCGTGGGCGATGACCGAGGCACCGACCTCGATCGCGGCCTGGTGCTGGTGTCGTCATCTGGCTGGCTGACCCGCGACCTGGCGCAGACTCGTGCCGCCGACGCGGTGTTCGTCCAGGCGGCCCAGTCAGACGTGATCGTGGAAGGTGTCGTCTGGGGCAGAGATCAGTCGTACCTCATGCAGTCGCTGCCCGGCGCCTCCGACCTCGCGCCGTTCCTGCTCACGACGACATCGCAGGCCACCGGAGCCAGCGTGGGCCAGTTGCGGGGCGGGACGGTAGGAATCACTCTCGCCAACGACGCCCCGACCCCGGCCGAAGGCGCCGTGGCCTTCAACGACGTCCGTCTGAGCACCGATATCGATTCGCTGCGTATCCGGGCGGCAACGAGCGCCGGCGTGACCCGCAGCGAGCCGTTCCCCTACGAGATGGAGGTGGTCGAAGAGAACAGCATCGCGATCGAGGCGGTGGCCGCGTCGAGTTTTCCGCTCAGCATGCGGGCAAGGCAAAACCTGCTCTTCAACGCGAATCTGGCCACCGCCGGCGACGTCTCCCTCGCGGCCACGTCGCTGCTGACGGTGTCGGCGCCGATCTCCACGACGACGGGGCGGATCGGCATCTCCGCGGCCAACGTGACCATCGAAAACTCCGTGCAGGTCACGCAGGCCCAGGACGACGACACGCGGAACGATGTGGTGATCGAAGCCACCGGCGGCAGCATGACGGTCGACGGCCTGGTGTCGGCCGTGAACAACGTTGTGCTGCGGCAGGTGAACCGGCTCGGCCCCGAAGTTTTTGAGTACAGCATTCGCGAGCCGGTTGCGATTCCCGACAATTCCACGGTGTCGCGGTCCATCACCGTCAGGGACGCTTTCGAGTTTGAGAACATCGACGTCGCCGTGGACATCACACACTCGTTCGTGAGCGATCTGACGCTCACGTTGATCGCGCCGGACGGCACGCGGGTGCGGCTGTTCGACCGCACGGGCGGCGCGGGCGACAACTTCAGCGGCACGATCTTCGACTCCGAGGCCGCTACGCCGATCACCGGCGGCGTGGCACCGTTCACGGGACGGTTCCGGCCCGTCCAGTCGCTCGCGCCGCTCTACAACCGGGATGCCCGGGGCACGTGGCAGTTGGAGGTGCAGGATAGTGCCCCGGGCGACGTGGGGCAGTTGACGAACTTCACGCTCTTGTTCACGTCGCAGCAGCCTGCGACGGGCCGGATCAATGGCGCCGCACGGGTTCGGGCGGACCATCTGGAATTCGACGCCCAAGGCAACGTGGGCGATCCGGAGCTGGCGCCGGGCACGGGCACGTTCTTCCTGCGGACGGACGTGCATTCCTTGAGCGGTCGGGCGGGCGGCAGTTTCTCCATCGACGAAACCAACGACATCTTGATCAGCGACCTGCGGTCGGGGGGGCTTGTCTCGGTGCGGGCCGGCGGTGTGGATCCGTTGGGCGGTCCGAACGCGGGGCGGGCGGCCCTCACCGCATCACTGGCCGACGTGCCGGCCATTGATCTCAATGCGCCGTCCGGCAGCATCGATGTCGTCAACAACGCGCCGACGACGATCATCGTGGGGAATGCCGAAGCCCTGCGGACCGGCCGCGCCATCTCCATGCGGGCGGGGGGGAACGTCAGCATCCGCTCGACCGGCGGCGCCACGCGGGGTGAGATCTTCGCCCTCGACGCGCCGCTCGCCGGCAGCGGTGCCCGCACTGTCCGCTACCTCTACGCGCCGTCGGCCCTGCCGGTTGGGGCGGTATACGTGCCGGGCGTTCCGGGCACCACCGCGAGCACGATCACCGGGTCAGGCACGTTGGCGACGGTGCTGGGAGTCGCCACGGCGAATCTCCGCGTCAACGATCGCGTGCTCGTCAGTGTCGCGGGGGGCAACACCGCCAATGGCGTGTACACGGTTACCCGCCTGGGTGGCGGCACCAACTGGCTGCTGACTCGGTCGGCCGATTCGGACACCGACGCCGAACTGCCGGCTAACAGCTTCGTCCGCGTCACCGACGGCGGCGGAGCCGGCTACTACCAGTTGACGTACGTGAGCAGCACAGCGGTACCGTTTACCCGGTGCCCGATCGAGGTGTCAGCCCCGTTGTCGCTGGTGACGAACATCGGTTCCGACGATGTCAACGACGCTGTGACCTTCGTCGTCTCGACTGCGGGCGTGACCAACACGGCAGCCGGGTCGCTCGGCAAGATGATCGAACTGCGGCAGGCGAACGACACGTCGTCATCGTTCAGCAATCCCAATCAGAAGATGGACTTCCGCTTCTCGGGCCAGGTGCTGACGCCCATCCGCCTCACGCAGCAGCTGCCGCGAATCACCGAGCCGTTCCGGATCGACGGCAACACGAGCTACAACCCGCCCGGCAGTCCGGGCGTGACCCGGCCGCGGATCACCGTCGACGGTTCGCGAATCGCCACGACCCGCGACGGCACGACCGTCACCGCCGCGAGCGTGGTCAACGGCTTCGAGGTTTCGGGGGCCGGCGCCGCAGGCGCGGTGCTCGCCAACATGACGGTCTCAGGCTTTACCCGAGGGGCCGCCGTCCAGGTTCAGGATGCCTCCACCGTGCTGGCCAACGGCCTGACGTTGGGCACGAACGAGTTTGGCCTGCGGGTCGCCAACCAGTTCGGCCTGCGGGTTTCGGGCAGTTCGTCCGAGGTGACGCTGCTCAACTCGACCGTGACGGCCTCCACGAAGGCGGGCGTGCGAATCGAGAATACGGCCCGGGACGTCGTGCTCGTGGGCAACACGATCGGCACCGTGGATCGAGACAATGCGATCGGCGTGCAGGTCGCGGCGGCGTCCGGAAACAGGAACCGGATCGGCGTCGAGCCGGTGCTGCCGCTGACCGGAATCTCGACGCTGACCGCGACCCGCGTGAATGCCACCACCTTCACGCTGCCTGGCAGCGTGCGGTTGACCGCAGCGACGCTCTTCCCGGGCCTGGGAGTAACGGGGCCGGGCATTGTGCCGACCGCGGGGCTGCCGGCGGCCGAGATCCTTTCGGTAGCCATCAACGCTACGACGGGCGTGGCGACGGTGGTGCTGACGGGCGGCCAGGTCAACGCCAATGGCCGCGTGACCTTTGGCAACTTCGCGGCCACCACGCTGGGCGGCACGTCGCTGACCATGCCCGCGGGTGTGAACAGTGACCAGCTGTATCTCGGACAGCAGGTCGCTGGCATCGGCATCGTGGCCGGGACGCGGATCATCGCCATCGATCGGACTACGAAGACCGTAACCCTGTCGGCGGCCATGACCGCGACCGGTGTGAGCAGCATCACGTTCCCAGGGGCGAACAACGGCGCCCCCCGAAACGTGATCCAAAACAACCTCGTGGGTGTCGAATTGAGCGGTGGCGCCACGACGATCGCCAACACGTCGATCATCAACAGCGCCGGTGACGGCGTGCGGATCACGGGCGGCACGAATGTCATCGGGCGGTCCGACCGCACCCGCTCGGCGTTCAGCAACATGATCAACGGCAACGGCGGGTTCGGCATTGCCTTCGACGCGGGGGCCGGCGCCCGGTCGGCCGCCGTGACGCTAGCGAACCAGCAGACCGTGCGGGGCAACTTCCTCGGCAGGCTCACGTCGAATCGGCCCGCTGTCGGGAATACCAAGGGCAACATCGGCCTGCGGTTCGCGACGGCAGCCGAGGAACTGTATCGCGGCGAAAGCCCGGCCTTCAGGCTCCGTCCGAACGCGGTCACGGGCGTGGACGCCGAGGGCAACCAGCACGCCCCGACGACGACGAGCACGGGTGGTGGTAGTGGGGGCGGCGGCATCCGGCCCGTACGTCCGACCCGCTGACCGACGCCGCTCGGCGGCTGCTACGAAGCCCTTTTGACAGCGATCAGAGAACGCCTTCCCGGGCTCACGGGGGCAGGTTGACCGTCGTGCCGCCGTCGTTGGTCACGTTGGCGGTCGACCCAGGCGAGCCGCCCGTCGTGAACTGGCTCGTGACGCTGAAAGTGCCCGGGCTGGTGTCGAACATCAGGGCCGTGGGCGAGCCGGGCGTCGCCGTGATGTTGCCGGACGCGATCGACGCGAAGCTCATGTCGAGCGGCCCGCTGCCAGTGATTTCGACGGCAGCCTGTGACGTCGACGCGTTCGTGATGCTGTTGGCGCCTATGAGTGCCGTGATCGCGCCGGCGTTGTTGGCCTGAAAGCCGACGGCCGTGGCCGCGGTGAGGTTGACGTTGAGGCCCTCGAACGTGGTCGAGCCGGGCGCGTTGTTGATGAGCACACCCGCGTTCGTGGCGCCGAGGATCGTCATGTTTTTGAAGAGGAAATCACCCGAAGACCCGCCATCGATGAGAATCCCCTGTCCGCCGGCGCTCGTGATCTTGGCGCCGACGCCATCCACAGTGACGTCACCGCCGGCGTTGTTGATCGTGATACCGTTGCCCGTGTCGATGAACGGTGTGTCGGGGGCCGTGAGCGTCACCTTTCCGCCCGTGGTGTTGGCGACGGATAGCAGGTACGAAGACGTGGCCCCGGTGGCGGGCAGGCCGTTGGTGATCGGGCCGGTGTAGGCGAACGTCGGGGCGCCTCCGAGCACGGAGACGGCTGCGCCGTTGGTTGGCTTGACGATGCCCGTCCCGGAGCCGGCCGTGATCGTCGTAGTCGAGTTGTCGTCCACGACCGCGATGGCCGTCTGCACGTTGTTCGTCAGTGACACGTTGCCGATGTTGATGTTCGTGGCTGCAGCGTTGTTGACGATCTGGATACCGGAGCCGCCGGTGTCGCTGATCTCGTTGGGGACCGTGGATCCCGCCGCGCCACCGCCCGTGGCTATGTTGATCGTACCGCCGGCCGTGTCGGCGATGGAGACGATCGGGGCCACGGCTCCGCCGTTGAGCGCCGTGTCGTTTGTGATCGAGCCCTGGTAGTCGACGTCGAGCGGATCCGCCGCCGCCCCGGCGATCGTGAAACCGGCCGTCGTCATATTGGCGATTGCCGTCTCCGCGAACGTGGCCTTGCCTGAAGCTGCCTCGAGATACACGCCCTCCTGCGCCGCCGTCGTGCCGTTGCCCGTGATCGAGACGTTCTGGACCGTCAGCGGCCGGCCTGCCGCGCTCGTCAGCGGACCGGTCGCGTAGATGCCGGTGCGCGAGCCGATGATGTCGATGCCGGCGACCGTCGCGCCGCCGGCGATCGCCCCGTCGATCGCGATGCTGTCTCCGGCCGGATTGCTCAGCAGTGGGCTGAGGCCGGAACCGGTGGACAACGGCAACGGGCCGCAGGTCACCGTGGGAATTGCGAATCCCAGCCCGTCACCGATCAGGTATTGATTCGCGTTGCCGAACGCGAAGGTGCCGCCGTAGGGCGTGCTCGTGCGGCTCAGGCCCCGATGAACGAAGACGATGTCGTAGGGGTTCGCGGCGGCGGCACTGGCCTGGGCGAGCGTGTTCAGCGGACTCTCCGCCGTGCCGGTGCCACCGCTCGGGGCGGCATTGTCCACGTGGATAACCCGCCACGGCGTGTTGCCGTTGTCGGGATTGAGGGCCATGATCGGCGTCTGGTGGGCGCGGACGATGTGCTCGTTGCGCATCATCGGCTGCTCCATCTGGTCGGGCACGTTCCGCCGCCGGCTGCCGCCCATCCGGTAGGTGAGCCGGGCGAAGCCCGTCCAGTCGAAGTAGCTGTCGTTGTTGGCCTGGAGCGAGAAGTCCCAGTTCTCGATGAACGTCATGTCGAGGCGGGTGTAGACGCCGCCGAACCAGGGCACGACGTCTTGGCCGAGTTGCGGGCCGCTCCACCAGTTGTATCGCGAGTTGCCCAGGGCGTAGCCGCCCACGCTGATCATGCCGGCCCAATCGGAGAGGCCGGGAATGTAGGCGCCGACCTCGAGGTCGGCGCCGGTGAGAGCGGCGTCGAGGCCGTACTGGCACATCACGTAGTTCTGGAAGAACGGTGATCCCGGCGCACCAGCCGTGTGGGCCGTCCTGCCCACGGGTATGTAGCCGTTGGAGCGGAGGTTGCCGAAGTCGGTGAGCCACTCGCCGCTCACGCCCACCTGGTTGTAGGAGTGCCCGAACTGCCCGAACTCGGTGCCGGCGACTCCGAACGCGGGGTACTGGTTTTGGTCACCGTCGTAGTCCCAGTAGACGCCGACGCCCAGCAGGCTGCCGCCGAGGAATTGCTTGCGGACGAGGCCCACGTTCGAAAAGAACCCGCCGTTGACCGACAGGTGGCCGCGCAGGTCGGCGGACCAGAGGCCGCCGAGGTCGTCCTCGGAATACGGGATGTACCCGCCAAGGGTCATGTAGCTGCCGTTGTAACCGAGGCCACGGTCGGCGGCGTTGAAGCCGTAGTAGAAATAGCCGGGACCGTTCTGGCTGAGCTGCTGGAAGCCCGCCACGGCCCGATTCACGAACCCGCCGGCTGGTGCCATCGCCATCTGCCCGGTCTGTGCCTCGGCGAGCGAGGGCATGGTAGCCGTGCCGGCGGCGATTAGCGCCAGCGTGGCCGCCCGCCGGGCTTTCCGCTGCCATTCAGCCGCCCGGAGGCGGATCGCCCGAAGGCGCGCGGAGGCCCGTTTTCCGAAGCGATTGACGGCTTTCCTGCTCATCGGAGTCGCGTCCCTGGCGTGGGCCGGTCGTCCGGGCAGGGCGGTCCCCGCGCCGAAAAACCGGCATGATCGTCAGGAGTGATCGACCCGCCCCGACCCGATCCATGAGCATTTCCCGCAGATGGTCCGGATGCGGCAGGGACGGGCGGGCTTGCCTAGTTTGCCAGGGCTGAAGATTTCGCCGTGGCGCCCAAGCCGGCTCCGGGACGGCATGAGTTGCGTCGCTGGCGGCCGCACGCCACGCTCCGCATCCTCACGCCGATCCCGTCGCCTCTTTCCAGTAGAGATGGGATGCGCAGTGGCGTGGGCGAGCCGCCGTCAGTCTTCCAGCCGGAAGCGGCTGACCGTCTCCGTCAGGCCGTCCACCGCCGACACCATGTGCTGCGAGGCGTCCTTGAACTCCCGCAGCGCATCGGCGGCGGCCCGGGAGCCGTCGGTGAGCGTGACCAGGGCCTCGGTGATCTGCTGGGCACCGGCCGCCTGGGCCTGCATGCCCTGCTGCACGTGCTCGAAGCGGTCCGAGAGGCCGTGCACCTTGTCGATCACCTCGGTGAACTGGCCGCTGATCCCGGCCACGCGGGCCACGCCCTCCTTCACCTCCGCCGCGAACCGCTCCATCTCCCCGACCCCCGCGTTCACCGCCGTCTGCATCTGCTCCACGAGCCGCTCGATGTCGAGCGTGGCCACCGCCGTCTGGTCGGCGAGCCGGCGGATCTCCCGGGCCACGACGATGAAGCCCTGGCCATACTCACCCGCCTTCTCCGCCTCGATGGCGGCGTTGATGGAGAGGAGGTTCGTCTGATCGGCCACCTTCGTGATCGTGGTGATCACCATGTTGATGTCCTCGGCCCGCTGCCGGATCGCCGCCAGCCGCCCGGCGAACTCGGAGGTGGACTGCTCGAGGTGGGCCATTGTCTCGCCCACCTCGACCAGGTCGCCCCGGCCCGCGTCGGCCACCTGGGCCGTCTCCGCCGCCACGGCCGCCACGTCGTTCATCGTGCCGAGCAGCTCGCGGCCGGTGACGGAGATCTGCCGGCTCGCCACGGCGGCCTCGCTCGTACTCGCCCCCAGCGATGCGATCGCCGTCTCCTGCTGCCGTCCGGCCGCCGAGAGCTGCCGGGCCGTGGCGTTGAGGTCGAAGCTCGCCTGTTTCACCTGCGAGACGATGCCGCGGAGGCTCGACGTCATCGCCCCCACATCCCGCAGCAGCTGGCCCGTTTCGTCGCCACCGCGGACGTCGATCGTGCCGGTGAGGTCGCCCTGGGCCACCCGCCGCGAGGCCGCCACCGCCCGGCCGATCCGCCGCGTGAGCGTGCCCGTCAGCCACGTCATCAGGCCGATCACGCCCGCCATCCCGGCTGCCGCCAGGCCCGCCGACGCCAGGAGCGGCCCCTGCACACGGCTGATGATGTCGCTGCGGCGGAGCTGCATCACGACCGTCCATCCGCCGGTCGGCACGCGGGCGGCGGCATACAGGCAGGCCGCGCCGGTCAACGGGTCGGAATCGCGGACCACGCCGCCGATCGTCACCGCCCGGTGGAAGTCGCCGAGGATCTTGCCGTAGGGAGTGTCGGCCAGCGGCTTGGCCCGCAGGTCTTCGGCCTTCGCGGTCGCGGCGATCACCTTGCCCAGCCGGCTGACGAGAAACACTTCCACGTTCCAGCCCGCCAGCTTCTGCTGCTGCTTGATCGTCTCCAGATCGGTCGCCACCTTGTCGAGCGCCCGGTCCACGCCGGCCACACCCACGAACCGTCCGTTGATCACGATCGGATAGGTCTGCTCGACCATCAGCCGGCCGTCGTAGTCGTAGGGTTCGGTGACCATCGCCTTGTCGGCCTGGGTCGGGTCGAGAAACCGCTCCTTGCAGCCGGCGTAGTAGAGGCTGTCGAGCATCACCAGCCGCGTGAGGAAGATGCCCGGGCCGCCGCTGCGGTCGCGAAACCAGTAGGGGATGAACCGGCCGTCGGGTCCGAGGGCCTGCGGCGGGATGCGGGCCAGGGCGGCGGCCGATGTCTGGTCGGCCATCGGCTCGGGCGCGGGCAGGGCCGCTTCCTTCGCTGCGGTCTTGGCCGCGTCGGCCGTGGCAGCCGCGGCGCGGGCGTCGAGGCCATCGGCGTCGGGCTCGAAGCCGTAGGAAACACCCACGAACTGCGGATGCGACTCGAGCACGTCGCGGGCCAGCCGCAGGGCGTCGAGGCGGCGGCCGAGGAGGCCGTTCTCGGCGGCCATGGCCATCACCCGCGCCGCCGTCACCGCCTCCAGCGTGCCGCGGTCGATCTCGGCGGCGATCATCTTCACCCGATCGACGAGGATCTCCTCGCCGCAGCCGAGCAGCAGCGACCGCATCCGCAGGAAGTTCATCCCGAGGACGCCGGTCAGGATTGCCACCGCGGGCACGACGCCCAACAGCAGCATGCGGGTGCGGATGCCGAGCGCGGGAAGGTGCATGCGGAGATCGTGAAGCGGGAAATGGGCGTTGCAAACCGAGCAGACCATTGAACGAGTCTGCCCGAGCAGGATGTGAGGAATGCCGACCGTGGAAACCCTCGGCGTTGCCTCGGCTGCGCCTTCGGTCTGCGAATCCACCGGTCGGCCCAGTGCACAAAGGCCATGGAGAGCTTTGTCCACGGGCATCTAGGTTACCGTCGGGAAAATCGCGGGTCCCGTTTCGGGTTTGCGCCCGGTACTCCCCGGCACAAAATCCCTCCAGCCCGTATAACCGGACGGTCCCGGCCGCTCCGGCCCCCGGCGCCCCGCCCCGCAAAGCCCCCGCCATGTGGCAACTCCAGGTTTACGACGCGCTCCTCTTCGACTGCGACGGCACGCTCGCCGACACGATGCCCGCCCACTACCGGGCCTGGCTGCATGTCACCGGCGCCCACGGCATCGCCTTCGACGAGAGCCGTTTCTACGGCCTCGGCGGCCGGCCCACCCGCGACATCCTCGCCACGCTCGCCCGCGAAGCCGGGCTCGATCTCGACCTCGATCACGGCGTGCAGCAGAAGGAGGCCGCCTTCCTCGCCCAGCTCGACCGCGTGGCGGCGATCGATCCGGTGGTCGACGTCGTGCGGCGGTCGCAAGGCCGGGTGCCGATGGCCGTGGTGACCGGCGGCCACCGGGCCGTATGCACGCGGATCCTCGAGCATGTCGGCATCGCCGCCGCCTTCGATACGCTCGTCGCCAGTGAAGACACGGAGCGGCACAAGCCGGAGCCCGAGCCCTTCCTGGCGGCCGCGCGGCGGCTCGGCGCCCGGCCGCAGCGGTGCGTCGTGTGGGAGGACAGCGACCTCGGCATCGAGGCGGCGCGGCGGGCCGGCATGGAGTGGATCGACGTGCGTTCGTTTCACACGCCTGCGCGGGTGAGCGGACCATGACGCGGCCCGTGGTCACGCTCGACGCCGTCCGGCAGGCCCACGAGCGAATCCGCTCCGGCATCCAGCGCACGCCCTGCCCGGTGAGCATCCCGCTCTCCGAGGCAACCGGGGCCCAGGTGTTTTGCAAGCTCGACCTCCTCCAGCGGACAGGCAGCTTCAAGGAACGTGGGGCCCGCAACGCGCTGCTCCTGCTCGACTCGGCGCAGCGGCGCCGCGGCGTCGTTGCGGCCTCGGCCGGCAACCACGCCCTCGGCCTGGCCTATCACGGCAAGCTGCTCGACATTCCGGTGACGGTCGTCATGCCGCGGTTCGCGCCGCTGGTGAAGATGGCAACCTGCCGCCGGCTCGGCGCCCGCGTGATCCTCGAAGGGGAGACCTTCGACGACGCGCGGCGGCTGGCCGTCGAGATCGCCGCGTCCGAGGGGCTCGAGCGGGTGCATGGCTTCGACGACCCGCGGGTGATCGCGGGGCAGGGGACGATGGCCCTGGAGATCCTCGAGGACGTGCCCGACGCCGACGCGATCATCGTGCCCACCGGCGGGGCCGGCCTGCTCGCGGGCGTGGGCATCGTGGCCAAGGCCTTGCGGCCCGACATTCGCATCATGGCCGTTGAGCCGGCCGCGGCGCCGAGCTTCAGCGCATCGCTGGCGGCGGGCCGCCCCGTGCAGGTGCCGATCCGGCCGACGCTCGCCGACGGCCTGGCGGTGGGCCGCGTGGGCGACGTGTCGTTCGCGCTGGCCGCGCCGCTCGTGGACCAGGTGGTGACGGCCGGAGAAGCGGCCCTGGCCCTGGCCGTGCTGCGGCTGCTGGAACTGGAGAAGACAGTCGTCGAGGGGGCGGGAGCGGCGGCGCTGGTGCCGCTGCTCGCCGGCGACTGCCCCGACCTGCTCGGCCGCAAGGTGGTGATCCTCCTGTGCGGCGGCAACATCGATCTCACGATCCTCGACCGCGTCATCGACCACGGTCTGGCCGCCGACGGCCGCCGCTGGCGGTTCACCACGCAGATCAGCGACCGGCCCGGCGGGATCAGCCGGCTCACCGCCGCGATCGCCGCCGCGGGGGCGAGCGTGCGCGAGATCGTGCACGACCGGGCCTTCTCCGGGCCCGACGTCTTCTCCACCGCCGTTGAGGTGACGGTCGAGACCGCCGACCGCGAGCACGTGGCCGCGCTCGCCGAACGGCTCCGCGCCGACGGCTTCACCATCGTCCCGGCGACGAACTCCTGACCCGCCCCGCGACGCACGTGCCGCAAGCCCCCAGGCTAGCGCATGGACGCTGCCAAGAAGCCCCGGGCGGGAGCCCGGGGACTCCGGGAATGAGGGCCACCCGGCCGTCCATGCGGCACGACGGCGAGTAATTTCCCGCTTCGCACCCGCTTTGCATGGCACCCGGGAAGGCTTGCCACCCGGAGTCCCCCGGCTTCCGCCGGGGGCTTTTTGTGTGAACGCAAGGCCTGGAGGGCCGGGTTGACTGCTAGCGGGCGGCGGCCCGCCAAGCGAACTGCGGCACGATGCCGCAGGTTCGCGTGCCCCATCCCCCCGGCTTCCGCCGGGGGCTTTTTGTGTGAGCGCAAGGCCTGGAGGGCCGGGTTGACTGCTAGCGGGCGGCGGCCCGCCAAGCGAACTGCGGCACGATGCCGCAGGTTCGCGTGCCCCATCCCCCCGGCTTCCGCCGGGGGCTTTTTGTGTGAGCGCAAGGCCTGGAGGGCCGGGTTGACTGCTAGCGGGCGGCGGCCCGCCAAGCGAACTGCGGCACGATGCCGCAGGTTCGCGTGCCCCATCCCCCCGGCTTCCGCCGGGGGCTTTTTGTGGACAGCGTGCCAAGAAGCCCCGGGCGGGAGCCCGGGGACTCCGGGCTTGAAGGCCACCCCGCCGTCCATGCACCCGTCAGACACTGCGGGTCGTGCGGGTCGCGTGGGGCTCCGAAAAATCCTTGGGGCCGTCCGCGGCGCCGCGTCGAAATCGGGGGATGCGACATCGGGCCGGATGCCGCATGACGACAGGAGAGTCGGTCATGATCACTCATCAAAACGGCCTGCTCGTGCCGGTGGCGCGAGCCGTCCCCACATCCCCCGAAACGGACCGCGAACGCGAGCGGCTGCGTCAGGAACTTCTCCGGCGGATCATCGACCGGGAGACCCGCCGCCAGTCGGCGCGGGGTGCACCCCGCTGACGGCCCGGTGACGACGGGCAGGAGGGAACCATGCAAAGCATCATCCGCCTCCGCCTCGCCGCCTGTCTCGCCTTGCTGGGATGCGTCGCGGCCATCCAGCCCGCCGTCGCCCAAGCGGCGCCATGGGGCTGGGGCCTGACCGGCAACCCGACGGCGAACTGGTCCCCCGAGGCGGTGGCCGATTATCTGCTCACCGGTCAGACGCCGCATCCGGCCGTGTGCCGGATCGTGGCCCCCGAACAGGACGGCACGTCGCTCGGCTCCGGCGTGCTCGTGGACGTGAACCGCGCTCAGGGGCTCGTGCTCACCAACTGGCACGTGATCCGCGAGAGCCGCTCCGCGGTGCTCGTGCAGTTTCCCGACGGCTTCCAGTCGGCAGGCACCGTGGTCCGCTGGGACGAGGCCTGGGATCTCGCGGCCATCGTCATCTGGAAGCCGCATGCCACGCCCGTGTCGCTGGCCGGGGCGGATCCAGCGCCCGGCGAACCGCTCACGATCGCCGGCTTCGGCCGCGGCACCTATCGCGAGGAGACCGGCGGCTGCACGGAGTATCTCTCGCCTGGCACCGGCTATCCGAAGGAGTTCGTCGAACTTCAGGCCACCGCGCGGCAGGGCGACTCGGGCGGCCCGATCTTCAACGCGCGGCGTGAGCTGGCCGGCCTGCTCTTCGGCCAGAACGGCGGCCGCACGATCGGCAGTTGTTCGTCGCGGGTGCGCACGTTCCTGGCGAGTGCCGGCTCACGCGGCTTCACGCCCACCCCGATCGCCGAGTTTTCCGACGCCAAGGCGGTGGATCGGGCCCTTGGCGCGCCCGTGCAGCCCCAGGTGCAGCTGGCCGCGGCGCTCGATGCCGCGGTCCAGCGATCGACGCACGTGCCGGGCTCCGTGCCACCGCTGCCGCCCGGTGCGCCGCCGGTGGTGTTCGCCGCCGCACCGCCGCCGGGTGGCGATCTCTGGACGGCGGTGCGGCCGATCCTCGACCCGTTCGCCAACGGCCCGGCGCTGCTCTCCACCGCCGGCGGCCTGGCGCTCGTGTTCCTCGGCCTGCGGACGATGTTCGGCGGGCGGCGGCGGCCGCCGGTCAACGCTTCGGAGTCTTGGTGACCGTCGCCTTGTTGATGACGACGGGCTGCACCGGGCGGTCGCCTGCTCCGGTGCGGACTTCGCCGATCGCCTTCACGACGGCCAGGCTGTCGGCGTCGGCGGTGCGGCCGAAGGCGGTGTATTGGTTGTCGAGGTGCGGCACCCGCTCCAGGCAGATAAAGAACTGGCTGCCGGCGGAGTTCGGATCGTTCGTGCGGGCCATCGAGAGCACGCCCGGCTCGTGCGGCGTCTTGTTGAACTCGGCCGGGATCTTGTAGCCCGGGCCGCCGGTGCCGGTGCCCTCGGGGCAGCCGCCCTGGATCATGAAGCCCTTGATGATGCGGTGAAAGCCGACGCCGTCGTAAAAGCCACTCTCAGCGAGCGCCACCATGTTGCGAACGTGCTCCGGGGCGTGCTTGGCATCCAGATCGAGGCGGATCGTGCCGGCGGTGGTGTCGAGCGTGACCTGGTAGTCGAAGCCGTCGAGATCGACGGCCTTGGCGGCCTTCTGCAGATCGGCGGGGCTGGGCTTGGGCATCGGTGCTCCTGGGACTTGGGGAAACGGCCTATACTCGGACTGCAATGGATGCGAATCCAGCGGGCATTCAGAGCGGCCACGATCTCGCGGGGAGAAGCCTGGGAGGATACCGGCTCCTGCGCCACCTGGGTAGTGGCGCGATGGCCGACGTCTACCTCGCCGAGCAGGAGTCGCTCGGGCGACAGGTGGCGGTGAAGGTGCTGCGGCCGGAGACGACGCGGCATCGCGGCGCGGTCGAGCGGTTCGCGCAGGAGGCCCGTACGGCGGCCGCGCTCGTGCACGGCAACATCGTGCAGATCCACGAGGTGGCCTGCATCGACGGCATGCATTTCCTTGTCGAGGAGTATGTCGCGGGCCCGTCGCTCAAGGCCTGGCTCGAGGCCCGCGGGCCGCTCGATACGCGGCAGGGGCTCGCCGTGCTCGCCCAGGTGGGCTCGGCGCTCGCGCGGTCGGCCCAGCAGGGGATCGTGCATCGCGACATCAAGCCGGAGAACCTGCTCGTGACCCGGGCCGGCGAGGTGAAGGTCGCCGATTTCGGTCTGGCTCGCGTGCTTTCCTCGGACGTGGAACTCACACAGGATGGCATGACGCTGGGCACGCCGCTCTACATGAGCCCGGAGCAGGGGCAGGGCAGCGCCGTCGATGCCCGCAGCGACCTCTACTCGCTCGGGGCCACGGTCTATCACCTGCTCGTCGGCCATCCGCCGTTCACCGGGCCGACGCCGGTGAGTGTGGTGATGGCCAATATTCAGGAGCCGCTCCGGCCGCTGGCCACGCTGCGGCCCGACCTGCCTGCGGGATTGTGTGGCATCGTGGAGCGGCTCCTGGCGAAGGCGCCCGCCGAACGGTACAAGACACCGGCCGACATGCTGCATGCGGTGGAGGAGGTGGAGGCGGCGGTGATGCCGCGCGGCCGGTGGGCCGAGTCACCGCTAATGTGGCAGGAGGATGACGCGGAGTGGCTCGGCGCCGGCGCGGATGACCCGCGGTCGGCGGCGGTGGCTGCCGCGCCGGCAACGCAGCGTGCCCGGGCGGCGACGGTGGCGCTCCGCGAGGCGACGCAGCACCTGCGGGCGGCAGTGGCCCATGATCGCGACGCGGCCACGGCGCGCCGCCGGTTCTGGCTGGGCACCGCGCTGGTGGCGGCGGTGGCCCTGGCGATCGGCTTTGGGATCGGGCGGTCGCGGGTGCGGCGGTCGGAGCTCTTCCGCCTCCGGCGGTGACGGCTTGTGTCGGGCGGACGGGCCCGTTTTTTCCGCCGCACGACGGCTGGCGCGGCTGGTGCGCGGCCCGTTCAAGTCTGCTTGACTCCGCATCCGACACTGCTAGAACCACTGTGTTGGCCCCAGCGGCCGACAGACGCCCCCATCGTCTAGTGGCCCAGGACGTCGGGTTCTCAGTCCGAAAACCGGGGTTCGACTCCCCGTGGGGGTACTGAAACGGCCGTGTCATTCGCGACTGCGAGTGGCGCGGCCGTTTCGCTTACGTCGTGCGAGTCGGTACGGCTCTCTGCGTGCACTGACTGTGTCGGATTTTGTGCCGCTTTTTGGCCGGCCGCTTTGGCTGCGGAATCCCGCCCCGAAAAACGCTTCTCGGCCCAAAACATCCTGAACCGGTACGTCCGGCACAGGCTGGGCCTCACGGTGCCGCGGCTCGTCCGGTCCTGCCCGGCGCGGGCGTCTGCCAGCGTGCCGGCGATGCCCGCACGGGGCCAGGGATATTTGTCTCCAGGGGCAAAAATTTGGAAACCGGAGACCGGCGGCTTGGCAGCCACACCAAAGAGGCGGAAACTCTGGGTGTCTTCCCGGGGGCAGGTCGCGCCTGCGTTCGATGCATTTGCCACCCACGTCCCTCGCACGCGTTTTCCGTGCCCGCCCGGCCCGTGCCGTGGTGCGTCGATCGTGGCTGCGGGCTGTGATCGCGGTGTCGATGCTGGCCACGCCAGGGACCGCAGCACGGGCGTCGCCACCGACGAACTTTGCTCGGGGCGACTTCGTGGCCGGTCCCGATCCGGGCGGGCCGTTCACGCTCGTCAACACGGCGGTCGGTGCGAACATCTTCTACAACACGGGCCTCTACGGGGCGCAAACCGTGATCGGCAACGTCGAGGCCGGCTACGTCTGGGGTGGCCATGACGTCTTCAACCGCACGGGATCCGGGATCGGTCCGGCCGTCGCACGGCAGATCGCCGCGCCCGGCAACACCGGCCAGCTCGACTTCCATGCCACGATGGTCGGGCACGTGCTCGCGGGCACTGGCTACGTTCCCGCCACGGGTACCAGTTCGGCCCTGCTCCTGAACCACGCCATCGGCATGGCCCCGGCCGCGGCCATCTGGTCCGGGGCCATCGCCACGGCCTATTCCTCCACCGACATCGGGGCCTTCTCCACGGTGCCCGCCTCGACGGTGCCCGTCTACCAGACGATGTTCCAGGGGATCAGCGGCACGCGGGCCGACGTCGTGAACAGCAGTTTCGGCTACCCGGACGCCGCGGCGCTCGAACCGGAGTCGCTTGCGATCGACGCCTTGGCCCGGGAGAACCCCACGGTCACGTTCGTGGCCTCGGCCGGCAACAACGGAACCGCGCCCGTTTTCGCGCCCGGCGACGTGTACAACGGCATCACGGTGGGCAGTGTCGGCGGGACCGGGTTTCTCACGCCGTCGGGTTTCTCGTCCCGCGGCCCCGTCGATTTCTACAACCCGCAGACCAGCGGGACGCTCGTTGGCGTGCGGGCCGCCGTCGACATCGCCGCGCCCGGCGAGCAGCAGCTCCTCGCGGCCTACCTGGGTCCGACCGGGGGGCTCGCGCCCCTCACGGATGTCACGCAGGACCCATCGCCCACGAACAGCTACTGGGTGAACCAGGACGGCACCAGTTTCTCATCGCCCGTCGTCGCGGGTGGCGTCGCCCTCATGAAGGATGCGGCGAAGTGGAGTTTGATGCCGGAAACCGCCCTCGATTCGAGGGTCGTCAAGGCGGTGCTCATGGCCACCGCCAAGGAGACGGTCGGTTGGAACAACGGGCAGGCCATGGTGGACGGCGTGGTGCGAACGACCCAGGCCCTCGACTATGCCACCGGGGCGGGCGCCGTCGACATGACGGTTGCGGGCCTGACCTACGTCGATGCGGCCACCCGGGACGTGAGCGGAACCGGGGGCGGCACGATCGCCGGTTTCGGCTGGGATTTCGGGGCGGTGCCGGTTGGCGGTGCGACCGACTACGCGTTCGGCACCAGCCTCACGGGCACGACGCAGCTGCAGGTGTCGCTCGCCTGGTTCACCGGCGGCGTGTTCGATGCCGCGGGCTACACCGGCACCCGCACCTCGTTCGCGAACCTCGACCTGCAGGTGTGGAGCCTGACGAGCGGCAGCTTCGCCACGCTCGTGGCCGAGTCGGCGAGCCTCTACAACAACGCGGAGATGCTCCGGGTGACGCTGCCGGCGGGAGATTACGGGCTGCGGGTCGCGCTGCCGGCGATGATCTACGACATCGGCACGACGCCGGTGACGGCGGAGAGCTACGGCCTCTCCTGGACCACAGTGGCCGTGCCGGAGCCGTCGGCGGCGGCCCTGGCGGCGGCCGCCGCGATCCTCGGCGGGGCCATCGTCCGCCGGCGCCGCACCGGGCGGGCCGCCCGGGGAGCCGCGGTCATGGACGCCCCCGACGGGCGGCCGTACGATCCGGGCTCAGTCGCCCATCGTCACCCGGAGGCCGGTTTCCCATGCCCCTGCTCGTCGTCGGAAGTGTCGCCCTGGACTGCGTCGAGACCCCCACGGCCAAGCGCGACGACGTGCTCGGCGGATCGGCCGTGTTCTTCTCCTACGCCGCGAGCTTCTTCTCGCCCGTGAAGATGATCGGCACCGTCGGCGAGGACTGGCCCACGGAGCACACGCGGTTCCTCGAGACTCGCGGCATCGACACCTCGGGCATCGAGACGATCCCCGGCGGCAAGACCTTCCGCTGGCGGGGCCGCTACCTGCCGAACATGAACGACCGCGAGACGCTGGAGGTGCATCTCAACGTGTTCGGTGAGTTCAAGCCGAAGCTCAACGGCAGCCACCGGCAGAGCAAGTTTCTCTTCCTGGGCAACGCCTCACCGACGACGCAGTTGTCGGTGCTGGATCAGGTACCCGACGCGAAGCTCACGGTCGCCGACACGATGGACCTGTGGATCAACATCCAGCGGGATGAACTGGAAGCCTTGCTCAAGCGGATTGACGGGCTCGTGCTCAATGATTCCGAGGCCAAGCTCCTGGCTGAGGATGAGAACCTGGTGCGGGCCGGCCACGCCGTGCGGAAGATGGGGCCAAAGTTCGTGGTCATCAAAAAGGGTGAGCACGGCGCGATGTTCTTCAGCGAGCACGAGATGTACGTCATGCCCGCCTATCCGACGCCGCAGGTGCTCGACCCCACCGGGGCCGGCGACAGCTTCGCCGGCGGCATGATGGGCCACCTCGCCGCCCTCGATCGCTACGACCCTCAGGCCCTCAAGGAGGCCCTGGCCTACGGCGTGATCACGGCCAGCTTCACGGTGGAGGACTTCAGCCTCGACCGGCTGGCCGGCATCGACCGCGGCGACCTCGATCGGCGAATCGCCGAATATCGGCAAATGCTCATGTTTTGAGCCACGTTGGCCGGGGTTTCGGGCGGCCGCAGGGTGTGTACGGCCGTCCAGAAAATCTGCTTGCCAACGGGAAGCCGAGCCGATAGTATACCCGCGTTCACTGTTCGGTTCCGCGGCAAATCGCTCGATTCATGGTGGCGAAGCAACCACCCCGACGACGCGCCGGGAAGCGTGGGAGATGGGTCGCCATGGTGACGGCAACGGCAGGAGTAAATGGACGGATGGGCAAGGAAGCAAAGGACAAGGCCGCGAAGGACGCCCGTGAGGCGAAGCTCGACGAGGGCCGGGGAGCGAAAAAGGCAGCCAAGGGAGCGGCGTCGTTCCTCGACGACAATCCCAACCTGCGGAACACACTGGCGCAGATCGAGAAGGAGTTCGGTGCCGGCTCGATCATGCCGCTGGGCATCGAGGCTCAGGCCCCGATCGAGGGCATCTCCTCCGGCAGCCTGTCGGTCGATCTGGCCCTCGGCGGCAAGGGCTTTCCCCGCGGGCGAATCATCGAGATCTATGGCCCCGAGTCGAGCGGCAAGACCACGATCGCGCTGCATTCCGTCGCCGCGGCGCAACGGGCCGGCGGCATCGCAGCCTTCATCGATGCGGAGCACGCCCTCGACCCGAGTTGGGCCAAGAAGCTGGGCATCTCGCTGGAGAAGCTGCTCGTCAGCCAGCCAACCACCGGCGAGGAGGCGCTGCACATCGCGGAGATGCTCATCAAGAGCAATGCGGTGGACATCATCGTCGTCGACTCCGTGGCGGCCCTCGTGCCGCAGAAGGAGCTCGAGGGCGATATCGGTGACTCGGTCGTCGGCCTGCAGGCCCGGCTCATGAGTCAAGCGATGCGAAAGCTCACGGGAGCCATCGCCAAGAGCAAGACGACGGTGATCTTCATCAACCAGCTGCGCGAGAAGATCGGTGTCATGTTCGGCAGCCCGGAGACGACGCCAGGCGGCAAAGCGCTCAAGTTCTACGCCTCCTGCCGGGTAGACGTGCGCCGCATCGGCACCCTCAAGGACGGCGAGGACGTCGTCGGCCAGCGGGTGAAGGTGAAGGTCGTGAAGAACAAGGTGGCGCCGCCGTTCCGCGTTGCTGAGTTCGACATGATGCACGCCGACGGGATCAGCGTGGAGGGCGATATCCTCGATCTGGCGATCGCCGCCAAGCTTGTCGACAAGACGGGCACGTGGCTGCGGTACGGCGAGGTGCACCTCGGGCAGGGACGGGAGAAGGCCCGTCTGTTTCTCAAGGAGAATCCCACGGTGGCCCAGGAGCTTCGCGACAAGATCCTGGCCAGCAAGGAGACCATCATCACGGTGGCGGCCGCCGAGGGCGGCGGCGAGTGACCCTCGCAGCCTGAAGATTTCCCATCACCCACCCACGGGTGGCCGACCCAAGCGGCCGCCCGTGGGTGTCGGCTTATTTGCGGGCAATGCCTTCGGGTGGGTTTGCGACGACTGGGCTGTTTGCCTGTGGGGAGGTCAAGTGGCCCCCGATGTGCAGCCGATCTTCTTCTGACAGTCGGCGGCCCGATGGGTGAATTGTGTCGCGGACTGTCGCTGCGTCGTACGGAATTCCTTAATCCGATAAGCCGCACCCATGACCCCACGCCGGAGAAAGTCGCCCAGGAGTCGCCAGCAGCGCATTGGCTTCGAATCGCTCGAGTCCCGGCAGGTCTTGACCGCCGCTTTCGTGGACGTCGATCCGGACATCTGGGCGTGGGACGCGGATGCGGCGGCGGAATCCGCCGACATCTGGACTGAATCGTGGGTGGCGTCCGACGGCTGGTATGACGACAGCTGGTGGGTCGACGACAGTTCGTGGGTCGACGACAGTTCGTGGGTCGACGACAGTTCGTGGGTCGACGACAGTTCGTGGGTCGACGACAGTTCGTGGGTCGACGACAGTTCGTGGGTCGACGACAGTTCGTGGGTCGACGACAGTTCGTGGAATGATGAGGGATCGTGGAGCAACGACGACTGGTGGGTGACCGCCGATTGGTCGGGCGACGATTCCGCGGTCGGAATCGACGTGGCGACGGCAGTCGTGGACGGTGTCGTCGATGACGCATCCGGGTTGCAGACGGGCATCACTGTCGATGCGGGCTCGGCCTTGACCGGCGGAGACGGGGGCAGCGAGTGGAACGCGTTCGCGCCCGAGACGACACGGAGCCCCGAGCCCGTGCCTGCTGCTGAAACGTTTGTCGTGTTGCTAGAGCCGCAAGATGTTGCGGCCGAGTCGTTCGCGCTCGCCGAGCCTTCTTCCGAGCCGGTGATCGACGTCTTGTGGGGCACGAATTCCGAAGGTTTGACGGACGTGGCCGTTGCGGTGGAGACGGCGGAAACATCCGCCAGCGACCAGGATGCGTCCGGGACTGATCCGACGTCATACGAGGTGATCCAGGAGGGTAATGATCCGGCACCTGAATCGCTCGATGACGCAGATGTCGCCGAATGGGACGAAACGGTTTTGATGGTCGACGATCCGGTTGCAATGTTCGACGATCCGGTTGCGATGGTCGACGATCCGGTTGCGATGGTCGACGATCCGGTTGCGATGGTCGACGATCCGGTTGCAATGTTCGACGATCCGGTTGCAGTGTTCGACGATCCGGTTGCAGTGTTCGACGATCCGGTTGCAATGTTCGACGATCCGGTTGCAGTGTTCGACGATCCGGTTGCAGTGTTCGACGATCCGGTTTCAGTGGTCGACGATCCGGTTGCAGTGGTCGACGAGCCGGTTGCAGTGGTCGACGATCCGGTTGCGATGGTGGACCCCACCACTTTGCCGCCGCGTCCCACGGTAGCCAAAACGCAGGGCTTGGCGGGGCGTTTCACGTCGTGGTTCGGAATGTTCATGCAAGGCTTTGGCGGATTTTCGGCCTCCAGCGACGCCGCCAGCCTCTCCGACAGCGAGATTCCCGGCCGCGGCCGCCTCCGCGGCCGACTTCCTTTCCGGCCGGCCAACTGACCGCGGCCGGTCGCAGGCGTCCATCCCGCGGTGACGGGGGGCGCGTGTATAGTTCGGCTTTTCGCCCGCCCCCTCCCACCTCCCTGGAGCCTCCCGCCCCATGAAGGCCGACGATCTCCGCGAAGCCTACCTCGCCTTCTTCGAATCCAAGGGCTGCGTGCGGCGTCCCAGCGACGTGCTCGTGCCGCGGTGGGATCCGTCGGTATTGTTCACGCCGGCCGGGATGAACCAGTTCAAGGACCACTTCCTGGGGAAGTGCAAGCTCGAGTTCACCCGGGCCACGACCTGCCAGAAGTGCCTCCGCACCGGCGACATCGACAACGTCGGCCGCACGCCGCGGCACCACACGTTCTTCGAGATGCTGGGCAACTTCTCCTTCGGCGATTACTTCAAACGCGAGGCGATCCACTGGGCCTGGGAGTTTCTCACCGCCCGCAACTGGCTGAACATCGCCCCCGAGAAGCTCTCGATCACGGTCTACCAGGATGACGACGAGGCCTTCCGCATCTGGGCCGACGAGATCGGGGTGCCGGCCGCCAAGATCACGCGGATGGGCGAGGACGACAACTTCTGGCCGGCGAGCGCTCCCAGCCAGGGGCCCGACGGAGTGTGCGGGCCGTGCAGCGAGATCTTCTACCGCATGCCCGACGGCAGCGACGTGGAGATCTGGAACCTCGTGTTCACGCAGTTCAACCGTGTCGGTCCTCCGCCCGACAATCTCCATCCGCTGCCCAGCCGCAACATCGACACCGGCATGGGCTTGGAACGCACCTGCGCCATGCTCCAGGGCGTCGACAGCAACTTCCACATCGACATCCTCCGGCCGATCGTCGAGGCGGTGGGCGAGGTCTGCGGGAAGAAGTACGAGCCGGCGACCGACGATGGCCGCCGGATGCGGCGGATCGCCGACCACGTGCGGGCCTGCACGTTCGCGATCCACGAGAACGTGATGCCGGGGAACAACGAGGAGAAGTACGTCGTCAAGCGGCTCCTGCGGCGGGCCGTGCTCGACGGTCGACAGATGGGGGTGCGAGATCCCTTTCTCCATCGACTGCCGCCGGTGGTCGCGGAGATGATGCGGAAGCCGTATCCGGAGCTCGCCGACACCGTCGAGCGGGTCGGGGGCGTGATCAAGCGGGAGGAGGAGTCGTTCCTGGCCACGATCGATGGCGGGCTCGACCGCATCGAGAAGCTGTTCGCGACCATCGGCCGGTCGGGTGGGGCGGTGGTGGCCGGCGGTGACGCGGCCGAACTCTACACCACCTACGGCTTTCCACCGGAACTCCTGGAGACGCTTGCCGCCGAGCGCAACTGCGGTTTCGACTGGGACGGCTTCCGGGCCGCCATGGAGGAGCACGGGCTGAAGTCGGGTGCGGGCACGCGGGTGGAGGTGTTTTCCTCCGGGCCGCTCGACGCCCTCAAGAAAACGATGCACGGCTCCGAGTTTCTCGGCTACGACGCGATCACAGCCGACGGCAAGGTGATCGGCATCATCGCCCAGGACGCCCTCTGCGACCGGCTCACCGAGGTGGGGCACGCCAAGCCGGTGACGGTGGTCCTCGACCGCACGCCCTTCTACGGCGAGTCGGGCGGTCAGGTGGGCGACACGGGGACGCTCGTCTGGGACGGCGGGGTGTTCGAGGTGACCGACACGCAACGCGAAGGGGGCTTCATGCTCCACGTCGGCCACCTGAAGCAGGGCACGCTCGATCTCGGGGCGACCGTGACGGCGGAGGTCGAAGCCACCCGCCGTGCCGCACTGCGGCGGGCCCACTCCGCCACGCACCTGCTGCATGCGGCCCTGCAGCACTTTCTCGGCGGGCACGCCGTGCAGCAGGGCTCGAAGGTCGATGCCGACATGCTACGCTTCGACTTCTCGCACGGCGCTGCGATCGGCCGCGAGACGCTGGACAAGATCGAGGGGCAGGTCAACACCCAGGTGCTCGAGTCCGTGGCCGTGTCGGCCCGGCTCCTGCCGCTGTCTGAAGCCCGGCACGCCGGCGCCATGATGCTCTTCGGCGAGAAGTATCCCGACGTCGTGCGGATGGTGACGATGGAGGGCGTGAGCCGCGAGCTGTGCGGCGGCACGCATGTTTCCAGCACGGGTCAGATCGGGCTGGTGCGGATCGTGGGCGAAGAGAGCGTGTCGGCCGGCACGCGGCGGATCACGGCCGTCACCGGGGCGAAGGCGCTCGACCGCTTCCGTCAGGCCGAGCACACGATCGCCGAGGCCGCCGGCGCCTTGAAGGTTCCGGTCGGAGAACTCGCCCAGCGGCTCACCGCCGTGGTCAAGGAGTTGCGCGACCTCAAGAAGGCCAAGCCCGCCGCCGCTCCAGGCGGGGCCACGCCCGACGAGCTGCTGGCGGCGGCCCTGGACGTGGGGGGCACGCGGGTCGTCGTCGCCGACGCCAAGGGGAGCGACGCCGGCGCGATGCGACAGTGCATCGACCTGTTGCGGCGCAAGGCCAGTCCGATCGCGGTGCTGCTGGGGAGCGTGGAGGCCGACAAGGTCACGCTCGTGGCGGGCATCTCCCGGGAACTGGAGGAGCGCGGCCTGTCGGCTGGCACCTGGATCAAGGACGCCGCAGCGATCGTGGGGGGCAAGGGGGGCGGACGGCCCGACCTCGCCCAGGCCGGCGGCAAGTTCGTCGACAAGCTCCCGGAAGCGCTCGCCGCGGCCCGACAGGCGATCGAGCGGATGCTCGACGCCTGAAGGGCCGGGTTGACTGCGAGCGGGCAGGGGCCCGCCAAGCGAACTGCGGCACGATGCCGCAGGTTCGCGTGCGCCATTCCCCCGGCTTCCGCCGGGGGCTTTTTGTGGGATGGTCGCGCGGCCCAAGAAGCCCCGGGTGGCAACCCGGGGATACCGGGCATGACAACCATCCCGCCATCCATGCGGCACGACTGCATGCCGTGCTCCGTGTCAAACCCACATCGCATGGCACCCGGGAAGGCATGCGACCCGGAGTCCCCCGGCTTCCGCCGGGGGCTTTTTGTGGGATGGTCGCGCGGCCCAAGAAGCCCCGGGTGGCAACCCGGGGACACCGGGCATGACAACCATCCCGCCATCCATGCGGCACGACTGCATGCCGTGCTCCGGGTCGAACCCACATCGCATGGCACCCGGGAAGGCATGCCGCCCGGAGTCCCCCGGCTTCCGCCGGGGGCTTTTTGTGGGATGGTCGCGCGGCCCAAGAAGCCCCGGGTGGCAACCCGGGGACACCGGGCATGACAACCACCCCGCCATCCATGCGGCACGACTGCATGCCGTGCTCCGTGTCAAACCCACATCGCATGGCACCCGGGAAGGCATGCGACCCGGAGTCCCCCGGCTTCCGCCGGGGGCTTTTTGTGGGATGGTCGCGCGGCCCAAGAAGCCCCGGGTGGCAACCCGGGGACACGTGATGCCCGCTACGCGAGCTTCTCGAGGGCGGTGATGGCGGCGTCGTAATTCGGTTCGCTCGCCACCTCCTTGACGACCTCCGCGTGCCGCACGACACCGTCCTTGTCGAGCACGAACACGGCCCGGGCGAGGATCTTGAGCTCGTCGATGAGCAGGCCCCAGTCACGGCCGAAGGCCCGGTCCATGTAGTCGCTGCCGCAGCGCAGGGCCTTGATCTCCTCGGCCCCGCAGAAGCGGTTCATGGCGAACGGCAGGTCGAGGCTCACGGTGACCGCGTTGACCTTGTCGCCGAGGGCGGCGAGCCGCTGGTTGAAGGTCTTGGTCTGCACCTGGCAGACGGGCGTGTCGAGCGACGGCACGACGCTGATGATCGTCGGCTTGCCGGCCAGATCGGCCTTCGTGAGCTGCTTCATGCCCCCTTCGAAGAAGGCGAGGGAGAAGTTCGGGGCGGGAGCACCGACCTTGACCTCCTCGCCGACGAGCGTGAGCGGATTGCCCTTGAACGTGACCGCGCCGTGCCGACCCATGCGACTGCCTCCTCGGAGTGAATGCCGTGCCTGAACGTCGCAGGCAGTATTGTCGGCGGCGGCCGTTCGGCAAGCGGGTCGGGCGAAACCGGGGGTGACAGCCGTTTCCCGGGTGGAAATGGCCGGCCGGGGGCCATCGGCTAGCAGGCTGTGGAACCAGTCTGCCCGAGCAGGATGCGAGGAATGCCGGCCGGGGAAACCCGCGGCGTTTCCCCGGCCTGCCAAGTGGACAAAGGCCATGGCGGGCTTTGTCCACGGACAGTTAGAGTATCGACGCGCGAGGGAGCACTCATGCTGCGGGCGATCGGCAAGACGGGACAGTTGCTGGGGCTGACGGTTCCCGCGGTCGCGATCCTGCTCGAGCTCAACCATCGGATCTCGCTCGGCCAGATGCTGATGATGCTCGTGGCCGCGGTCTGCTGCTTCTGGATCGGCCGGATTCTCGAAGGCTATTCCCGCTCATGATGCCACCGCTCATCCTCCGGCCCGTGTACCGCCGCTACATCTGGGGCGGCCGCCGGTTCGCCACGGCGCTCGGCCGCGAACTGCCTCCCGGCGCCGACTACGCCGAATCGTGGGAGCTCGTCGATCGCGGCGCCGACCAGAGCGTGGTCGCGGCCGGCCCACTCGCCGGCACGCCCCTCGGGACGCTCGTCCGCGACCGCGGCCGCGAACTCCTTGGGCGTCACGCCCCCAAGCCCGCGTTCCCGCTGCTGTTCAAGTTTCTCGACGCCTGCCGCGATCTCTCCGTGCAGGTGCATCCCGACGATGCCCGGGCGGCGCGGCTCACGCCTCCCGATTTCGGAAAGACCGAGGCGTGGTACGTCGTCGACGCCGTACCCGGCAGCCGGATCTATGCCGGGCTCGCGCCGGGCGTCGATGCGGCCGGCTTCGCCGCGGCACTGCGGCAGGGCCGCTGCGCGGAGGTGCTGCACGCCTTCGAGGCCCGACCCGGCGACTGCATCTTCATTCCCGCCGGCACCGTTCACGCCATCGGCGCCGGCCTGCTCGTCGCCGAGATCCAGCAGTCGAGCGACGTCACCTACCGGCTCCACGACTGGGGGCGGACGGGGCCCGACGGCAAGCCGCGGCCCCTGCACGTGGAGGCCGGCCTGGAGGCGACGACGCGGCTCGGGCCCGTGGCGCCGGTGCGGCCTGCGACCACGACGGATCCAGCGGTCCGCCGGCTCGTGACGAGCGACTATTTTCTTTTCGACGAGGTCGAGCCGCCGGCCAACTGGCAGGTCGGCGGCGACGATGGCTGCCACTTCCTCGCCGTGCTCTCCGGCAGTGTGCGGTTCGCCGCCCATCTCGATCTGCCGCCGCTGGGCCGCGGCGGATGCGTGCTCGTGCCCGCGGCCGCCGGTCGCCAGGAGATCGTGGCCGAGGCCGCCGCCGGCCGGCCCGCGAAGCTCCTGCGCGTGGCGCTGCCGTAAGACAGCCGCTGAATCCCTGCTGGACAGGGGTGGGAGCATCTCCCTCTCCCTCTGGGAGAGGGCCGGGGTGAGGGTGCCGGGTCCGTTGGCAATGTCTCGCTGGCACCCTCACTCCGCCCCGAAACCGCCCTTGGGGGCGGTGCGGCGCGTCCCTACACTCCCGGCCCCCCGCGGACGCCGCCCCATGCGCCTCTCGATCCGATGTGCCGCCTGTGCGATCCTGCTCGTGTGCACGGCCAGCGGCTGCGCGTCGCTCGGCAAGCCGGCCTGGCTCGATCCCGGCCCGGCCCGCAACCAGCAGCGGCGGGCGGTGCGGTTCGACCCGTTCCTGCAGACCGAGGTCCGCCACGACCAGCTCTCGATCATGGACGGCAGCCGGCCCCGCGACTATTCGGAGCCCGTGCCGGAGGTGAAGCGGTCGCGATGGTGGTCGCAGCCCGCGCGGTGACGTCGCGGCGTGTATGATCTGGGCATTCCGGCCATGGCCGGTCTCGCCTTTCGCCCGCCCCTTCTGACGACCACCCATGAAAGACCAGCGCTCCGGCCGCGGCCCCCGGCCCGAACGGCCGGCACGTCCGCCCCGCCCGCCACGTCCCGAACGACCGATGCGGATCACCTCCCGCCGCAGCCACGTGGCCGCCGCCCCCGCCTTCGCCGACGAGGGCCCCCGGCCCGAGGTCGCCGACGACGGCCTCGAACGGCTGCAGAAGGTGCTCGCGGCGGCGGGCCTCGGCAGCCGTCGGGCCTGCGAGGAACTGATCACGACGGGCCGCGTCGAGGTCGATCGACAGGTGATCACGCAGCTCGGCACCCGCGTCGACCCACACGCCCAGGAGATCCGGGTGGACGGCGAGCGGCTGCCGCACCCGAAGCGGGTCGTGTTCATGCTCAACAAGCCCGTGGGCGTGGTGACGACCAACTACGATCCCTCCGGCCGGCCCCGTGTCGTGGACCTCGTGCCCGGCGATCAGCGGCTCTTCGCCATCGGCCGCCTCGACCGGATGAGCGAGGGCCTGATCCTGCTGACCAACGATGGCGGCCTCGCGAATCTCCTCGCGCACCCGCGGTACGGCGTGGAGAAGAAATACCTGGTGCAGGTCGCCGGGGTGCCGACGGAGGAGCTCCTCGACCGCTTGCGGCGCGGGATCCGGCTCGCCGAGGGCGAGGTGCATGCCAAGCGGGTGTCGATCCGGTCGCAGCACAAGCAGAGCGCCGTGCTCGAGATGATCCTCGACGAGGGCAAGAACCGCGAGATCCGCCGCATGCTCGCCCGGCTGGGCCACAAGGTGCACCAGTTGAAGCGGGTCGCCGTGGGCGGCCTGTCGCTGGGCAATCTGCTGCCGGGGCAGTGGCGGCAGCTCGCCTGGAGCGAGATCGAGGACCTCCGCCGCGACGCGCTGGCGGCCGTGGGCCCCGACGCGGAACGAGCGCCGCCCCCGCCGCCGCGACGCGGCGGGCCGCCTCGGCGCGGCAAGCCGTTCGCGGCCGGGCCGCGCGGCGCCGGACGGCCGGGCAAGCCCGGACCCAAGGGTGGTGTGCCGGGCCGCCCGGCGCCGCGGCGGCCCGACGGGGAGGATCGGCCGCGGCCCTTCAAGCCCGTGAAGGGCAAGCGGCCCGTCCGCCGCAAGCGACCGGGCAAGGCCTCCGCCTGGCGGAAGCAGCGGCCAGCGGGCGGGGAGTGAGCGATGACGCTGCCAGCGGCTCCGACTGCCTGTCATGCCGACCACGCTGAATACCTGCGGGCGGCCATCGTCGCCCACGCCCGCGTGGCTGAGAACACCTGGCGGCTGCGGCTCGACTGCCCGGCCCTCGCCGCAGCCGCCACCCCGGGGCAGTTCGCCATGCTGCGGATTCCCGACCGCAGCGACCCGCTGCTCGCCCGGCCGCTGGCCGTCTACGACACGTTCGCCGGCTCGTCCGGGCCGCGGTACGCCGACTTCATGTACGTCGTGCACGGGAAGTTCACGACGGCGCTCACGGCCCTCGGCCCCGGCGATGAACTGGTCGCCTGGGGGCCGCTGGGCAACGGGTTTGGAACCGAACCGGCCGACCACGTCGTGCTCGTGGCCGGCGGCATCGGCCAGACGGCCCTGCTGGCCCTGGGCCGCGAGCGGCTCGGCCTGGCCCGGTACGGCACCGCGGCGCGGACGCCGCCGCCGGCCCGCCGCGTGACGTTCTGCTGGGGCGCCCGCCATGCCGGCATGTTCGCCGACGTGGAGGACTTCCGCGCCGCCGGCTGCGACGTGCATCTCGCCACGCTCGACGGCTCGGCCGGTGTCCGCGGCACCGTGGTCGATCTCCTCGACGGCCTGTTCGCCGCCGGGCTGCCGGAGCCGCATGCCACGCGGGTCGCCTGCTGCGGGCCGGAGCCGATGATGGCGGCGGTGGGCCGCTGGGCGGAGGCCCGCGGGCTGGCGTGCGACGTGTCGCTCGAGGCTCCGATGGCCTGTGGCGTCGGCATCTGCTTCACGTGCGTCGCGAAGGTCCGCGACGGCCACGGCGGCTGGGACTACCGGCGCACGTGCATCGAGGGACCGGTCTTCGACTCCCGGCTCATCGAGTGGTGAGGCCGAGGGCCGACCGTCAGGCCTTGGCCGTCTTGCGGCCCTTGGCGGCGGCGGCGGTGCTGCCACCCTGGCCGGCCTTCTTCACGCGGGCCGTGAGCCGCGACTTGATCCGCGCCGCACGGTTCTTGTGAATCGTCTTCGATGCCGCAGCCCGATCGGCCTTCTTGGCGACCGTCCGCAGTTCTTCCTGGGCCTTGGCGACGTCGCCCGACGAGATTGCGGTCAGCAGTTTGCGAACCTGCGACTTCAAGTCGCTCTTCACGGCCCGGTTGCGTTCGCGGTTGCGGAGGTTCTGACGATGGCGCTTCTTGGCGCTGGCCGAATGGGGCATTCCGAATCCTTACACGTTGCGGGGGGACACTTGCGGGGATCGACGGGGCCACGGGCGCCGGCGTCACGAGGGGGGCCGAACGGCCTCAGCCCTCGGTTTCCGCGGCCCCTTTATCCCTCGCGGAACCCAACTTGTCCAGTCGTTCGGCCACGTCGCGGTAGCCAAAGTCGAGACCGGCCAGCGTGGAGAGGTATTTTTGGGCGGCATCGGTGTCGTTGAGCCCCGCCGCCAGCACGCCCGCCCGGTACAGGGCCCGTTTGCGCAGCTCCAGTTCCCGGTCCGTCAGCGTGTCGACGGCCGTCTGATAGTTCGCCATCGCCAACTGATACTGCTTGATTTTCTGGAAGCACTCGCCCAGTTCCAACGCCACCTGCCCCTTGCGTCGGGCGTCATGCAGTACCTCCTGGAAGCCGCGGATTGCCTCGGCGAAGTTGCCGGCCGCCTTGAGCCGCATGGCGAGCTCGTATTTCCAGGTCAGGTTCTCGGGATACCGCTCGCAGCGGGCCGCGTAGACGTCGATCTCCTGCTTGACGTGGACCGCCCGGAGCCGCTCGAGGGTGGCCCGATTCTCCGGCGTGTCCTGCTCCTGGACCCGCTTCTCGGCGATCATCACCTTGGAACGGCCCCAGCGCAGCTGGCGGTCTTCGACATGCTCACGCACCTTCAGGTCGTTGCCCGAGGCGGCCAGCGCCTTGGCCAGCGTCTTTTCCGCGTCGTCGATCTTCGCATCGCGCTCGAGCAGGTCGGCGAGCTCCAGGTAGGCATCGATGTCGGCGGGCTGCTGCTGGATTCGCTGGCGAAGGACCGCGATCGGATCGCTCGCAGCGGCCGCCCCCGCGGCGGCTCCGGTGGCGGGCTTGCCGCCACCTCGTCCGATCATGCCCTGGCCGGCGGCGATCGTCTTGTCGACCGAAAGCTGCGCGATCGCCCGCTCCGCCTCCTCGCCCAGCCCCTTGATCCGGGAGACCCGCCGCCAGCATTCGATCGCCTGGTCGAAGTTGCCCTGGCTGGCGGCGTACTTGGCGCACTGCCGGTTGACCTCGGCGTCCGTCGGGGCCGCGTCGAGCGCAGCCCGCAGGTAGCGTCCTTGGGACTCCGGCCACATGAGGTTGCCCGCGGCCTCCGCCATGATGAGCAGCGCCGTATGGTCGGCCGGGTTCGCCTTGATCGCCTCGACGCCCTGCTTGAGCACGTCGCGCCACTGGGCTGCGGCGGCCAGTTTCTTCAGGCCGCGGCCGCCGCTCGCGAACAGCGCGGTCAGCGCGCCCGCCTTCTTGGCCCCGTACTTTCGCTTCAACGCCTCGAGGAACGCATGGAGAAAGACCGGGTTTCCCGGATCACCGAGCACGCACTGGGCGAACATGTCGATCGCGTAGTCGACGTTGGCGGCCGCCACCGTGCCGGTGCGGTAGCACTGCAGGAGCCGTTTCTGGTCGGCGGGCGGGAGATTCCCCCAGGAAGCGGCCAAGGTCGGGTCGGCCGGTACAGCGGCGACGTTTCCGCCAGAGGCGGTAGACTCGTTGGACATGGCGTGTGACGATGCTCCCGATCGCTCGCGATGGTGCGAGAGCCAAATTGTAGTGACGCTTCGGACGCCCTGAAACACCGCTGCCTTCAGCCGCCCGCGGACGCCATCCGCGGCCCCCCAATGCCCGTTTCGACCCCGACCCACAGCGGCCATGTGAGCTTCGTCGGCGCCGGTCCGGGCGCGGCCGACCTGCTCACGCTCCGGGCGGCGGAAGCCCTGCGGACCGCCGAGGTCGTGGTGCACGATCGGCTCGTGCCGGCCGCCTTGCTGGACGTCGCGAACCCGGCCGCGGAGCGGATTCCGGTGGACCGCGAGGCCGCCGCGGGCGCCGATCCGGGCGAGACGACGGGTCGGCTGCTGGTGCGGCTCGCCCTGGCCGGCCGCCGCGTGGTCCGGCTCAAGGGGGGCGATCCGACGGTCTTCGCCCGCCTGGCGGAAGAGCTCCAGCCGTTGCGGGATGCCGGCGTTGCCGTCTCGATCGTGCCGGGCGTGACGGCCGCGTTGGCCGCCGCGGCCGCGGCCGCCGTGCCGCTCACGAGCCGCGCCGCGGCTTCGAGCCTCACGATCGTCACCGGTCATGAGGCGGATGCGAAGGAGGCCGGGCTCGACTTTCACGCGCTGGCGGCGCTGCCGGGCACGCTCGTCATCTACATGGGTGTCGAGAAGGCGGCCTGCTGGGCGCGGGCGCTCATCGGGGCCGGGAAGCCCGCCGCCACGCCGATCACCGTCGTCAGTTGTTGTTCCTGGCCGGCGGAGCGGATCGCCACCGGGACGCTTGCCGACTGCGCCGCCGGCCTCGAACAGGCAGGCTGGCAGAGCCCCGCCGTCGTGATCGTGGGCGAGGCGGCACGGAGCCGGCCTGCGGGGCCGCTCGCGGGGCGGCGGGTGCTGATCACGCGTCCGGTGGGGCAGGGGGAAGAGCTCGCGGCCCTCGTCCGCGCGGCTGGCGGACAGTGCCTGACCGTCCCTGTGGTAGGGATCGCCGACCCGCCCTCCTGGCAGCCGCTCGACACGGCGATCGCTCGTGCCGACACCTACGACTGGATCGTGTTTGCCAGCGCCAACGGCGTGAAGGCGTTCGCAGCCCGGCTGCGGGCCGCCGGCCGCGACGCCCGAGCCCTGGGCACCGCGCGGCTCGCGGCGATCGGCCCCGCAACGCTCCGCAGCCTCGATGCCGTGGGCCTCGTGGGCGACCTGACGCCGGCGGACTTCCGGTCGGAGGGCCTGGCCGCGGCGTTCGCCGCCATGCCGCGGGGCGGCCGGTTCCTGCTCATCCGCGCCGACAAGGGTCGCGATCTCCTGCGGCGCGAACTGGAAGGTCGCGGGCATCATGTGGACGAGGTGGTGGCATACGTCAGCCGGCCGCTCGAGCCGCTCGACCCGACGACGCTGGCCGCGGTCGATGCCGGCGTCGACTGGGTGACGGTGACGAGCTCCTCGATCGCCGAGGCGGCCGTCCGCCTGTTCGGCGACCGCATGCGACGCTGGCGGATCGCCAGCATCAGTCCGGTCACCTCCGCCGCCCTGGAACGGCTCGGTCTGCGGCCGGCCGTCGAGGCCGACGAGGCCACAGCCGGCGGGATCGTCGCCGCGATCGGCCGCTGGGAGGCGGCGGCCGCCGCACGACCCGCAGAGTCGTCACGGTCGGGCTGACCGCCGGACGGAAAGGCCGCCCCGCCCCCGGTCGATTGCAGACCGGTCGAAACCCGGGTCGATATCCTCCTCGCGCGGCGGCGTTCGGCCGGCGGCACACGGGGGAACACCATGCGACGGTCCGTTGATCCGACGACGCTCGTGGTCTGCGCGACTTTGCCGCGGCCGACGCGGAGCGGAGCCTGTGCGGCGTGGCTGGACACGCTGGGACGGTCGGCGGCCGTCACCTGGGCGGCCACCCCCGACACGCTCGGCGCCGTCACCGAAGCGGCCCGCAGCCGCGGGGTGAGCGTGCCGGATCTCGCGCTGGCGGTGCAGCCGGGCTGGCTCGACTCCCGGGCCACGCTGCGGCGGATGGTCGACGAGGCGCGGCAGGTCGTGCCCGGGCTCGACGCGGCGGTCCTGCGCGGGCCGCGGCCGCTCGCCCACCAGAGCCTGCTCGCCGAGGAAGGCATGCGGGTCGTCGTCGTGGATGCGTTCGCCGACGCGGGCCGCGGAAGCCGCCGACCGGCGCCGGCGGGATGGCGGTGCCGCAATTCCGTGTGGGGGCTGTGGGAGGTGCAGGTCGATCCGCCGCGGCCCGCCGGCATGGTCGGCTGGATGCTCCATGGCTCGATGCCGCGGCCCCGCCCCGGCACCCTGCACGTGCTGCACGCCGGCGACATGCCCGCAGACCGCCCGGTGAGCGGCCGTCTCGACCGGTGGCTCGCCTGGGCCGAGCGGCGGGCCGCCACCGGCCGGCTGCGTCTCGTTCAACTCACGGACCTGCCGGCGATCCTCGGCCGGGGTGGTGCGGCACCGGTCAGCGGTTCGGTGTTGAAGGCTGCTTAGCGGCCCGGCCGCGTCCTCTATTCAAGAGCGACCAGCTCAAGTACGTGAGGATCAGACCGCTGACGATGAAGCCGATGTCGGCGACGATGCTCACCCGCTTGAACGGGAAACCCGCGGCGAGGTCGGCCAGGAACAGCACCACGACCAGTCCCGAAACGATCATCCCGATGAGTGGCAGCGCCTTCGACACGCGGTCCGGAGCTCCGAGGGGCCGTGGTTTCGTTCCACGGGCCGTTTCCATACCATAAACGCCGTCGTCCGGGGAGGCGGTGACTCCCGGACGGCGATTTCGGCCGCTCGCCGTCGGCCTTCCGCACCGCCAGACTGGAGCCCTCCACCGTGGCCGCCGCAAAGACCGCCCGCGTCGCCGTCTACACCGGGTCGTTCGACCCGATCACGCTCGGCCACCTCGATGTCATCACCCGGGCCAGCCGGATCTTCGACGGCCTCGTGGTCGGCGTGGGCATCAATCCCGACAAGCAGCCGCTGTTTTCGCTGGAGGAGCGGGTCGGGCTGGTGCGGGCCGCCGTCGCCGGGCTGCAGAACGTGCGGGTGGAGCTGTTCAGCGGGCTGGCCGTCGCCTTCGTCCGCGAGCAGGGGGCCCATGTGCTCCTGCGCGGCGTGCGGTCGCTGACCGACATCGAAGCGGAGTTCACGATGACGCTCGCCAACCGCAAGCTCGACCCGGCCGTGGAAACGGTGTTCCTCATGGCCGACGCCGAGTACTCGCACGTCTCGTCGTCGCTCCTCAAGCAGATCACGCCCCTGGCGGACGACGAGCGGCTGCTGCGGTTCGTGCCGCGGCCGGTCGTGGAGGCGCTCCGCGCGAAGCTCCCGGCCCGGGGCTGACGGTTCAGGCCCGAGGGCCGCGGTGGCCGCGCGCTTCTCAGGTGTTTGCCAATCCCGCGGCTCCAAGCAGCCCCGGGCGGAAGCCCGGGGACTCCGGGCACGACAACCACCCCACCAGCCATGCCCCACGACGGTCCGTGATTCTCTGGTTCAAACCCGCAACGCACGGCACCCGGGAAGGTAGATGACCCGGAGTCCCCGGGTTTCCACCCGGGGCTTTTTGTGTGGTCGTCAGGCCCGGAGGGCCGGGTTGCCGAGCAGCGGGCGCCGGCCCGCCAAGCGAACCGCGGCACGATGCCGCGGGTTCGCGTGCAGGCTGCTCCCGGGTTTCCACCCGGGGCTTTTTGTGTGGTCGTCAGGCCCGGAGGGCCGGGTTGCCGAGCAGCGGGCGCCGGCCCGCCAAGCGAACCGCGGCACGATGCCGCGGGTTCGCGTGCAGGCTGCTCCC
>Ga0315906_10001018_pt1 | contig 42613 bp, 28 predicted proteins | sample LakEriMetagenome_4_FD_203526 | JGI IMG/M metagenome (GOLD analysis project Ga0315906, IMG submission 203526) | Freshwater fungal communities from buoy surface, Lake Erie, Ohio, United States - Buoy 2 MA122 | ecosystem: Environmental > Aquatic > Freshwater > Lake > Lake biofilm | place: USA...
AAATTTTAGATTTTATGTGTGAGCCATGGACGCGGACTTGAATGTGGCCGTTGTAATAATCGTCTGATTCTAATACACGGTATTCAAATTGAAGTTTTGCTTCTATATAAGAGCACTCCGCTTTTGATTTGCAATAATATAATATTTCTCTACTGAACTTATCTGTGCCTAATTGTTTTACATCTTCGTTTAATTGTGTGTTTGAGCCATAATAAGTTTGCCAGTCTGATTCTATTTTGCTTTTGATTCTTTTACGTTTTTTGTTGCCGTTCTTTAACTTTACAGTCTTGTAGGTCGTTTTACTAAATTTGCTTAATTTTTTGCCAATATATTTTTTGCCAGTTGATAGATTCGTAATGATATATACAAAACCTACACAATCTTCCGGTAATGTATCAACTGTTTGATTCTGATGTACCCATGTCATTCTTTTTCTTTGGACCACGCTTTAACGGATTTGCTTTTCTGTGAGCACGTTCTAAACGTTTATTAGCCAATTTTTCTTTAGTATTATTACGATGCTCGTCATACGCTCTAGTGCTACTTTTATGTAATTCTTTTTGTATCGTAATTATGCTCTTGTTAATACGATGTATGTCGAATTTGGTTCTGCGACCATAAAATTTTAAGAAAAGTATATGTACTTTATGTAAATTAACTACTTCTTCTAAAAATTTTGAATACAATGCTTGGTATTTTTTTAATTCTTCATCCGACATAATCTATATTATTGGAATAATTTGTAAATCCGTTTTCTTTTACTACACGTAGAACATTATTAACTCTACCAATTAGCTCATCTTTGTGACTAATTAGATAGATATTTTTATTTCTTTCTCTGGCCATCTTCTTTAAGATGGCAATGGCTGATTCAACCCCAGCAGAATCCATTCCGGAATCAACTAATTCATCAATAAACAATAAATTGATATGTTGATATAAACCTTCCCAGACATCTCGGAAAGCAAAACTCATACTTAAAATTAGTCTGTTACGCTCTCCACGACTTAAATTATCAAAATCTAAATCTTGACCTAGCTGTGTTATTTGAACATTTAAGTCATTTTGAAAAATAACTTGATGCGGTAATCCTAACTTATCAATATAATATCCTAATCTTTTGTTAAGATATGATAAATTTTGATCTATAATCTTTTTACGTATAAAACTATCTTTATTAGTTAATAATTTTAGTAAAAACTCTTGATGATCACGTAATTTAGATAGATTATTAATCTTATCCCATGATATTTCTTGTATAGCTGTTTTCTTTAGTTCGATGATTTGTTCATCATAGGGATTTTTTTCAGTTAATTTTGATTCTAAAGTTTTGTTTAGTTGCTCAAGATTATTTTTATGACTTAAAGCTTCTTTTTCTGTTTCATAAAATGTAGAAGGTTTTTTACCTAATGCGCCGATTGCTTCTATTTCGTTAACAATCAATCCGTAATCGTTGATAACTTTTTTAGCATAGGTATTTGCATCTTCGAGATTTTTTTGAACCAGCGCGACCATTTCGTCATGTTTATGATCATGTAGTTCTTGTTCACATGCTGGACAAGTTTTATCTTTTAGTTTTTCTAACTCTTTAGAATATTTGTCACAGGTTTTTCCTGCTTGAGTAACAGCATTTTCTAATGTTGCTTGTTGTTTTTTTAGTCCTGTAAGCTTTGCATCGTTGGCTAACCATTGTATTAAAAGTAAATGCTTTTCTAATTCTTTTTCAATATCAACATTTTCTAACTCCATTATGGCTTTAGCAGTGTTTTCTATGTCCTGTTGGAACTTTTTATCCCAGGCAGAACTTTTTAATTTAAGACTATCAATGCTTTTTTGCACATTTTCGTTAGCAGTTTTAACACTTTCTATTCTATATTGTTCATGTTGTATAGCATCTTTAGTTTCTTTAACTGAAACTTTAAGTATTTCGGCCTTTTCGCTCAATAATGTGATGCCAAGAAGTTGTTCAATTACTTCTCTTTGATCTGCCGCTCGCATACTTAAAAAAGGTTCAGTATATGTGTTTAACGCAACTAAGTGTTTGAACATAGTATGACTTAGTTCTAATAGTTGCTCAATAGATTTTTGAGTTTCTCGGCTATCACCTTGACTTTCGTCGTCATCTTCGGCCTTAATTTGTTGATTATCAACAAACAGTTTTAGGATATTAGGCTTTCGACCTCTTTCGATCCTGTATTTTTTATTATTTTTTATAAATTCAACGGTAACAAGCATATGTTTTCCATTGATTTTATTGATTAAATTTTCTTTTTTGATATTTGTTAATGCTTGACCGTAAAGTGCATAGCTCAATGCATTGATAATAGTTGTTTTTCCAGTACCATTTCTTGAACCAGAATCGTCTCCACCAAGGTCCAAATTGCTACCTAATACCAATGTTAATTGTTCTTGATCAAAATCCACTGCTTGAGTTTGGTTACCCACACTCATAAAATTTTTCACGGTAATATTTTTAATTAAGAAGCTCATAAATTATTGTAGATATCTAATAAAACTTTTTTGTCAAACTGTTCCGATTCGACTGCAACTAAACTTTTTGTAACTATTTGATCAACACTTTCAAATTTTGTATCTGGGTTATCGTCGACTGTGGTATCTAAGCTTATTTTGTCTTGTATTAGGCTAATTTCTCTAACATCGTAATCGTTGCTAAATGTTTCTTTAATAAAATTAGCTTCTTCAAAGCTGATATCAATATCTAGATTAATTCTCAGATACATTTTACTTTTCATTATTGTATCTTTTTTATCAATTAGATCGCTAAGGTTAATAGTTCTAAACTTAGGACAGTTAGGCCAATCAATAAATTGAGGTTCTCCTCCCCATTCTAAAATCATCATACCACGTTTATCGTCCCAGGCGTCACCGAAATCATGTGGAAACGCATTGCCTATATACCAAATTTTTCCACGATTTTGTCGTATATGAAAATGACCACTAAACACATATTCTTGATGTTTGAAGTGTTCAAGTTGAAGTTCTCCGTGATTGGGCATTTGAACCATCGCATTCATATAGAACAATGGTAGTTCAAAGTGACCGAACATGTATCGGCTTTTAACTTTGCTGATTTCTTTCCATTCGTCACTTACCAACCACGGTACTAAAGTCACATCACCTATGGTAGTTACATTTTCGACTACAGTGACGCCTGGAATATGCCGCCCAAATGCTGAACTATGGATATCACGTTTATCTTTATAGAACAAATCGTGATTTCCTGGAAACCAAAAAAACTGTTCAAATGCAGCACCGAGCTTTTCTAAGCAGCGGATACTACTATCAAGTGTAATTAGATTAAGGCTGTTACGATTGTGACTCCAATCTCCTAAGAAGATGCCAGTTTCGCATCCAGCCTTTTTTGCTTCGGCAATATACCAATCAACGAATTCTTCGCAATCGTTTAGATGAGTTGTTGAGTTTGATTTAAGCCCGAAATGTATATCTGTAAAACAAGCTACCTTTTTAAACAAGGACATTATAATTCTCCTAATTTAAAGTGTAGCAAGTAGAAACAATAAAGTCAAGGTTCTTCGTCTTCTTCTGTATCAGTATTTTCTTCACTTTTTGGCATTCTGAAGTTTTTATATAGTTCAGCTTGCCGTGCTGTCTCTTCTGCGTATTCTTGTTGATATTGTCGAGTCAGACTTGGAGTTAGACCGGCTTCTTCTAGCATATCGTCTCGAATGTTTTGATTTTTCTTTTCAATGTTTAGGATACGAGTAAAGCTATTTGTTACAGCAGCAGTATAATATGCAAAAGGATTTTCGGATTTTGATTCATCAAATTGTAAACCAATTTGACTTAGTTGAAGTATAGCCTGTCCCTTCATTTCTTCTATATAAGTGTAGCCTCTCCAATTAGCACGTTGAGCATATCTATCTGCTAATTTTAAAAACATTTTTCCTAGTTCTTCAGTAATTCTTCCATGATCTTTACTAAATTTACCTTTAGCAATTGTACCACGCCAATGGCTTTTACCTACGCATTCTAATTCATCTTCGTCATTAAATTTCCAATGTTGAAAAGGAGGAAAATTAACTTTATCGTGACTATCGGCAGTAGTTTTAGTAGTTTTCTTACGTCCTGGTGCTAGAGGAATATGTTCAAAGGTCATTATTCTAAATACAACATCAGTTTTTGCAATAGTTTTATAGTCTGGAATACATTCAGAAAGTTTAGTTTTTTTGTCGCCTTGTTCTCTAAGTTCTGCAAATAAATGTAGACCTATTCTTTTTGCTCTATTTCGTTTAGCTTCTGCTATTGTTCGTATATTAATTTTATCTATTGCCGTTAAGATTAAGTCATGTTGACTATATTCTTTTTTGCTAAAGCTCGAAAAACTACATTTACTTTTATGAATTTCTGCAAGTAAATCTCGATTATTTAGATATTTTACCTTTTTTATTATAGGGGACGTTACGGTCATTATTATTATTTTCCTTTAGTGGAAACATTATAGCAATTGAAAAAAACAATGTCAATGGATTATGTGAGCATTTATTTATTGGTTAAATACAATGTAAAGGGAATTTTTTATGACTACTAATCCTTCTAAAACTGAAGCAGCAACAGCAGCAAAGTATGCTGAGCCTGCTCGTTTAGCTAATATTCCTCCGATAAGTGCAACAGCTCTAGCTGAAGTTACACGTATAAGTGACGCTGGTGCAGGCCGCGCAACATCTGCATTTTCGGCCATGGATCCTAGAAGATTAGATCTTCCTGTGCCGCCCGGTGCAGAAAAAATGCTCAACCCTCCTACTATGGTTACCACAAGAGATCAAAATGGAGAATTAGTTCTTGATGATTTAAGGGTTAGAATTAGAGTACCACCTTGGTATTTTACTGATTTAACGTCGGGATACGATGATGATCTAGTTAAAATAGGAGGCATATTATTTCCCTATACACCTACAATAGGTTATGAGTATAAAGCAGATTATGCAGCACAAACCCCTATGCATTCAAATTATACTTTGTACTTTTATCAAAGAAGTAGTGTTGGTCAAATTAGCATATCAGGAGTGTTTACTGTCGAAAATCGTCGTGATGCAATAAATTATCTTTCTACTGTGCATTTATTAAAATCTTTAACAAAAATGAAATTTGGAAAAGATTCCGATGCTGGAGCACCTCCTCCGATTTGTCGATTAGATGGTCACGGTGACATGATGTTAAAAAATGTTCCTGTAGCAATTATTAACTTTCGTGTTGATTATACTAATGATGTTGATTATTTTAATTTTCCACCGTCGGACGTTTTTGGAAAAAATTCAGTACCGACTAAAGCAACTATACAAGTGAATTGTGTTCCGATCTATAGTAGAAATGAATTACTTAACTTTTCAGTGCAATCATTTGTTAGTTCCAGAGATAGTTCAAGAGGATTTCTATAATGTATAGCAAAGCGAGTCCCTATTTTAACACCGCAATTGTTAATAATTATTTAGATGTAATGGAATTAAGGGATATTCCTAATCAGCCAGATGATTATTTGTTTGAAATTACAAAAACTTACGAGAATAGACCAGATTTATTAGCACATGATTTATATAAAGATAGTAATTTATGGTGGGTATTTGCTGTAAGGAATAAAAAAAATATTAAAGATCCTGTTTATGATTTTGTAGCGGGAACAAAAATTTATCTACCAAAGCTGTCAACATTGAAAACAGTGTTAGGAATATAATATGAGTGAATATACCGGTTACGAATCAGCATTTGTTCCAACACCCGCAGCAGATGCTTCTTCGCCTAATGTTGAACGAAAAACAGCTCCGCCTTCGGGAGAAGCAAAACCGGCTGAAAAATTGACTCAAAAATATAAACTGCCTGTTGAATCTAATGTTCTAAATGGATATCGATCTATAACTTATAATTTTACGTTAGCAGCATTACCATCTGATTATGTATCTAATCCTGATGTATATAGAAAAGCAGAAATGGATCTTGTGATCTTAAAATCAGGTGGTAAGGGAAATAACACTATTCTGAATGTAAACAAATTGTCAAATGCACAAGTTAGTGCAACTGAAGAACCTGTTCTTGACAAATATTCTGCTAAAAATAACCAAGCTAAGTTAGCTAATAAGCTAACTGCTAATCAAGGACTTATAACCGGATTTAATGAAAAAAGTCCAGGTCGTTTTGACATGTTTATCGATGATGTTGAAATAGAAACTATAATGTCTTTTTCAGAAGAATCAAATGTTACACAACCTACAAAAATAAAATTTGATGTATTTGAACCATACAGTATTAATGGATTTATTGAAGCATTACATGTAGCTGCTGTTGCTGCCGGATACACGTCATATATAAATGCTAGTTTTGTACTAAAACTTGAATTTTGGGGAATACCTGATTCTGATAATGAAATATTTAAAGCAGCAGAAAAAATTCCTAATGCAGATAGATACTTTCCTATAGGCCTTACTAATGTCGAAGTTGACATTACAGAAAGAGGAACAAAATATCAATGTTCTGCGGTTCCTTATAATGAAAGAGCATTCGGTCAACCTAGTGTAGTAAAAAAACCTATAAAGATGGAAGGAAAATCAGTTAAGGAAATCTTAACTAATTTTGTAAAATCTTTTAACGAACAATTGAAAAAATCGAACGAAGATGCAAAATTAAATCCCAATAATGTAGATACTTATAATATTAAATTTGTTGAATGGGATGCTAACAATGGATGGATTGACGCAGTAAAATCTAAAATAGGTGATAGTGATTTATTAAATTTATACGAAGATAATGTTTTATATAAGTTTGCTAAACCTAATGATGGAAAAAATGCCTATAAGCCTGGAACAGAACCTAAAAGCATAAAATATAACCCTACAGGTGCTGCAATAAATTTTCCAGAAAATATCAGTGTACACGAAGTAATTTCTGCTGTTATAAAAGATAGTGTTTATGTCCGTAAACTATTAGAAGATATGGCTAGTTCTGATAAAAGCACTGCTAAAGCCAGAGTTGATGAAATGGGTAGAGTTGAATATTTTTCTATTAAAGTAGAAGTTAAAAATAGAGATGTATTTGATGAAACAGCGAAGAAGCCATATCAAGAATTTACATTTGTTGTTAGCCCTTTCAAAGTACACTTTACACGTATTCCTAGATATGGTCAAGTTCAATTAAAAGAAGAAGAATTTGCTAAACTTGTATTACGTGAATACAATTATTATTACATGGGAAAAAATGTAGATGTTCTTAATTTTAAATTAAATTTTAATACTTTATATTTTGAAGCTATTCCTGCGGCAATGGCTGATCAAAATGTACCTAATTATAGAGATTCTGCAAAACCTGACGGGAGAGGCCAACCTAAGATTGATGCACCGTCGAAACAAGATCAAACAGATACAAATCCATCGCATCCCCCTGCACCAGTAAGACAAGTACCTGTTGATACTAAACCTAATTCGGGTTCTGCTACGCCTATACAAAATGATCCATATGCTGCATTAGCAAGATCAATGCATGATGCTGTTGTTAATTCTAAAGCAAGTATGGTAACTGGTAATATTGAAATTTTAGGTGATCCTTTTTACCTAGTAACTGGTGGAATGGGGAGCTATAATCCAAAACCTGTGTCAGGTAGTAGAGAAGGTGTAGTAGGACAAAAAGAAGTAGCAATGAATTATGCTGAAGTTAATATCTTAATTAATTTTAGAAATCCTATTGACATAGGATCATTTGAATCCGGCGGTCTAATGATATTTGATCCTAATCGTGTACCATTTAGTGGAGTATACATGGTTACTAAAGCAATGCATACTTTTAAAGAAGGATCGTTTAAACAAAATTTAGAAATTATAAGAAGACCCGGTCAAATATTAGATGGTCAAGGCAAAGAAGTAAAGATGGAATCTCTTACAAAGGTAGTGCCTAATCCCGAAAATGCTCCGGTATCTGCCGAAGCACCTGAAGTATCAGTACAGCGAGCATCTACTGCCGATGTTGCTGAATATTTGAGTCGAGGTGCACCTAACGTAGAGTCAAACTTTACTGCTGCTGTAGGTGGGTTAGGCGGAGGAGAATCAGTGTTAACAAGAACCTATGGACTGGTGTCTCGAGACGGTGTATTGCAATCTGCTGCCGGAATTATTGGACAAGCCTTACCAACTGTTAATCAAACCGATATTAGATTAAATGTAACGCAATTAGCTAACCTTGGTAATAGTAATTTAACATCTGCAGGATTAATAAATGCTGCTGCTAATATTATTACAGGTAATACTTCTTTAAAAAATGTAGCATCGACAATGGCCGGCACTATCATTGGAAATACACTAAATCAAGTATTGCAAAAATCTAATGTAGGTTCAGGAATAGGCGAGGGTGCTTCGGTATTGATTCCTCCCCTTTCAACAATACCGTTAAATCCTACAGCATTAGATATTAAAGCAGGTGCCCTTGAAAATCCATTGGCTCTTGCTAAAGATGCAATAAGCAATGTAAAGGGTGAAATTCAACAACTAGGGCAAAATGCGTTAGATCAAGTGAATAGGTTAGGAGATAAAGCTAATTTACTAGTAGGGGGTGTGGGAGCAAAAATTAGTGAATCTCTAGGTAGTAAAGCAGATCCTAAGGCAATTGCTGCTCAACTAGGACTTGATTCATCAAAATTATCGGGTATATCAAATAATTTACAAAGTAAATTGCCTAAACAACTCACTGACATTTTAAAAAATACTCCAGAAAATTTAAATCTTTCTCAAGCATTAGATCAAGGTATTGCATTGTCGGCGATTCCTCCTTCTAAGTTTGGCAACATTCCCCCATTGACGCCTTTTAGAACAGCACCTGATGCTTTACCGGATATTTCATCTCCTTTAATTAAAACAACAGTAGCTGCTGGAATAGCTAGTACATTAAATTCTGTGGATACAAATGCTATTAAAGATAAAATGTCAACAGTAAAATCTCAATTATCGAAATTGTCATCAATAAAATCTACTGTCGACCAAAAAGTATCAGGATCAGTAGGAGCAGTTTTTGGAAGTAAAGCATCGACTAGTCCTTTGGAGACATTATTGAACAATTTTAAAAAATAATATAATGGTATAAAAATATGACATTAGAAACAAGAAAAAGAGGGGCATTGCCTTCTCCAGGTCCTTTTTTAGCTGAAGTAACAAATCACTTAGATACAACTTACATGGGAAGTTTAGAAGTTGCTTTGATAAAAGGCATTTCTAACGTTGTTGAAAATCAAGGAGAAACATACGCTGTTAAGTATCTTAGCCCTTTTGCAGGAAATACATCTATAAGGTTTGAAGGACCAGATCCGAAAAAATTCAGCGACGTACAAAAAAGTTATGGATTCTGGATGATTCCTCCTGATATAGGTACCAGAGTTATGGTTATTTTTATTGATGGAGATCCTAATCAAGGATATTGGTTTGGATGCATCACAGATAAATTTCAAAATCATATGATTCCTGGGATTGCTGCTAGTAAAAATGTTCATATAACTGAAGAACAAAGAAGACAATATGGAACAGATTATCTGCCAGTTGCAGAATATCATAAATCTAGTGAAACTTTATCAAATCCTAATATTAATTCTATTAAGAAACCGATACATCCTTTTGCAGATAGATTAAGACAACAGGGACTATTAGCAGATTTAACACGCGGTGTTACGTCTAGTTCTGCAAGACGTGAAGTACCTAGTCAAGTGTTTGGAATTAGTACACCTGGACCAATAGATCCAAACGGTAGATCTGATCAAGTTGGATATAAAGATGAAAAGTTTAGTATTCCTATCAGTAGACTAGGTGGAACAACTTTTGTAATGGATGATGGTGATAGTCAAGGGCAAAACGAATTAGTTAGATTAAGAACAAGAACAGGCCATCAAATATTATTACATAACAGTCAAGATTTAATCTATATTGGAAATAGCAAAGGTACTGCATGGATTGAATTAACTAGCAATGGAAAAATTGATATTTTTTCTCAAGATAGTATTAGTATACATACAGAAGCAGATTTTAATTTTAGAGCAGATAGAGATATTAACTTAGAAGCAGGTAGAAATATTAATATCAGAGCTAATAAAAATATGGAAACAAATGTTAATGGTTATCATTATCTTGTTGTTAATGATCATTCTAAAATTGCAATTAGGGGAACACATGATCAAATTATAGGCGAGACTGCTAAAATATCTGTAGGAGCATTGTTCAATCTAAGTGTAACAGATGCTATTAAAATAACATCAGGTGATACACTTAATTTAGGAGCAGAAGGAAATATCAACATTGGTACAGCAGCAACAATGAATCTCGGTGCTAACGGAAATATTACAGCTTCTGGTACCAGAATAGATCTTAATGGCCCAGCCGCTGCTGCCCCAGCAAGTGCAGATCCTGCAGAACAACCCCCTGAGCTTCCATTATTTAATTTGCCAAATAGAAAATTTAATGCAGGATGGGATAACGGTAATTTCTATAAATCGTCTGATATAAAAAGTATTATGCAACGGGTTCCTACACACGAACCATGGCCGCAGCATGAAAACTTTAACCCTGTTCAATTTAGCTCTACATCTACTGATGTTACACTTGCTGATAGATCAGCAAGTGGGATTGCTCCAAATCCTGCTGCAGGCGAACAACCTCCGGCTAATCAAGAAGCTGTTGTTGCAGGTACTTGTACACCAGAATATGCTAAAGAAATAAATGCTAGTGCGTCTCAAGCAGGTATTGCAGCTTTGAAAGCAGCATGTGCAAAGTATGGATTAACAAGTCCTTATGCTATAGCAAGCTTATTAGGCATAGCAGGTGGTGAATGTCGTTGGAAACTAGTTGAAGAAAACTTTAATTATTCTGCTGACAGATTATTACAAGTATTTCCTAGTGTATTTAAAGGTGATAAGGCACTAGCACAACAGTATGCTGGCAATCCTAATAATAGTTTACCTGAATTTTTATACGGACATACAACAGCTAAAGGAAAAGGTTTAGGAAATACATTACCAGGTGATGGAGCTAATTTCATAGGTCGTGGGTATATTCAGCTAACTGGTCGAGGAAACTACACGAGGTATGGTCAAATGGTCGGTCAAGATCTAATAGGAAATCCAAAATTACTAATGGATCCAGCAATTGCTGCTGAAGTAAGTGTAAAATACATGCTTGATAGATGTAAAGTAGCTCAAACAGATCCTGGATATTTTGAAGCAGCATGTAAGTCTGTTGGTTTTAATACTCCTGATATTAAAGCAAAGAAAAAAGGTTTTTACGAATGTTTCTTAGGGCAACTTCAAGGTAACACTGTGGGTACTGGTACAGGCGGTATTGTTACTGATAGCAATGGAAATCCTGTAAAAACTGGTACAGGAGGGTAATAAATAAATTATGCCTTACAAGAACATTGAAATTAATCCTGTAAAATACACCGAAGATTTTACATATAAAACACAACAAATTTATAAAGGATTTAGTACTATAGATCCTAGTAATAAAAGTTCAAAGTTGTATGACTATGATTTAATTAAACAAGATATTTTAAATCATTTCAACACCCGTAGAGGTAGTAGAGTAATGAATCCGGAGTTTGGTTCTATTATTCAAGAAATATTAATGGAACCATTGACTACAGAAAATCGTCAATTAATAGTTCAAGATATTACAAGAATTTGTAATTCTGATCCTAGAGTATATCCATTAGAAATTAACGTTAATGAATACGATCAAGGATATTTAATAGAACTAGTTTTAATGTTAAAAGATACAAACGAAACAAAAGTTTTAAAAATTGCTTTTGATCAAAAAATAGGTATACAACCTCTATAAAATACCAAGATAATTTTTTCAATAAATATCATTATGATACCAGCAACAAACAACAAAATAATTGTAGGCGAAGATTGGAAAAAAGTCTATCAATCTTTTAAAAATGCCGATTTTAAAAGCTACGATTTTGATACAATTAGACGCACTATGATTCAGTATCTTCAGGAAAATTATCCTGAAGATTTTAATGATTTTATTGATTCAAGCGAATACATTGCTCTAATAGATATAATTGCTTATCTTGGGCAAAATTTAAGTTTTAGAATTGATTTAAACGCAAGAGAAAACTTTTTAGAAACTGCACAACGACGCGATAGTATCTTACGATTAGCTCAATTAGTTAGTTATACTCCTACAAGAAATGTCCCTTCAAACGGATTATTAAAAATTACAGCAATATCAACAACTGATTCTGTGTTTGATTCTAACGGGACAAACTTAGCAAATACAACTATAGCATGGAATGATTTTACAAATCCTGATTGGTATCAACAATTTATTAATATTTTAAATTCGTCAATGTCGAGCAATTTCGGTACTCCTGTAGATAGAAATACAATTGACGGTGTGTTAACTGAACAATATGCTATTAACAGCTCGAATGTAGATACTCCAATTTATTCATTTACAAAATCTATCAATGGCGTTTCGATGCCCTTTGAAATTGTTCCCTGTTCCATTACAGGTAAAGATTCTATTTACGAAACTACTCCTAAACCAGCTGCACCTTTTTCTTTCCTTTATAGAAACGATAATCAAGGATCAGCTAGTGCTAACTCGGGATTTTTTATTCATTTTAGGCAAGGTACATTAGCAGTTTCTCAATTTAATATTGAAAATCCTGTACCAAATGAAATTATTGGAATTAACGCCCCTAACATTAATAATAGTGATATTTGGTTATGGCAATTAGATAAGGATGGTAATTTTTCTACCCTATGGACATTAGTTCAATCTATAGCTTATAATGATAATAATATAATCTATAATAGTGTTAATAAAGGCATAAGAACAATCTTTGCAGTATCAACAAGAGATGAAGATCAAATTGATTTAAATTTCACTGACGGTGTATTTGGCGATCTTCCTAAAGGTGAATTTAGATTATTTTATAGACAAAGCAATGCACAAACATATGTAATCAAACCTGAAAACATGAGTGGTGTATTGATTACAATTCCTTATATAAATGCACTAGGACAAGAACATTCATTACAAATTACTTTAAGTTTACAATATTCTGTAAGAAATAGTTCTGGTCCAGAATCAAATGCAAGTATACAACTTAAGGCTCCTCAAAATTATTACATTCAAAATAGAATGATAACTGGAGAAGACTACAACATAGGGCCACTAACTGCTAGTACAGATGTTGTAAAAGTTAAAAGTATAAACAGAATTTCAAGTGGATTAAGTCGTTATTTTGACATATCAGATGTTAGTGGCAAGTATAGTAGTACTAATATCTTTGCATCAGATGGTATGCTATATCAAGATGAAAAAGAACAATATTTAGAATTTGAATTTAATTCTAGAAATCAAATTTTGCCTATCATAAAAAATGAACTTGCATCTATTATAGCTAGCAGTTCTTTAAAATCTTTTTATATGGATAAATTTTCTAGGATAGGTATTTCCGATCTAAATTTATCTTGGACAGAAATTAATAAAACTCCGGGACAAAGTAGAGGATATTTAACTTCACAAAATTCTCCTGTATCTGTAGGTGATTACACAGGTAACAATTTAAAATATTTTAAACCAGGAGCATTGGTAAAATTTCAAGCACCGTATGGAAAATATCTTGATTCAAAGAATAATTTAAAATCAATTCCTACATCAGGAATTCCTACAGGCGGAAAAATGTATGTATGGGCAAATGTTGCACAGGTAGTTGAAGACGGATCAAATAACGGTGCAGGAACATTAAGCGACGGAACAGGGCCAATTATTTTATCTATACGAGTTCCTACTGGCACAATACCAACTGAAATAATTCCTAAATATGTTTTTATTTTGCCTTTCTCGATAGAAAATGAAATTGTAAATATTTGTCTTGCAAAAAGAAACTTTGGTTTAACTATAGATAAAAATTCTAGAGCTTGGGATATAATTTTAAATTCAAATTTAAATTTAACTTCGAGCTTTAGTTTATATGATCAAGGAAACACTGAAGATGCGGGGTTAGATTCAAGCTGGTTAATTGCATTTGTATGGGATGGAAAAAAATATAGAATTAGATATAGACTTTTAAATTATGTATTTGAAAGTCAAGCTGAAACAGCTTTCCATGTAGAAAAAAATTCTATTAACTATGATTTTTCTTCAAATTCTATTGTTAAAGATAAAATTGATGTATTATCAATAAACTATAATTCAACGTCAACAACATCAATTGGTTTAGATTATACATGGCAAGTTGATGGCGCAATTGTTGAAACTGACGGGTATATTCAACCAAATAAAGTTAATGTAAGCTTTTATGATTTTAATAATTCAGGACAAATTAATGATCCTGATTCATTTAATAATATTGTTCAACCTCTTACTATATCTACTAACGGTTATAGAGATAAATTTTTGTACTTTAAGAAACTATCCGACGGACTTAGATATGAATTAACATCTGATGAAATTACTGCGTATCCTTCAGAGGTTGAATTTTTTACTAGTAATCCTAACCAGTCGTTAATTGTTGATAATTCTCTTTATTATTTTTATAATCCATCAATTAATGTAGTGAAATATTGGTCAACATTAACTAGTTCATTAGTGTATACAGATCAGTATTTTGGAAAAACAGGAAGGTCAGATTTAAAATTTCATTATATCCATAATGCAACTTATGATAGACGTATCGATCCTAGTAAAACAAACATAATTGACGTATATATGTTAACCTTGTCGTATGATTTAGAATTTAGATCATGGCTATCTAATTCTACAGATACAAAACCTGTAGCACCAACTAGTCAAAATTTAGAAATTAACTACGGATCAAAACTAAATGAAATTAAAGCAATTAGTGATGAAATTATTTTTCATCCTGTAAAATATAAAGTTTTATTTGGCAACAAAGCAGATACTAATTTAAGAGCAACATTTAAAGCAGTTAGAAATTCAAATAATGTATCAAGTGATAGTAATTTAAGATCTCGAATACTAGTTGCTATCGAAGAATTTTTTGCATTAGAAAATTGGGATTTTGGACAAAGTTTTTACTTCAGTGAACTAGCAACATATGTTATGAACAGCTTAACACCGGACATAACAAATTTTGTTATTGTTCCTAAATCTGATGCAGGATTCGGCAGTTTCTATGAAATAGCAAGTCAATCAGATGAAATTTTTATAAATGGAACTACAGTAGAAGATATAGAAATTGTTGATGCTATTACAGCAACACAATTAAAAACAACAAGCACTATTATTACATCTAGCGGAACATAAAAATGGCAGGCAATAAAAAATCAGTTAATCTATTACCTGAAAATTTAAGGACTACAAAAAATACTAAATTTTTATCTAGTACTATTGATCCTTTAATTAATTCACCTGAATTAGAAAGAATTGACGGATATATAGGTTCTAAATTAACTCCGAACTATAATCCTAATACTGATTTTTATTTAAGGACAACGTCTTCCCTAAGAAAAAATTATTCATTAGAACCTGCATTAATCTTTAAAAACAATGTTAATGAAATTAATGATATTGTTGCCTACGATGATTTAATAAATGAATTAACAAATCAAGGAGTAGATACTAGTAATCTAAATAATTTATTTCAATCGAGATATTATTCATTTGATCCTTTTATTGATTGGGATAAATTTGTTAATTTTTCATGCTACTATTGGTTACCTTTCGGCCCTCCTTCTATATTAATTACTGAAGCTGCATTTGATGTAGAAACAGAAATTTTAGAAAATACAGAATACCTTATGCCGAACGGTTACAATTTAAGTAACGGCATGAAGATTAAATTCTTAGATGATGTTGTTCCTTCATCTTATGCAAATAAAGAATTTATAGTAGAAGGTGTAGGAAGTTCTATTAAATTAATTGATTTTAGTTTATTAGAAGGAAATCAAAACTTATCTGTTTTATATAATGAAACTTTTGATAAAGATAATTTTGATAATTATCCATTTGACGGCGATTCAAAAATACCTCTTACTCCTGAATACATAACTATCAATAGAGCTAGCATTGATTTAAATTCTTGGTCTAGATATAATCGTTGGTTCCATAAAGATGTTATAGAAAAGTCTTGTATTATTAACAATATACCAGTTAATCTTGATTTTAAATCAAAAGCAGTTCGACCTATTATAGAATTTAAACCAAATTTACAACTTTATAATTTTGGTCGTAAAGGTATACAAAATATTGATTTGTTTGATACTACTACTAAAAATGCTTTTAGTACAGTTGATGGATCGTACGGCTATTACGTAGATGGCATTATGCTAGAACCAGGGCATAGAGTAATTTTTAATGCCGACCTTGATTCAACTGTTAAAGGTAAAATATATCAAGTCGAATTAGATACTTCCGGTGATGTTCCTAAAATTACACTAGTACCAGCCCCAGATTCTACTCCGAACAATTTAGATTCATTATCTATAAATTATGGAAATACATGTGCCGGAAAATCTTTCTACTACAATTCTACTATGGGAGAATGGATATTAGCCCAACAACATACATATCTAAATCAAGCCCCATTATTTGATTTATTTGATAAGGACGGTACAAGTTTTACAGGCTTAGATGAAAAAAATAATTTTAATGGAAGTAAAATTTTTGGTTATGCAACAGGTACAGTATTAGACCCTATTTTAGGATTTAAAATAAAACAAGAAAATAGTGTAGGTATAGGTAGCTATTCTTTTAAAAACTATTTTACTACAGAAACTATTTCTAAAAGTATAGATGGTGTTGGATCTAATATATCAACTGGTGTTACATTTGCTAGATTAAATTACGAAGACGGATCTAGTATATTGTTAAATGTGTGGAGTAATTCAGGAGAACTATTTCAATTACCTATAATTGAAAATCAAGTAATCACTGATACTTCTACAACAGTTACGATAAAATCTATTGATAATCCTGTATTTTCATCTGCAAATGTATTTGTTAACAATGTTAAGAAAGAAGTAACATTTACAACAGGTAGTAATGTATTATCATTTGTTGAAAATGTATCGTTAAATCCAAATGATGTTGTTACTATTAAAATAACAACTGATGAGATTCCTAACGAAAATGGTTACTATCAGACAGCATTAAGTTTAACAAATAATCCATTAAATGGACCTATTGCTGATTTAACTTTTAGCGAGTTAACTGATCACTTAAGCACAATGGTTGAAAAAATTCCTAATTTCACAGGAGCATTTCCTGGAAATAGTAATTTAAGAGATATTAGCGATTATGGAAAATATGGTACACGTTTAATTATAAATGACAATCCTATTGCATTTGTAGATTTCTTTTTAGGAAAAAAATCTCATAATGTAATTGATGCATTAAGATCTATAGCAAATCATTATAATCAATTTAAAATGAATTTATTAAAATTTGCTGTAGATGTAACAGAACAATTAACTCCTGCAGATGCATTAGAAGAAATTTTAAAATCGATTAATAAAGATAAAACTATAAATTCTCCTTATTATAGATCTGATATGATCGGATATGGAGTTAATAAAACTGTTAGAAATATTACTGTTGTTGATTCAAGTGAAACAGAATATTTTATAGGAACAGAGTTTGAATTAACTAAACTTAGTTTTCAGTCTGTATTAATTTATTTAAATGACGAATTGTTAACAGTTGGAGTAGATTATTCGTTTAATAATCTTGATCAAACTGTTATTATTTCTAAAGCATTAAATGAAAATGATATAATTTCAGTTGTTAATTATAAAGATACATTAGGTTGTTTTGTTCCGCCTACCCCTACAAAGCTAGGATTATATCCTAAGTTTGTCCCTGAAATATATTCAGACACTTCTTATGTATCTGGTCCTGTGAATATGATTCGAGGGCACGATGGTAGTTTAATTAAAGCATATAATGATTATAGAGATGATATTATTTTAGAATTTGAAAAACGTATTTTTAATAATATAAAAGTATCTTACTCTGGAATTTTTGATGTTAAAGAAACCGAGATAAGTGCATTTAGAACAAATAATTTTGAAGATGATATAAACAAAATTCTTGAAAAAGATTTTATTTCTTGGGCAGGTAGATTTGATATAGACTATTCTAAAAATTCTACATTTGATGAAACAAATCAATATACATGGAACTTTATTGGATCAATAGACAAACTGTTTGGTGAACCAGTTTCTGGTACATGGAAAAGTGTATTTAAAAAGTTTTATGACACAGAAGCTCCGCACTTACGTCCGTGGGAAATGTTAGGATTTAGTATAGAACCAGACTGGTGGGTAGATGAATACGGATCAGCTCCTTACACTGCTACAAATACAGCACTATGGGAAGATTTAAGAGATGGATTAGTTAGAGATCCTGTTGCCCCATATATTTTAAGTCAATATCAAAGACCGGGATTATTAAGTATTATTCCAGTTGACAATTCAGGACAATTAAAAAATTTAACAGATTTCTTAGTAACAGACAATACCTATTACGATAAAAGTCAGTCATGGAAATTTGGAGATTTTTCTCCTGCTGAAACAGCATGGCGTAAAAGTAGTTTCTATCCTTACTTCTTAAATATTGCCGCAGCATTGACTAGACCTTGTGATTACTTTTCTTTAATGTATGATACAAGTAGAATAGAATTAAATCTTTTAGGTCAAGTTATATATAACACAGATAATTTGTTTTTAGATATAAGAAAATTAGTTATTGATAACGAATTACAAACAGCCGGATTTAGTGTATTAGTTTGTGAAAATGGAAAACAAAAATATCAAAATTATTTAGATATATTAACACAAGATTTACAATTTGCTAATTTTAATTTATTTCATAAATTGGGTGGATTTACTAGTAAAGAAAAATTACAAATTAATATAGATTCTATAGATCCTGTATCAAGAAGTCCGGGTGTTATATTACCGCCCGAAGATTATACTTTATTACTAAACGTAAGCAATCCAGTTAAACAGATCGGTATTTCGGGTATTATTGTTCAAAAATCTGATGGTAAATTTACAATTAGAGGATATGATAGATATAGACCTTATTTTAATGTATTAACTCCTAATAAATCTGCAACTTCAGGTGCATTAGTTGTTGGCGGAGTTTCGGAAGAGTTTTCTGAATGGAGCGGAGCAACTGACAGCGCTAGTAAAAATGTAAGTTCTATTGATCTAACTACAGCCAATTCAGTTACTACAAGGTATTATAAACAAGGCCAAATTGTTAGATATAATAATGTGTACTATAGAGTTAAAGTAAGTCATACCGCACAAAGTACATTTAATCCAATATTATTCCAACAATTGCCATCATTACCTATTAAAGGTGGTGCTTCTGCACAATTACCAGTAAGCTATTCTAGAGATGTTACTTTAATACCTTACGGTACAGAATTTGATTCTATTCAAGATGTCTTTGACGTTATAATGGGTTACGGTGCATGGCTTGAAAATCAAGGGTTTGTTTTTGACTTTTTTAATAATGATTTAAATGAAGTTATAAATTGGAAATTTTCAGCTAAAGAATTTTTATATTGGACCACTCAAAATTGGTCAAATAATGATCTAATAACTCTAAGTCCTTTTTCTGAATATTTAAAATTTGAATCTACAGATTCTGTTGTTGATAATATTATCAGTAACGACTATGATTACAGTTTATTACAAGCAGATGGTAGATTATATCCGATCGATAAATTTAATTTTTCTCGTGAAGACGGTTTCTGTACGATTGCTACGTTAGATGACAATGAAGGATTATTCTTTGCTTTATTAAGAACTGTGCAAAAAGAGCATGGATTAGTTTTCAATAATTCTACAATATTCAACGATACTATATATGATATAGATACTGGATATAAACAACAAAGAATGAAATTTTCTGGATTCAGAACAAAAAATTGGAACGGAGATTTTATTAGTCCAGGGTTTGTTTATAACTCTGTTTCCATATTAGATTGGCACCCTTTTAAAACTTATAACCCCGGTGAAATAGTAAGATATAAGAGTTTATATTATCAGGCTATAGGAAAAATTGAAAGCTCAAATAATTTTAGTTTCGACCAATGGACGAAATTAGATAGTAAACCATATTCAAAACTAATTCCTAATTTTGATTATAAAATTAGTCAATTTGAAGATTTTTATAGTTTAGATGTTGATAATTTTGATTATGAGCAACAACAATTAGCACAACATTTAGTAGGATATACACCTAGAACATATTTGAATAACATATTTTCTAATCCTATTGCTCAATATAAATTTTATCAAGGTTTCATTAAAGAAAAAGGAACTAAGAAAGCAATCGACAAACTGTCAAAAGTAAATTTCTATAACCGTCAAGGATCTATAGAAATTAATGAAGAATGGGCTTTTAGAATTGGAAGTTATGGTTCATATTCGTCATACAATGAAATAGAATTTTCATTAGATGAAGGGATAGGGCTAGAAAATCCATACATTACAAAATTTGTTGACAATGTAGCGAATAACAATGATCCTTCAATAAATTACATTACATCAAATTCATTATTAATATCGCCCGATAATTATTCACCTAGTAATACTTTTAAAGCATACGAAGGGACATTTGACGACACTAATTTCGAATTAATGACAGCAGGTTATGTAAGATCAGATGATGTGTCGGTAACTGCTTATAATAAAAATAGTTTATTGGATATTGCAAATAATTCTTTAATCAATAATAAAGATACAGTATGGTTAGGATTTTTAGAAAATGGCGGTTGGGATGTTTATAGATATTCTAAACAATCTGCTAAAATTTCTGGAGTATATGTAAGTTCACCTGGTATAGATATTACATTTGTAACTGACATGCCTCACGGATTAAGCACAGGTGATGTAGTATCGGTAGCAAGATTTAATAATCAAGTTAACGGTGTTTATGTTGTTAAAAATGTTTCTAAATTAAATCAATTTACAGTAGAATCAACATTATCGACTATTCTTAACGAAGAATTGTTATCATTAGGAATTTTATTTAAATTTGAATCTGCTCGTGTCGATACTGTTGACAACATAGCATCAAAAATAAACTTAATTGATCTTCAATCAGGAGACAAAATTTGGGTAGATAGAGATTTAGATGATAAATGGAAAGTTTATCAAAAAATTGATAACTATTCATCGAAAGATTATAACACACTTGACTTCTATGGTGATCAATTTTTTGGTTTTAAAATTCATGCATCAGAAAATTCTTCAATAGTTGTTATTTCATCACCCGGTAAAAAGGAACCTGGCGATTATAGTTATGGAAGAATAACGGTATTCCGAAAAATTAATAACGTTCTTGAACGTCAATATGAATACGGTTTGAATACAGCTACTTCAATTTATTGTGATCCTGATTCTTTAACAAATTTTGGATATTCTATCGCTCACGACGAGAATAAAAAATTGTTTGTAGTTGGCGCCCCGACAGCAAGTAAAATTAGAGCAAGTTTGACAGTAGGTACGGTATTGTTAAGCACTGGTACAGGTACAATTAAAACTTTCAACAATGAAGGTATAGTTAAAGTAAGCTCTAAAAATATTCTTATAAATCAAGATGAAACGCAGTTTGTATTGGTTCATCCTAACGCAATTGCTCCTAACACCGCAGAAAATGCTAGATTCGGCCATTCAGTTTACGTTAATCAACCTAGCATTAACACTGCTACTACTTTACTTGTAAGTGCTCCGGGAAATGATGATTATTCTGCTCCGGGATCTGTTTTTGCCTATTGGATTAATACTGTAACAGATACAATATCCGGAGTCACTACAGCAACAGTTAGTGCTAATCCTTATAAATTTGTTGTTAGCAGCACATCGTCGATTAGCTTAAATGCTGGTAGTCAATGGGGACACAAAATTGCAGGCGATAGAAGCGGAGAACATATTGCTATAAGTGCACCGCAGTATGCATTTACGGACTCTGATAGAGTAGGTATAGTTCAAATTTTTGATAAAAATTTAACATGGAAACAAAACATATCATTACCAGTTAATTCATATGAATCATTTGGACATGATATTACTATCAGCGATGACGGGTCTTTGATGTTAATTTCTTCAGTTGAATATATAACATCAAAAGGAGCAAAAGGTGCAGTATTCCTATACAAATTATCATCTAGTGGAATTTATGAGTTGGCTCAAACTTTAGAAAATCCAATCTTAGATTCCGGATTAAAATTTGGATACAGTTTATCTGTTTCTAATAATAACTCAACAATTGCTATTTCGTTATTAGGCACAACTAAAACAAAAGTAATGAGATTTTTTGAAGATTTAGAAAACTCAGATAACGAAACAACATTTGACAGTAAATCTACTAGATTTGTATCAACTGTTCCTGATTCTGGCACAGTATACCTTTACGATAAAATTGGTAATAATTATGTACTTGCTACAGAATTAAACAATGTTGATATTTTAGAAGGTAGCAAATATGGAATTTCTACAGTAGCAACTAACAATACAATTTTTGTTGGTGCACCAATGTATTCAGGAAATATTGTAAATCTCAATAAAGTACCTGACAATTCGAAAGTATATCAATTTAATAAAATTGACAGTACCAATAATGGATTTAAATTATTAAGAGAGCAAATTCCTACTATACAAGTTGAAAATATCAAGAGAATAGCCTTAATAGATTCTCTAAAAGAAGAAATTATTGATTATCTCGATGTTATCGATCCTTTAAAAGGAAAAATATCAGGTCTTGCAGATCAGGAACTAAAATATAAATTAGCATTAGATCCTGCTATCTATTCGTTAGGAACCCCTTTAACTGTAGTTGATACAAATACTGCTTGGATTGACGACCACGTAGGAGAACTATGGTGGGATCTAAGTACAGCTAAATTCATTTGGTATGAACAAGGCGATGACTTATATAGAAAAAATAATTGGGGTAAATTATTTCCTGGTTCTAGTATAGATGTTTATGAATGGGTTAAATCTGATCTTTTACCGAGCGAGTGGGCATCTAAAGCAGATACAAACGACGGGTTAATAAAAGGTATTAGTGGACAACCAAAACATCCAGATAATACTGTTTTAACTATAAAACAAGTTTACAATAACATTACTAACTCTTTAGAAAATGTTTATTACTATTGGGTCAAAAATAAAACAATAATACCTAATAGTAAGAATCGTAGAATAAGTTCTTATCAAGTTGCGTCTTTAATTGCTGACCCAATTGCTGAAGGTATAAAATTTGCCGAAATCCTATCTGCAGATTCAATTGCATTAGCTAATATACAATCGTCTTTAATTAGCAATAGAATAAGTGCTAATGTTGTAATTGATAATTTAAATAATAGTATACCACATCACACAGAATGGGTATTGTTACAAGAAGGTAATAAGAATGATGTACCAAATACACTATTAGAAAAGAAACTAATAGACAGTTTGTTAGGTAGGGATTCATTCGGAAATACTGTACCAGATCAATCATTATCATATAGAAATAGATACGGTTTAAGTATTAGACCTCAACAAACATTGTTTAAAGACAGAATAGAAGCTCTACGTAATATAATAGAATTTTCTAATAAAGTATTGTTAGAAAATAGAATTACAGATAATTATAATTTTACTAATTTAAACAAGAAAGAAGAAATTCCTGATGTTTTATCTAGAGAATATGATTTAGTTGTTGATACTAATACAGAATTATCTGCAATAGACACTACTAATTATAAACAAGCTAAATTAGAATCTGTTTCTGTAAATGGCTATGTACGTGTTGTGAATATTATAGATCCTGGATTTGGTTATACAAATCCTCCTAAGGTAACAATTGTTTCTGAATCAGGAGCTGATTCAGAAATAGAAGTACAAATTGATAATTTTGGAAGTGTTATATCTGCAACTATTAAAAATGCAGGTTATGGATATGTTGACTCTCCGATTTTAGTAGTAAGACCTCATACAGTTATTATTACTACAGATTTAACAGCGGGTAATAGATGGACCAAAAATGAATTTAATTATAATTTTGTTTCTATTGATACAAGATGGATTAAATCTAAAACACAAAGCTATAATACCACTTTATATTGGGATTATGTAGATTGGCAAAGTCCTGAATTTAATCAATACAAAAATATAACATATTCAACAAATGACATCTTAGAAGCTATAGCTATTAGTGGTATCAATCCTAACGAATATGTTAAAGTTAAAAATAGCGGTAATGGATATTTTATTATCCTAGAAAAAGTAAGTGATGGACAAACAGGAAACTTTACCGCTGAATATAATATTGTATATAGTGAAAAAGGTACAATACAAATAAATGATAAAATATGGAATTATAATATTGGAAAATATTCATATGACCTTTTAACATTAGATGAAACATTGTACGATCAAATACCTGATCAAGAAATTAACTATATATTATTGGCATTAAAAGAAGATATATTTGTTGGCACATTAAAAGTAAATTGGAATTTATTATTCTTTAAAGCAGTAAAATATGCGATGTCCGAACAAAAATTACTTGACTGGGCATTCAAAACATCTTTCATAACAGTTAAAAATATAATTGGAAATTTAGATCAAAGGCCAGTTTATAAGTTAGATAGCTATCAATATTTTGAACAATATATTAAAGAAGTTAAACCTTATCATACAAAAATAAGAGATTATCTAGCTGCATTCCAAACAATTGAACAGGCAAATACACAAGTAACTGATTTTGATTTACCTGCTTATTATGAAAATGGCGAATACAAAACTATAAACATAACAACGGATATTCCAAAATCGATATTTACAATTACTAACGAATTAACAAATGTTTACCCTTGGAAATCTTGGGCAGATTATTATACCTATGAAGTAAAAGAAGTATGGGTTGCGGAACAAGGTAGAGGATATACTGATATACCTAACATTACAATAAGTGGTCCTAATACAGAAAATGGAACTACTGCAACAGCAGTTGCCTATCTAAGAAATGGAGGCATTTATCAAATAGTTGTAACAAATCCAGGATCAGGATATGTATCTCAACCTTTAGTGACAATCACAGGCGGTGGCACCGGTGTAACAAATACTGCAACAGCATCTGCTATATTGTCAAATAACACAATTAGAAAAAATATACTAGGTATAAAATTTGATAGAATTAGTGTAGACAACGAAATATCAAATGAAACAATCATTGATACATTTACATGTGATGGCACAACTACTGACTTTACTTTATCTTGGTTGCCAGAATATAAGAAAGAAAATATTGTTCCTAAATTAGATGGAAAATTGGTTTTTGCAACAGACTATACATTAATTTTTAGAGGCAAAAGAAATAAAGCTTGTATTTTTAAATTTTTAAATTATGTTCCAAAACAGGACCAAATTTTAAAAATATCTTATGTTAAAAATATAGAATTGTTCAATGCGGTAGAAAGAATAAATTATTATTATCAGCCGACTGAAACAATGCCTAACGAAATTTCTTCGTTAATGACTGGTGTTACATATGGAAACAATATTCTTCAGGGATTGCCTTTTGGTTATGCTGTACCTTGGAATACGTTTAATAATTTATATGGAAATTTTGTATGGGATGAATTAATCCAACAATATGCATTTTCTAAGGTTATTACTACTGCACCAGTAGGAACAAATACTCTTTATTTGAGTACAGTTACAGATATTGTTCCTGGTCAGGTTCTAAATATTTTAAGTTCCTCTACTAATTTTATTAGAACTGATACTGTAGTTGTATCAGTTTCGTCTGCAACTAACTCGATTGTAATTAGTAATCCGTCTTATAATATTTTAACTGCTCGATCAACAGGAACAAATGTCGGAGCAGATATTATTGTAAGAACAACAATACCATTTAATGGTAATTTGTACGTTGGTGATATTGTAACTTTATCTGGCATAACACCGGCTGGATTTAATGGACAATATCTAATTAATAGAATTGACAGTAATGATACATTTATTGTTACCGCATCGTCCGTTTTATCAACCTCTACAGTTGTGGCATTAGCATCGGCTAATGCTAAAGTTTCGAGTATTATTACTACTATAGAGCAAACATCTGTATTAATTAATAGAGTTGTTACAACAGTAACAAATACTAGTACAGCAATTATTCAAACATTAACTAGAGAAAGCAATATTTCTCGTTATGATGTTAAAGTTAATTCATCGACAATTACAGCAAACTCGGCAACTTCGCCGTATTATGTGTTATCCACAGATACAAATAATAGAGCAATAATAACTGTTAATGTATTATCTGCACCGACTAGTACAATAGATATTCAGCTATTTACAGATCCAAAAATAGAATTTTGGAAAACAAATAAGTTACCGCATATTGTTGATACTGTGTTAACAGGTGGTTCTTGGTCCGGTACAAATTTCACAGGAGCGTTCGGAGTTAATCCTGATATTGTAAACGGTGAACAATTCTTAAGTGTTAATAATAATTTCGGGCCCGAAGAATTAGTACCGGGACATACTTTAGATAGTATAGGTATAAATGTTTATACAAAAGATAAAACTACTTCTCCTGTTATAGTAACAGGTGCGTTCCCCTCTTCAACAAACACAATCTATACTCATACATTAACTGTTGACCCTGATCCATCACCGTTTGGATTAATGGTTTACTCAGGAGACAGAATATTTAATAGAGTCGACAATGAAACTTTCACAGATACAAATCAATATTTTATTGAAGGTTCTAATATTAAAATTCCACCTCAATTAGAATGGGCAAGAATTGGTTATACTGCAATGACTTTAGGTGGTGAAAACTTATTAGACAGTAGGATGATTTTTGTTGAAAATACTTCATCTACAATAGTTGAAAGTGCAGCTAGTATTAACGACGTTAATATAGCCTATGTATTAGTTAATGGTGTTAGAATTAATGAAGTTACTACAACATCAAATTATGGATTCATGTTAACAAATGTTAGTAGCGAAAATAATAGAGCATGTGTAAAAATTTATAACATGTCTACAGGATCTAATAATATTCAAGCATGGTTCTTTAATTCTTTCTTTGATACATTTAGTACATTTAGTGAAGAATATTTTACAAATGTTAGCGCAGGATCATTAACATTATCTGTACCTCCTGCTAATATCAAACCTGAAAGTGCAAATGCAATTGTTGAAGTAAAAACATCAACAGATGATACAAGACGTAGATTATCACCGCCTTGGGTAAGTTACTATGTAATTCAAAATAATCAACTTACATTTAGTATTGATAGTAAGAATAATAGACCTTCTGGTTATTATGCAGAAAACGAAGTTCGTGTATACGGAAACGGTACTGAATTACGCTTAAATTTTGATTATACTGTTAATACTGCAAATTGTACAGTTACTATAACTAATCAATTATTGCAAAATGGTGATGCAGTTGCAGTTATGGGATTAAAAGATTACGACTATATCATTAATAATAATACATTAACATTTAGCACGTCGTTAGTTAATGCTGATGTTAAAGTTATAACATTCACAGATCATGACGATTTATTAATGCATACAGAAAAATTTAATCCTAATGCAATTAATCGTTATACATTAAGCAGACCTATTTTAAATGACAATTATGTTTGGGTATATAAAAATGGTATTCCATTAATACATAGACACGATTTTGAAATAATGTCTGACTTAAGAACAGTTCAATTTAATGAATGGATTGTTACAATTGATACTGATAAAATCTTAATTTCAACTTTTGCAGAACCTTCCATAAATGACGAAGTTTTAGGTTTTAGAGTGTTTAAGGATATTTTTGATAGATTATCTTATAGAAGATTATCAAAATATTATTCAACATTCCTAACAAAAGAATTAAAATCGTCGGATACAGAGATTCATGTCGATAATACAGATAGTTTAATTACGCCTGATCCAAGATTAAACAATCCAGGAGTTGTTATTATTGACGGCGAAAGAATAGAGTTTTTTGAAAAATCAGGAAATATTTTACGTCAATTACGTAGAAGTACATTAGGTACAGGACCTGCAAAAGTTTCTCAACCCGGTACTACGGTAATTGATCAAAGTATGCATGAAACAATTCCTTATGTTGAAAATACCTACGTTCAAACAATTCCGTCATCAAATACTAATACATATGTAATTAGTACAGCGACTTCTATATTAACTGGTGATGGTATTATTTTAACAAATGGAGTTTCTGCGGTAGATCAAATCCAAGTGTATTATGGTGGTCGTCAATTACGTAAAACACCTTTAGTTGTACATGATTTAACAGTATCATACAACCATACACCTGCAAGTTTGAAAACGCTTCCTCCGGAATTTATAGTAAATACATCAACGCAAGAAATTATTTTAAGCTTACAGCAGTCAATAACAACTGGTACAGATATAACAATTGTTCAAAAGAAAGGATCTATATGGACAGGTACTGAATCCTTATTAACAAGTCCAGTAGTACAAGCTGAATTCTTAAGATACAAGAATGCATCTTTACCTGATGTTTATTATTATGGTGGAAACAAATATATGTTAGATAGTTCTTATTATACAATTGATGATGAAAATGGTTCATCATTAGAGGAATAAAATATGTCAAAAGTAACCCAACTTCCTTTTATATCTACAGTAAACACAACAACTGGGTTTGTTATCACTGATAATGAATTAGTTCGAAGAGTCTCTTATGATGTTTTAAAAAATGATATTGCAAGTGCAGTAGAAGTAATAGCGTCATCGGGTCCAACGGGTCCTACTGGTCCAACGGGTCCTACTGGTCCAACGGGTCCTACTGGAACAGGAGTTCCTGTCGGTGGAACATCTGGGCAAGCATTGGTAAAATTATCCGGTACAAACTATGACACTGGATGGGCTACAATTTCTGGAGGTGGTGGCGGCCCGGGATTAAATTCGAGAGAAAGTGTAGCAGTAACAACATTATCTATTGCAAATAATGCAACTGCAAATTTAACTTTTACAGGGCATAAGGGTTATGTTCTTTATAGTATTGCAGCATCGCATTCTGCGTTTGTTACAGTGTATTCTGATATACTAAGTAGAACAAATGATGCATTAAGAACAGAAATAACTGATCCTTTACCCGGAGCAGGTGTTGTTGCAGAAATTATTACATCGGGTAATCAAACAATAAAATTAACACCGGCTGTAGTTGGATTTAACAATGAAACTGTTCCTACAACGGATATCCCAGTCAGAGTTAAAAATCTTAGTGGAGCATCTGCTGCTATAACAGTAACTTTAACATTGTTAGGAATAGAACAATAATGAAACAAATATGTACAGTGTTATTGCACGAAGGCACAGATCAAGATAACTTTCTTAATGAAGTTATGGATGATCATTGTCATTGTTTAAACGAATGTGAACATATTCCAGATGTAGTAGTACTGTCTGTTAATCAAACAGAAATAGAAGCAATAAAAAATCATTCTTCTGTAAAAGAGTTAATAGTAGAGCCTCAAGCTCATCCTGCGGATTTACCTCCCTTTTTTTCCAAGACTAGAACGTTTACAACAGAATTGCCCTCGGCATCGTTGGATGTAAAAAATTTCGGGTCGTTGCAATTTTATTTTTTTAATGACCAAGTAAAATCAGCTCCGGGCGTTAAAGTAGGAGCGCATCAATGGCAAGGAAATCCTCAGCCAGTTAATGACACTAGCCCTTCAATTTTTGGTACTTATAAATCTTGTTGGACAGGAAAAAATGTTGATATTGTAACGTTAGAAGTATATTCAGAAGTTCTTTATAATAACATTCAAAATACTCATCCAGATTTTAAAAAATTAGATAATCCTTCTGAGTCTAAGTTTATTCCAACAAATTGGACAGGATTATTCAATACTAAAAATACTTCTCAAACAACTACATCGGCGCTATTAACAAGTCATGCAATAGGGGTATTAAGTGCCGCATCCGGAGTCTATAGTGGATATGCTAAGAATGCTAGTATAAGAGTTATATATAATGATTTATTTGGTACAGTTGCTGCTATTAATAGTGTAATAGCATGGCATAATTCTAAACCGATTAATCCTGAAACAGGAGTAAAAAATCCAACAATATTAATTTACGAATTTCAGTATTTTAAAAATTCTGTTTATTACAAAATTGATGATATTTTATCTTTAACTTATTATAATAATTCTACAAAAAGTTTAGTAACAGTTAATCGACCGGGAACCAATTGGTTAAACAATTTTACACCTTTTATTGAAGCAAACTGTAATATTAAACGAGTTCAAGTAAACAATGTTTATCATTGGTGTGTGGGATTTACAGATTCTGATGAGTTTTCGGCTTTAAAAAATGCAATAAATGCTGCAACAAATGCCGGAATAATTAATGTAGTTGTAGCAGGGAATCAAGGTGGAGTGTATGTTAAAAGAAGCGATACGAATCACACAGACGCTAAAATTACTGTAAAAGCTGGTGCAATTTCTTTTGTGGCTACTCCTGAATTATCAGGTACGACCTGGAGGTTTACAATGTCTACAAATCCTCCTACTAGTCTCGTAACAGAATTTCCAGTGTTGCAATCATTTGGACCACATGGATCTGAAACTGGTATAGATATTGCTGCCGCACAAAATTCAGAAACATACCCAATATTAGATTATTATTCAAATAGAGGTCCGGGTATAGATATAGCTGGTCTAGGAGCTCAAACTTTAACGGCTGCGCCTGAAATTCTTTATGCAGACGGCACATATTGGGGAATGTTCACTGGTACAAGTTGTGCAGCTCCAACAGTTGTAGGTGTTCTTGCTTGTATACTAGAAAAGTATTATTACTATTATGGAGTATGGCCGACTCCCGCTCAAGCAAAAGAGTTATTATTATTAGAATCTAAAAAGAATGTGTTGTCAAATCCAACCTCAACAACATGGTCTTCTGTGCCAACTCCTTCTTCTGCTATTACAAGTAGTGAGATTATTTACGGTAAATTACCTCTTATGATAATTCAAAATAATACAGGAGTTAACGGGGGAGTAATTTTAAATGAATTAGTCGGAACGCCAAATCGACGAGCATTTTTAGATAATAATATTGTTAAACACGGCTTGAATAGGACTAGTAGACCTATTTCTGGATTTGTATATCCAAGAAGTAAGATAAAACGGTAAAAATTCAAGTTATAAATAAGATATTAAGTAAATTGTAACGGATAAATATCATTATGGACAACAAAAATAATAATAATGTACCGGTAGTAAACACTCCTCAACCTTCTACAACAAATGAAAAAGGTAAAGTTTCTATCCAAGGTCATATAAAAATTTATGACCCGATTTCTAAAGAAATTTTTATTAATAAGAGAAATGCTATTCACTACGAAAATTTCAGTATAGCATTAGCTCAAAGTATTAGTAATCAAGGAGAGGGTACGATAGCTGAAATGGCATTCGGAAATGGCGGTACAAATGTTGATCCAACTGGGATTATAACATATCTAACTCCGAATAATGTAGGAAGTGGTGCTAGTCTTTACAATCAAACATATTACAAAACAATTGATTCAAAATTACCATCTAGCTTAGATCCTGCTAGAAATTTTATGGAAACAAGACATATTGCAGGTGTTGTATATTCTGATGTATTTGTTAGTTGTTTATTAGATTTTAGCGAACCTTACGGACAAGCAGCATTTGATAATGCTACAAGTTCAAATAATGATTTTGTGTTTGATGAAATCGGTCTAAGAGCCTATACACCTGCAGGACCTAATTTAGGATTGTTATTAACTCACGTTATTTTTCATCCAGTTCAAAAATCGTTAAACAGAATGATTCAAATTGATTACACAATTAGAATTCAAAGTCTAAGTTCTGGAACTTAATTATGACAGCATATACACTTTATTTTCAAGATCCAGCTAAAACAAGCACAATAACTGTTTTAGGTACAGATGCAGGAACTGGCATTAATAACTACAGTACAAGTTTAGATTTAGTCGGAACTGGGTACGCCAATTACGGAAGTGCTCATGCACAGAATTTTTTAAAATTACTTGAAAATTTTGCTAGTCCTGCTTCGCCAAGTCATGCAATAGAAGGACAATTATGGTACGATACTAGTAACCCTGATAAAAAAGTTTTACGAGTAAACAATGGTACATTGACAGGTACAAGGTGGCAACCTGTAAGTGGAATTTATCAACAATCATCAGATCCTTCCGAATCTTATGCATCGGTAGTAACAGAAGGTGATCTATGGGTTGATATAGGAACAACTCAATTAAAAGTTAGACACGGTACTGAGTGGGTCACAGTCGGTCCTAATGTAACAACAGGCGTAGATAAAACAGGCTCTGAAACTGTATTTTTAGAAAGTAATACGGGAACAACATTTCCTGTGATTTTAAACTGGGCAAATGGTAAAGTTGTTGAGATTATTTCCTATAATGATTTTACTCCTAGATTAGTAATTGATGGATTCATTACTCTTAAAGCCGGCACAAATTTAACTAATAAAGTAAATTCTAAATATAACGGAACAGCTGAGACAGCATTGTCATTAAAGACTTCAGCCGGCGCAATTATTAATGCATCCGAAATACTAAAAAATAGAGCCACAAGTCAAACCCATACAGGAACTTTTATTGTTGATGCCGGATCAGGATTATATGTTCAAAATACCGCATATAATAATGAAATTCATGTTTACAATAATGTAAATGGTGGATTTGTAAATTTTTCAAATACTGGGTCGTCTTTACAACTTGGAGTCGGAACTAGTGCTTATATAAAATTTAGTGGAGTAAATTCTAATATAGGAATTAATACTTCTACTACATCTGCTTCCCCTACTTTAGACATAAACGGATCTTTTAGAGCTAGCGGAGTTACAACAATTAGCGCTGATTCTAACGCATTATCAACATCTACAGGTGCACTAAGAGTAACAGGTGGTGCAAGTTTTAGAAAAGATGTTTGGGTTGGCGGAAAATTAAATGTATTAAATAGCACCACTATTATAGGAACATTAACTATAGGTGATGCAGCAGTAGGTGGTATATCTATATTAGAACCAGTTGTTGCAAATGTATATGATATAGGTTCTTTAGCTAAACCATTTAGACATATTTTTGCAGATACTATCGGTATAACAGGAACCAATGCTACTGTTTTTGGAAATGTTACAGGATACGCAAACAGGTTAGAAGTTAGTAGAGATTTTAGGTTAAATGGTCAAGTAACCGCAACAACTGTTGCATTTAATGGAACTAGTAATGTTGTATTTTCAACGACATTAACAAGGAATGCAATTAATGATCAAGCTACAACTTCTACGACAACTGCAACTCAAACATTACTAGTTTTAAATACTTCAACATCAACAACAACTTTAGAAAAAATATCTAAATCTGCATTTTTATCAGATGTATATGCTAAAGTGTTTATGCCGGGAATGATAATTCCTTATGGATCTATCACACCGCCATCAGGATTTTTACTTTGTAACGGTGCATCTGTAAGTAGAGTGGTATATCCAGATTTGTTTACAATTATAGGAACAAATTACGGTTCAGTGAGCGGTTCAACATTTAACCTTCCTAGCATGTCAACTATTACAACTGCTACTGGTGGATATCCTGTTTATTATATTATAAAGATTTAAATCTATGGCCTACATAATTCGAAATAATGATGGTAGTGTAATTACAACACTTGCAGAAGGACAAGTAGATTCAGTTTCTACTAGTTTAGATTTAATAGGCAAAAATGTTAATAATTACGGAGAGTACTTTAACAATGACTTAATTAAGTTATTAACAAATTTTGCATCAATTGGTACTAGTCCTCCAAACAGTCCTCAAATAGGACAATTATGGTATAATAAAACTTCTAAAAAATTAACAGTATTTAACGGTGTTGGATTTGTATCAGCATACGGAACTCATGTAGCAGGTACACAACCGATAACAACAAGTACAGGAGATATGTGGTACGATACTGTAAACGGCCAATTGAATATATGGGACGGATTTAGATTTAATTTAGTTGCCCCGGCTGTAAGTAAAATTTATGGAACAACAGGAATCACACTTCCGGTAACAACAATTCTTTCTGCAGGAACTAATATTCCGCAAAATGTTAGTGTTATAAATTCATATGGTAGTCCTACTGCATTTATTACTACATCTGCATTTGTAATGTCTACGGCATCGTCTGTTACTTATTTAGGTGCAACTTCTGCAACACAAGTAGTATCGGGATTAACAGTGTTCAATGACTTAGAAGTTAAAGGCGATTTTTATGTTCGTGGAAATATAAAAACACCAAATAAAACATTATCGACAGTTTATAATATTACAGATTTTGGAAATACACAAGATCCTGTTGCAACTACTTCTACGATTAATACCTATATCAACAATGCGAATAATGCTATAAGATTTGATCTTAAAAAAGTATTTCCTGTAGAAACAATTTCTACGTTGAGTCAAGTTGCATATGCACTAAACTCAGAAGTCCGTGTGTTATGCAATTATAATACAACAACATCAGTAAGAAGATTTAGATTAGAAGAATTAATACCAGGTAGCCCAAATTGGGAACCATTGAATTTATATTACAATACTTGGACAACCGTTTACAACAATATTGTAATTTAAGGATAAGTTATGCCATATATATTAAACAAAACAAACGGATCAATAATTGCTACAGTTCAAGATGCGGCATTAGATACGACAACTGACTTAACTTTTCTTGGAAAAAATTATGCAGGTTACGGTGAAGTTCAGAATGAAAATTTTTTAAAATTATTAGAAAACTTTTCAAATACATCTGCACCAACTAAACCTATAGAAGGTCAATTATGGTTTAATAGTAGTTCAAAAAAGATCAATGTATATGATAATACAAACTGGAAAGGCGTGGCAAATTTAGAAGTTGCATCGAGCGATCCAGTAGGAACTAAAAATTTTACAGTTGGCGATCTTTGGTTCGACAGCGGTTCGGCTCAATTATACGGGTATAACGGGTCTAACTTTGTTTTAGTAGGACCTCAAACAGGCGATGATGTTACGGCAAATTGGAGAGGTTCGAGAGAGTTTAGTACATTAGAGCCTAATACACCAAAGTATAATATTAAAGCGGTCATAGGAGATCGTAACGAAGTTATTGCAGTAGTTTCTCATGAATCTTATACCATAGAACCCGGAACGTCGAGTTTTCCAGTTTGGGACGGAATTACAGGACAAGAAATTATTAAAAAAGGAATTACCTTAGTTGGTTCTGGGACATCAGGTAATTCTGAAGCAGCTGGAGTGTATTTTTGGGGATCAGCAGCTCATTCATTGAGATCTAATACATCGACTTATTCTACGGGTATTGTTGCAACAAGTAATACAAATACAAATAATGCATATGCTGTACCTTTTATAAATGCAACTACTACGGGTTCTACAACTTACATTGACGGTACTGGATTAACTTATAATCCTTCTACTAAAACATTAGCAACATCTATATTTGATGGAGTTGCTACTAGCGCCTATTATGCAGACCTAGCAGAACGTTATGCCGCTGATACAGAATACGAAGTAGGCACTGTAGTAGTTATCGGTGGTAGTAAAGAAATAACAGTTACGCATACACATGCTGATATTTCTGTAGCAGGTATTATTTCTCAACATCCTGCATATAGAATGAATTCTGGTGCAGGTACAGATGAAACACATCCTTATGTAGCATTAAGAGGGCGTGTTCCTTGTAAAGTAATCGGACATATTAAAAAAGGAGCATTGTTAGTAACAAGCTCCTATCCTGGATATGCAGAGATGATGAAGTCAGATGATAATCCTAATGCTGTAATCGGTAAAGCATTGCAAAGCTTTGATGGTGCAAAAGGTATAATTGAAGTTTTAGTTTAAACAGCCATCGGTGCTTTGATAGCATCGTGACTTTCGTATCCTATTAGATTAACGTCATTCATTGTAAAATCTGTGATAGTATCTACATCAGAATTTAATTGAAGCGTTGGTAAAGCTAATGGTTTTCTTGAAATCTGCTCTTTTACTTGTTCGATGTGATTATTATAGATATGAGCATCACCTACTGTAATAATTAGTTCATCTACTTCAAGTTTACACACTTGTGCAATCATATGTGTGAATAAGGCATAGCTCGCAATATTAAATGGCATTCCTAAAAACATATCGGCACTGCGTTGATACATCTGGCAGCTTAACTTACCATTATGTACATAAAATTGTGCCATCATATGACATGGAGGAAGGGCCATTAAATCAAGTTCTCCAGGATTCCATGCAGTAATTATATGGCGTCGACTATAAGGATCTTGATTAATACCGTCGATTAATTCTAACAATTGATCGTGATTTTGTAAAACAACTTTATTAATTCTAATCAAAGGTTTACGCCAACGTCTCCATTGAACGCCATAAACACGTCCTAGATCACCAGGATGACGTTGTAGTTTTTTCTTTACCCAATAATCTGCCGTAGCATTATCTGTCCAAATAGTTTTTTTATCGCTATAACGTTCGCCGTGTAAAATTTCTCTTAAACGATATTCGTCACCGCTACCTTCGATAAACCAAAGTAGTTCACTAACAACAGCACGCCATGCAAGCTTTTTTGTTGTAATTGCAGGGAATCCTTTTGTTAAATCAAAGCGAAGTTGCAACCCAAAAATACTTTTTGTACCTATACCTGTGCGGTCAGATCTATCATTGCCGTTCTCTAATATATTTTTTAGTGCGTTAAGGTATTCTTGTTCAGGATGATTCATTTTGAATATTCTTTAATTGTATATGAAATTGGATCGATAAATTTAGCATGTTCTGTAACTTTTGTAAAGTTATTTTGGACATATTTTAAATTAAAGAATTTATCACATTTATAGTCGGCATCAATTTCGGTAATAAAAAATCTATTAATAAAAGGCATGTAAAGATCGTAAACAATACTACCTCCTATAATAAAAATTTCTTTATCAGGATACTCATTTTCACAAAATGCCAACGCAGTGTCTGGATCGCTAAATGTATGATCTGCCCCACCATAAAAATTATAATTTTTACTTTTAGAAAGAACTATGTTAATTCTTCCAGGAAGCGGATTACCTATGCTATCCCAAGTTTTTGAACCCATAATAACAATACTATTAGTAGTAATCTTTCGAAACCATAACATATCGTTTTTAAGGTGAGGCCAGGGCATAGAATTATTATATCCTATGCCCTGACTACGTTCTAGGGCAACTATACCGTTAATCATTCGACCGCTACTTGTTCAGCCTTTGATTTTTTCTTAGGAGGATCAAGTTCGTCGGCTTCTTTACGTAGTTTTGCTGCTTCTTTATACAAAGCATCGGCACGTGATCGCATTTCGGCAGGAGTAAGTTTGAATGTTTCTTTTTGAACTTCTGGTTCAACAGCTTCTTTAACTACTGCTTTTTCCTTAGAGGAATTAGTTTTAGTACTGCTACTGTCACCGACAGCAAGATCTTCAACGTTAACACCTTTTTGTTTTGCAATCATCTCATTCAATTCATTCAATGGAATTTGTGTTTGCGTATTAGGAGTCATATATACCATGTCGGTACGAACTTTTCTAAGATGCCCGTTGACATGTAAATATTGTAACATATTAGAACCATCGGGAAATTTTCTAACAGATAAAATATCTGCTAGCTCATTAGCCTGTTGGCCCGAATCACTTTCTATTAGAGCCATTAGCGAATCATGGTAAGAATCCACTAATCCTTGAGTACCTACTACTAGACAACTATTTGGTTCTCCAGGTAGTGTTCTATAAACTGCTACAACTCGAGCAGAATTATTCTTCATTTTTCCCACATGTTTCATGTGTGTCTCCTTTTATTGTTTTTTCTCTGCCTCTGTTTGAGCTGAGATTGCATTTAAAAATACATTTAATTTGTCATACACTGCACCTACACCCGAAAGTTCATTTGCAGCAAATACTCCTCGACGAACTGCAACATCTAAAATAGAACGAACATTAGCTAAATCATTAATTGTTAGTTCTGGAGTAGGTTGTGTAGCAGTTTGTTCTCCACCTACTGTTGGGGCATTTGTTTGAGCGTTTTCAGTTTCCATTATATTGTTCCTTTGTTTTTATGTAAAATTGTACATCCTAAAGTTAATAATGTTAATTCTTTAGGATCTTCTAACCCTATTTCAGTTACCTGAATAATTTTCCTATTTGAGTCTAACACATTAGAAATTACAACAGCAAATCTGCTATTTAGATGATATTCTATCCACCTCTCTAATAGTTTAGTTTCAATTTTTTGTTCAATTTTAATTTTGCTAAAATGTTCTGGAATAAAAGATAATTTTCTTAATCCCAGAACATTTAATGCATTTACTTCACCTCTATTTAAAGCCATAAAGTACCTATATTATTTATAATAGGCTACCTGACCGAATGGTGGAATTATGGTATCATTACCGTGAATAATAAACAAAGAATCGCAATAATCTTCGTCACCCCATGATCCGCAAGGATATCCGTCGGTGAACATAATAAACTTTTTTGGTTCGATCTGTTCATTTTTCATAAAACGATAGTTAGCATCGAAATCAGTGCCACCACCGCCCTTGGGTTCGTAGCTCATAATATCATCTGCGGTATCGCCAGTAAAACGAGCATAGTTATATACTTCGGTATCAAAGCACCACAGATCGAGATTAAAATCTACATACTCATCCATAATACCTTTAACTTCACTGAGGAAGTCTTTAGCCATTGCGTCACTAATACTTCCGCTCATATCAATTGCAACGGAAACATCGATGGTTTCTTCGTTAAGCATACCGGGCAAAATAGCACCGCTATGTTGACTCTTACGATTCGGACGGCTAAAGCTAAAATTGCTCTTAAGAATGCTTTGAATGTTCATACGAAGCAATTGACGCCAATCCATCTTAGGTTCAGTGAAATCCTTAATCATACGCTGAATACCTGCAGGAACTTTACCTGCCCCGGCACTTTGTGCAGCAGCAATCATAGCTTCTTTAATTTCGTCACGGATCTTCTTGCGCTCTTCAGGACTCAACTTAGGACGACCTTTTCCGTCTTTATCACCTTCGCCGTTACCTTCACCTTCGCCGTCACCTTCGCCGTCCAGGTGCTCATCGAGCAATTCGCCTAGTTGAGAAATATTAATCTTTTCTGCATTATCGTAAAGTTCTTGATAAATTTCTTCATAGCTTTTTCCACGATACTTATCGTTTTGATAAATTTGCATGAAGCTAGGAACTGTACCAATTCGTTCGTCTTTAAGAATTTGATTAACTGCATAATCGGCAGCAATGTTGCTCAAAGTAGAATCACGATTTTCGCGACGTCCTAGATGATCAAATACATTATGTAGTACTTCGTGAGCGAAACCAAACTCACATTCTTTAGGTGTGAGTTTATTAACAAATCCGTTATTGTAATAAAAAGTTCTACCGTCAGTCGCCAAAGTATGGCACCAATCGCTAGCATCAACCATTTTCATACGTGTCGCCATATTACCGAAAAACGGATGACGCAACAGCAAGCCGACGCGGGCAGTAATTAGCTTGTCAAGAATTTTTGCTCTTTCAGAAGAGCTAAATTCTTTACCAATCCAATCTTGTTTCTTAGACTTTTCTTGTTTCATTACAGCCATGATGAACTCCTATTGTGATATACAATTATATATTCTTTTTAATCAAAATGCAAGTAAAAAAGGCCCTTGCGGGCCCATTTTAACCTTCCATGGCACTGATAATGTACTTACCGTACTTGTCATGGAATCGATCAAAGTTCTTCAACTTTGACGCATCGAACGGCAGTTGATAGTTAGTTAATGCAGTCTTTGCACCCATAACAACAATTTCAGTTGGGAAGTTGTCCATCATGAAACCAAAGAAGTTATCTGCCATAGCATCCCAATTCTTAGCCTTCTTACGATCTGCTTCTTGCAGTTCATAGCACAGGCTAATAGTCAAAGAATACATAGCTGAAATTTCTTTGATATCGCACTTACCAACTTTGCCGGACAAAATATCTTCGGGCTTAGGCATTTGCTTGGCAACCTTACGGTGAGCCATAAATTTAACTGCAAGCCCTTCACCAATTGCTCCGGATACTAGGTCAGTTAATGTGCTTTCGCTAACATCATCGTCTTCGAGCAATTCACTGACAAAAGTCCAAGAACGAGGAGTAGCAAATGCCTTGCTAGAGCCTTTAGGATCAAAGTCATAGAGATCTTGCTTGGCAAAACCAATGTATCCGACAACTTGTTCGTGTACACGATTCTTAACAGCCCAAGAATGGAAATCTTCGTAATCAACACGAAGTTCAAGATGAAGGAAACGATTCGCAAGCGGTGCAGGCATACGATATGTAACACCTTTATCGCTTTCACGGTTGCCAGCAGCAACAATGCTAACGCCCTTAGGAAGAGTATAAGCACCAACACGACGATTAAGGATCAGCTGATATGCAGCAGCCTGTGTAGCAGGTGCAGCAGAATTAAGTTCGTCAAGAAACAGAATACTGTCATCGTCTGGATCAGACGGGAATTCCATCGGAGGTGCCCATTCCATTGAGCCTGTTGTAGCATTATAAAACGGGATACCTTTGATGTCAGTGGGTTCCCAAAGACTAAGACGTACATCGATAACTCGACGACCTTGTTCTTCGCCTAGTTGCTTAACGATATCACTCTTACCGATACCTGGAGGACCCCACATGAAGACAGGGCGATTCTTCTTCATACATTTACGAATAGCAGTCTTAGCCTCATTAGGACTAACAGTCCGATTAGCAGTCATCTTCTCAGCCATGTAACGCTCTCTTTCTTTAAGTTAAGTAAACACTGTCTAAGTGTTACTATTATACAATTAATATTGAGCGTCGTCAAGTTGTTTTTTTGCAAATTTCTGATGTGCAAGATAGTATTTTTGAAGATTTCCGGAAAAAAGAACCAATTGAACTGCCGGTCTCTCATTAAAAAAATATATTCTAGTTTTGCTAATATAAAATGGACAATTAAATGTGTTATCTAGCCAAAGAATAAATTTATTCTCAAAAATAATATCGGAATCTTCCAATTTGATTTCGTATGATTTTACTTCTGATTTAGTGAGAAGTTCGAATCCTCGGTCAGTTAATCTTAAACCGCCAAATGATTTATTTCGAGGATTTTTCCAAATTGTTTGTATCCATGCTTTAAATGAACGGTCAGTGGGTGCTTTGAGATTTAATTTTTCTATTATGTACTTTGTTATCTCAATTTTTTGGGTCATTTAAAAATTTTTCGCCTGTAGTGAGTTTATAAACTGCAAAATCGGTAGTATTAAACAGCTTATTAAGCTTTTCTGCCAAATTAAAGGCATGCCCTGAGTTTGAAAAACTTACTTTTTTGTATTTTGGTCCGACCTGGCTAGTAATTAAATTTTCTGTTTTTAGGTTAATCGGATTACCTTTAAAAAACACAGCCCAGATGGCATCGGCTTCTAATACTTGTTCTGATTTATAATTTTTTTTATTTGTTATTTCTAACAAAATGTTTGGTTTTGGTCTACTCATTATACATATGCTTTTTCAATACATATGTATTTATTTACAAATCAGAACTTTCCTCCGTCCATTTTAATTTCAATTTTTTCTGGTGATTGAGATTTTTCTGATTTTCCAGCTAACCTAGTCATTACCATCGTTAAGCTACTTTGCAAATCTGCAACTTCTTTGATAGAAAGAACTAAATTTTTTTGATTGCTTCGAATTGCAATTCGAGCTTTATCTAAGAATTCTTCTATAGGAATAGTATTAAGTTGCTTCATTTTTATTTAATGTATTTAATACAGTTTTCATATCTTGTTCAGTTTTAAATGGACCAAAATATTGATATCTTTCTAATGTAATTAATTTAGGGCAAAAGCTTTTAACCCATCCTTTACGAAATTTTATGACATAAAATCCAGCACAATATCGACTTTTACTTTTAGAACTTTTTGCAAAAAGAGGTAATTTTTTCTTTAAATTATAAACAGGATCGTAGGGTTTAGAGCTACAAAGAAAATCATAAATTAAATATGGCGCAGATTCTGTTTTATTTTTAAAAAGAAAATCAGTATTTTCCAAATCAATACCAAATTTTTCTTGTAGTTCTTTTAGGTCATTGAACGTGTATTTTTGTCCTTTTCTAAAAAAAGAAATACCCTTTTTATTTTTTAAAACAGATCCTATTTTTAATTTATCATCTTTAATGATCCATTCTTTATTTGGTATAAGTGTTTTGCTTGTAATATTCATAATGTATACCTTGCATTCAGTGGTTCTGCATAACTTTGCACTTGTTCAGATATTTTTTGTAAGTCATATTCTGTGCAAAATTTTAGTAATCTAATTCCTACCTGAGCAATGTTTTTGCTTTTATGCTCTTCAGAATTAATTGTATTTGAAATAATTTCTTGAATTGATTCTGGTTGTGCAGTTAGATCACATAGAAGTTTATTTCTATTGTAATCGTCTAAAACACGATGTTCGACACCTTCATGGTCGATCCACTTTTGGAGCATGA
>Ga0315906_10001022_pt1 | contig 42527 bp, 20 predicted proteins | sample LakEriMetagenome_4_FD_203526 | JGI IMG/M metagenome (GOLD analysis project Ga0315906, IMG submission 203526) | Freshwater fungal communities from buoy surface, Lake Erie, Ohio, United States - Buoy 2 MA122 | ecosystem: Environmental > Aquatic > Freshwater > Lake > Lake biofilm | place: USA...
GTAGTGGCATCATGCTGTATCCGTATGCGACCAACCCATTTACAGCAGGCACGCCCGTTACGATACCCGCGAATGGTACCATGAATAATGTAACGGTTTGCAGTGGAGGTGGTGGAGGTGGAACAGGCACGGTAACGGACATCGACGGCAACACCTACAACACGGTACAGATTGGCACACAGGAATGGATGCAGGAGAACCTGAAGACCACCAAGTACAAAAACGGCGATTTGATACCCAACCCAACAGGTGATTGGTCGAACTTGACAACAGGTGCTTGGGCGTACTACAATGACAGCAGCCAGTACAATAACATCTATGGCAAGTTGTACAACTGGTATGCGGTGACCGATGCCAGGGGTGTGTGCCCTATAGGATGGCATGTGCCAACGGACAGCGAATGGAATGTGTTGGTGAAACAACTCGACTCGCAGGCGGATACAACAATTACTGGTATTCAAAGCCAAATCGCCGGAGGCTTTATGAAGGCAGTAGGCGATTTGCAATCGGGCACAGGTCTGTGGCAGTCCCCCAACCAAGGGGCCACCAACAGCAGCGGGTTCACAGGTTTGCCAGGTGGTAACCGTGCCACCAATGGAAATTACGACGGCATTGGCATCTATGGCAATTGGTGGAGTACGTCAGAAACCAATATCTACAACGCATGGTTTCGCACCTTCGGTTGCAGCAGTGCGTATTTGGTACGTCTAAGCAACCTTAAGCAAAGTGGTTGGTCTGTTCGGTGTCTCAGGGATTAGGGGGCAGTAAGTGACAAGTTACATGTGACAAGCGCCGCCCTGAGCCTGCTTGCCCTGATTTCATCGAAGGGTCGAAAGGTGACAAGCGCCGCCCTGAGCTTGTTTACCCTGAGCATGTTTACCCTGAGCTTGTTTACCCTGAGCTTGCCGAAGGGTCGAAGGGTCGAAGGGCCGCCCCAAGGCGAAAATAATTTAGAAAAAATTGAGGTGAAATTTTTAATCGAAATTAAACGATTAAGTTGACCTGGCTTTTTATGGTATTAAGAAAGTTCGGGGGGCTGCGCTCACTTGCCCTGAGCTTATCCGATAGCTATCGGACGAAGTGTCGAAGGGCCGCCCCACGGCGAAAATAGATTTTGGAAAATGGACATGCAAATTTCCAATTGCTCTTAAGCGTTTAATATGATCTGCTCCGATAAGATGAAAACCGGGGAGCTACGCTCACTTGCCCTGAGCTTGTCCGATAGCTATCGGACGAAGTGTCGAAGGGCCGCCCCAAGGCTAAAATAAATTTTGTAAAATCGATATGCAAATTTCCAATTGCACTTAAACGATTAATTTGATCTTTTCAGATAAGGTGAAATCCGGGTAGCCGCGCTCACTTACCCTGAGCTAGTTTACCCTGAGCTAGTTTACCCTGAGCTTGCCAAATGGTCGAAGGGTCGAAAAGTCGAAGGGTCGAAGAGTCGAAGGGTCGAAGTCAGCGAAACAAAACTTAAACCAGCTCAGGGTAAGTCGTAAATCATCCTCGCTGCTTCCTCCCCAACCAACGCCCCTATGGCAATTCCCATGCCACCCATGCGAACGGCGCAGTAGGTGTTGTGTCCTGTTTTTTTGATGATCGGCGATTTGGAACCACCCATGCCCATGATGCCGCTCCAGCGCATCTCCACTTCGTGCGGAATATTTGGAATGATCACGGTTCTCAAAAGTGCATCAAGTCGATATTGGATGATGTCGGTTAAACCGAATGTGGTTGTGTGCTCGGTTTCGAAATCCATATTTCGGCCCCCACCAAAGAGAATGCGATTTCCAATATTTCTGAAGTAATAATAGCCCAAGTCATAGTGGAAGATGCCCTTGAACGGCAGGTTCTCAATTGGTGATGTAATGAGTACTTGCGCACGTGCCGGCTCCACTTCCAATTCGGGAATCAGGTTTTTGGCAAAGCCGTTGGTGGCAAGCAGTGTTTTTTTAGCTTGGATGCGAAGACCATTCTTACAAACGACTTCTGTATGGTTGGGATGGTCTTCCAAACTTTCAATGTCAATACCATTCAGGATGATGATGCCCTCGGCTGTTGCTTTTCGCATCAATGCCACCATCATATTGCCAGTGTGGATTTGTCCTTCTTCGGAGTTTGCTATCAGCGATTCGACCTGTTTGAAGTTGAATGTATTGATGTTTTCATTTTGCAGGGAATAAATTTCCTTTTTACCGGTGATCTCCTGCATCATTTGGTTCATCCGCGGAAGCGCTTCCATGCACTGCTCAAAAATCAACCGATCATTGGCCGTGAAGAGCTCATACCCGCCATTGTTTTCGAAACCGATGGTTTCATCGCCCAACAGGTTACGAAGCTTCTGAAGACCTTTCCAGCGCCTTTCTACCCGCGTGGCTACCTCGCTTTCGCTTTCGCGAGATAAGTCATCCAATAGCTCTGAAATACTTCCAAAACAGGCGAAGCCGGCATTGCGTGTACTGGCACCGTAAGGAAGGAATCCTCGATCCCCGACCACAATTCGTGCCTTAGGGTGGATCTTTTTCATGGCAATGGCACTGCACAGTCCAACAATACCGCTGCCTACAACAAATACATCGATTCCGTTTAAAACGGACTCTCGTTCCCAAAAAGACATGGAGTACATGGCTCCAAGTTAGTGAAAACAGACCGAATTGGGTTTCTGTTGCGAGTTAAGGATATATTTGCAAAGGCTTCCAATTCATGTCGTCAAAGGCAAACTACGATTACATCATTATCGGTGCAGGTGCAGCAGGTCTGCACCTGGCTATGGCTTTTGCCCAAGATCAGCGCTTCTCAGATAAACGGATGCTCATCTTAGACCCCGATGATAAGCTCAAGAACGATCGTACCTGGTGCTTCTGGGAGCAAGGACCATCGCAATGGGATGCCATAGCACATAAGCAATGGCACAAGGGAATATACTTTTCACCCGAATCCAAAATCGATTTGGATATGGGTGCCTACATCTATAAAAAGGTCCGTGGCATCGATTTCTATAATCATGCAAGAACCATCATCGCTAAAAACAATCGCATCGATTGGCTGCAGGAAGCAGTCAATTCTGTTTCTGATGATGTAAATCCAGTTGTGAGTTGTGAATCGGGCGCCTCCTTTACTTGCACGCATGTTTTCGATAGTCGTATTCCCGATTCATTTCAATCCACATCCGATAGTTTCATCCGCATTCAACAGCATTTCCTTGGATGGGTTGTCAAAGTGAAGGAGCCAATCTTTGATTCGGACGCATTTACCGTAATGGATATCCGTGTTGTTTATAAAGACACAACCTGCTTTACCTATGTGTTGCCTACTTCGCCGTATGAAGCCTTGGTGGAATTTACCTTGTTCACTCCAGATTTGATTGGGATGCAAGACTATGAAGCGTGCTTAAAACAGTATATGAGCGAGTGCGTAGGTGCTTCCGATTTTGAGATTTTGGAAACCGAGTATGGCATTATTCCGATGACCGACTTTCCGTTTACCGCCTTTAACACCAATAGCATCACCCGTATTGGAACGGGTGGGGGATGGGTGAAACCGGCAACAGGTTATTCGTTCATGAATGCATCCAAGTTTTCTCAACGAATTTTGCAAAATCTTGTTGAGGGTAAAAAACCATCTAATGGTTTAATGTCGCATCGTCATCGTAAGTACGACATTCTGTTGCTCGACATTTTCTCCAGAAGCAACCATTTAGGCAATGGTATCTTCAAGCAGTTGTGGAGTAAGAATCCTGCTCATAGAATTTTTTCATTCTTAGACGAGACCACTTCCTTTACGGATGATGTGCGTGTGATTTCATCACTCAAGCCAGGTCCTTTTCTGAGGGCCTTGGCTAATCAATGGAAGAAGTGGATTTGATTCGGGGGTCAGATCAGCAATCCGGCGATGGAAGCTGATAGGTAAGAGGCCAGCGTTCCACAAAAGAGGGCTTTCATGCCGAGTCGAGCCAAATCGCCTCTGCGCTCGGGGGCCAGTTCACCGATACCTCCAATTTGCATTCCTACGCTTGCAAAATTTGCGAAGCCGCAAATGGCGATGGATACAATCAACAGGCCTTTCTCAGTTAAAACAGGTACGCTTTGGTTAGCCAGATTTTGGAATGCAACGAATTCGTTGATGGTGAGTTTTTGCCCCAGTAAGGTTGCAACATTCGCCACATCTCCGGAAGGAACACCCATGGCCCACGCCATAGGATAGAAGAGTTTGCCGAAGATCCAATTCAAACTTAAATTGAATGTTGGGTCAAAAACATGTGCGGCTTTGAGAAGCATCCAGTCCACCATGGTGATTAGCGCGATGAAGCCAATCAACATAGCGATTACATTCATGGCAATTTTAAATCCGTCGCTGGCTCCGTGTGATATGGCATCCACCATGTTCACATAAGGGCTTTTTACCTCCAACTTCACTTGTCCCATGGTTTGACTTTGTTCGGTCTCGGGAAATACGATTTTGGATATCACCAATGCACCAGGAGCAGCCATCAAGCTGGCTGCAATCAGTTTTGGTGCAAGATCCAATCCTGCTGCGGCACCCATGTTTACATACACCACCAAGATGCCCCCGGCAATACAGGCCAGGCTACCACTCATACTCGCGAGCAGTTCGCTCTTGGTCATTCCAGCCAAATAGGGGCGGATCATGACTTGCGCTTCTACCTGTCCAACGAATGCACTTGCAACATTACTCAGAGCTTCGGCGCCGCTAACACGCATCACGAAATTCATGGCTTTGGCAATAGCCGATACAATCCGCTGCATGATCTTGAAGTGGTAAAGGATTGCCACCAATACACAAACCAAAATGATGGTAGCCGTAACATTGAATGCAAATACGAAACCTCCATTAGCGAAACTGCCAATGGTTCCATCAAATTGCTGTACCGCCACACCTCCATAAACAAACTCAACGCCTTTTCTGGCGAACAACTCTATTTTTTCCATGCCATGACCCAGCTGTTGGAAAAAGGCAGTTACGGGAGGTATCTTCAAAACCAATACGGCAATCACAATCTGCAAAAGCAAACCACTGAATATAACCCTGGGGTTGATGGCTTTGCGATTATTACTGGCAAGGTATGCTATTCCAAGAATGGCGATGATACCGATTAGGCCGGTGAATCTATCCATAGTAATTCGTCTTTATGGGGTTGAAAGTAATAAATCCAATTCAATCCACCATAGCTAAACCAAATTCACAGCTAGGACTTCTTTCCGAACTTATGAATCAGAAAGGCCGGAAGAATGGTCAGGGCAGACCACACTATTTTCATCGGATCGTTTTGGGCAAAATAAAAAATCATCCAAATGGAAACAGCAATGAATATGAGTGGGGTAATAGGGTAGCCCCAGGTTTTAATGGTGTTCTCATTGGCCATTCCTTTCGATCGCAATACAAAAACACCGGATACGGTTAACACCGAGAAAATGGTTAGCGTAATACCGATGTATTCGATGATTGATTTGAAGTCAGAGAAAACGACCATGATGGAAGACAAAACGGTTTGCAAAAGAATCGCATTTACCGGAGCTCCATTTTCACTTTGTTGCCCAAGTTTGTATAATAGTGGATAGTCAAGTCCCATTTTTTGAGTCACTCTGGGACCCGCAATAAACATGGCATTGATTCCAGCCACCAAAGCCAATGCGAATAGTGCTCCAAAAACCAGAGCAGTGTTTGGAGAGAACACCTTGTTGACAACGATGTTGCCCACATCTACTACACCACGCATCTCATCGAATGAGCAGGTGTACATGAAAACGGCTGTAAGAGCTAGATAAATACAGGTTACAACACCCGTGCCCACCAAGAGTGAAAAAGGCAGATTCTTTTTCGGGTCAATCATGTTTCCAGCGATGTAGGCGGATGCATTCCATCCGCTATAAGCAAAAAGCACCCACACAAGGGATCCTGCGAAAGGCATACCCAATATGGTGCTGGATGAGATTTCGGAAGGTGCAAAGGACACGCCCGAACTCGAAGAGCTTGGAAGCAAGAGTAGTGGCGACAAAACCAATACAACGATGAATCCCAGCTTTACATAGGTCATTATATTTTGGAAACCTCCTCCAGATTCAACACCTTTCAATTGAATAAGGGTAACCAAGATGATCAGCGAAACGCCAATGGCTTTAGTCATAAAACCCACCGGCATTCCGGGAGCCATTTGGTCTGTGATGGGACCCAGGTATTCTCCTGAAGCCAAGGCCAAGGAAGCAATGGCTGCAGAGAAACCTACAATAAGCGACACCCAACCGCTGGCAAGACCAAGTACGGGGTGATAAATTTTGCTTAAGAAAGTGTATTCGCCACCCGATTCTCTCAAAGTGGTTGCCACTTCGGCGTAGGCTAAAGCTCCGCAGAGTGAAAAAATCCCTCCAATAAGCCAAATCATCATGATGGAAAATGGATCTGGAATGGCATCAGGCATCACTTGGAATCCGATGGAGGTGAATATGCCCGTGCCAATCATGTTAGCAACAACCATATTGGCTGCAACGGATTTAGAGTAAAGTTTGGTTGTCATTTCACATCAGAGGTTTAGCAAGTGCAGTTCGGATTTCTTCAAATTGGTATTTCGATTCCCTTTTTCTGTTTTTTTCGATCTCATAGATGCGGTTAAACATCCTTCCGAAAAGTGGGAATGCCAGCTTTTCATATTCGTATCTTCCATCGCCAATGATTCCATTCTCATTGGCAATTACTGTTGCTGCAAGGAAAAATTCAACGCCATTTTCCAAATCTACTACATACGACACATCGGAAGCAAATCCATACGAGAGGCCAACGATGTTGAATATCTTAAGCGATTCACTCCATTTGAGTTTCGGATGGGCATCGTGAAGGAAATATTTTTTTAGGTGTCTAGGAAATTTCACGGTGTCCGCATATTCGGAGATGCCCGAGTTTTTCGGCGTAGTAGAAAGGTATTGCCATAAGAACGCCCTGTCATTTGCCGTTAGATTCCATTCTTGGGTTGATATGGCATCAGGTATAGCGAAACGGATCAACATATCTAGCACCTCTTCCAATGGAAGTTCATTGGAATTGCTGAAGTCCTTGGGTTTCCAAAAGGTTCTGTTATTCTCCACATAAGCCTTGCCTGCTTTTCTTCCTTTGGCATAAAGGTGCGATGTGTCGCGATTCATTCGTGCAGGCAGATGATGTATTTTGCCAGTTTTGGGATCGGTAAATCGGATGTAGGGAGCGTATCTGTTTTGTTCTTTGTCGCAATCGGAGAAGCGGATTGGGATTCGTGTGCGTTTGTAACCCTTTTCCATAAGTTTGTCCCTGATCAATCCTTGCCCGAGGAAGTCATAGAGTCTGTTGTAGCTCGGATTGTCTGATGCTACCAATATCTTCCGCATGAAATGCGACAAACTAGGTGATCCATCTTTCGTACTCGGGTCGGTTTTCATGGAGGTCTGGCACGGCTCGGCGGCTATGATCTCCATGGGTGTGTGGATGTCGAGCCATGGAACTGCATTCTTACAAAGTTCATTTACCTTTTCGAATGACAGAAAGGTCAATGGCAGTTTAACCAGTGAAGCTGGATAAAAATACTCCTTTTGTGCAAGGCCGAAGGTGTGATAGGTTAAGGAAGGAGACCGTCCTTTGTTGCGATCCACTTGAACATAAATCACACGGAGATGGCAATCGCTTTGTAGCTTATCCTTTCGGGGGATCCCGTTTCCGGCCGAGTTCTCAATAACACCGTCCAATAACTCCGAGTCACCTGGCAAGGAGTTCATCCATGCCAATGAAACGACAGCAAGCAGTAAGGTGATGAGTAGTCCCGCTCTTTGCAACATCATTTACTTGCGCATAAATACCAATTCATTCTGCTCCGAACTTGCCCAATGGTAACCCATCGAGAAATCAAGTCGACCACCATATATGGCAGTGTCCTTGTATGCATAGGCAAGATCTTTTTGGAATAAATTCTCATTGAAATCTGCAACCGGAATGGTGTACTTACCAAATACTTTAGCGGTGAATGTGTCAGGCTTCCAATGCTTGTAGGGGATGCCAGTGTCATCTTGTACATGGTTTACGGTTTTTGCCAAGATGTTGTTTCTGATGCCTGTGAAGGTTCGGTAGTGGGGTAGGTAAGAGGCAGCTTTCAAGAAGCTGTTATAAGCAGGTTTTGATTCAAGGTAGCTCACCAACGGTTTGTCGGCCTCAAATCCTTCATCTGAAATGTTAACTGAGAAGTAAGTGAGTGTTTTCTCTTCATTTGTTCCGGTTTTTCTGAAAACGATATGAACACCTTTCGAGAAGTTGTGATCTCTTTGGGCGATTGGAGTCAGTATCACGGCACCTGCAGAATCAAAAGTTGCGTCCTGGATATCCAGAATTTCATGTCCGGTTACCCCGATGCCCCAAACAATAGGAAGAATCATGCCTGTGATGAGCTTTCTTGAACGAAGGTCGGCGCGCATGTTCCGGGTGATGAAATAGCTCTTATTGAAGATGTCGCGCATATTGAAGTTGACATCTTTCAGCAGTGTGTTTTTCTCATCAATGCTAAGAGAATCCATATCTGGAAAATAGCCAACAGGCTCAATGGCCATCATTACATAATCTTTGGCATTTGGATACATATAGTGCATATGAAGAAAGTCGCCTCCAGAAAATGGATAAAATACAGGTAGCGAATCATTACGGCCATTCGCTTTCAGTACACCACTATACCAATCCCGAACTTTGAAAAGCCTGTTTTGCTCAATCTTCGACATATTTTCCGCCAATTCATTGCTATACGCCGCGAAAAAAGAGGTGTCGATTCCAAATTCTATATTGCTGTTTGACCTTCCTGATATATAATTCAAGATTGAATTAAAGTATGGATGAGCTGGCTTGATTTCCTCCTTGGGTGTTGGAGCAACAGCAAGGCTATCTGCAGTAGCTCGCTTTTGCTCCTCTAATTCCTTTTTTGCCTCATTGCCGCAAGATGAGATAAAAAGGATGCTTGTAAATGCCAATACAAAGGGCGACAGTTTGATTTTTTTCATGGTTTTTGAGCTTACACTTATTGTGGATTGGATGTAGTTTATCGGATTCGTATTTTTTGTCCTGTTCGTACGCTATTCTTGTTTTTAAGCTTGTTCAGCTTCATTAATTTATCGATGGTGGTTTTGTATTTTTTTGAAATCATGGATAGCGTTTCACCTTTTTTAACAGTGTGGTATTTTCCTTGACTTTTATCCTTGCTGGATTTGGATGCCATGGAATCATCGGAAGACCCCTCATCCATTAGCTTGTTTTTATCAAGAACAAAATCGTTGTTTATCAGCGCAAGCTGATTCTCCTTATCTAAATAGAGGAACGGATCAAATGAATGGCTCTTGTATCTGGTTTCAAAATGCAAATGTGGTCCGTCACTTCTGCCAGTTGTGCCTCCGAGTCCAATGAGTTCCCCTGTGAAAACCAAATCCCCCGGTTCAACATGGAGTTTGCTTAGATGCGCATACAAAGTCTCCAATCCATTGAAATGACGGATTACAACACAGTTTCCGTAGCCGCCATCATTGAATTCGGCATACCTGACAATGCCGTTGAAAGATGCGAAAAGAGAATCGCCCTCGTCTAAATCTGTGTCTAAGCCTTTGTGCATTCTTCCCCATCTAGGTCCATATCCCCATGTTAGTCCACCAAACCAGTTAAACTTGTATTTCTCATAACCTCGAAGCAGCTCAAACCTCATCAGGTTGGGCATCTTTTGTGGATCGGATTTGGAGTAATGTACGGATGTGGTGCTCCATTCTGTATTGAATATCTCATCGTTCTTCAAAATGACCTCAGCCATGCTGTCTCGATCGAATTCTATACCGAATGTAAATAGCGAGTCCACTAACGCCCTGTACGAATGATCTCGAACTGCATCTACGGCAGTGGTAGGACTGCTTTTTACAGGAGGGCTCTTTTTCTCTTTTGAAGAATCAATTTTTTTGTTAGGCTCGGGATTATAGCTGTAAAGAATGCCATCCTTTACCCAAACCGTATCTCTTACATATACCGTGTCATACTTGATTACTACCACCGTATCTGCAAGGTTTCTGTTTTTGCTTTGACCGAACACAGATGTAGGTGAAACATGAACCGCACAAATAATTATGCAAAGGATAATCAGTCTGTATGTATTTTTTTTCGCCATTATCTGTTGTTCTGAAGGTATTGTTCGTATTCTTTCCGGTAAATGGTGTAGGCATCAATCACAAATCCGTTTTTATGATCTCCCTCCGGGTCAATATCCAAGGCTTTAGCCTTGTCTGGCATGGTCTCGTTTACCCATCTTCTGAATTTGTCGCCCTCTTCTTTTGTCTTGAATGGATATATTGTTTCTACATCTACAGTATCCAGTTTTTTCAGGTAGCGGTCGTTGCTGTACAGTATGAAGAAATTGCAATTTTGTGGTGTCCACCACCTCAGGAATTTGGAACCGAAATCAGTTACCCGTATGCAACCTATGCTATTGGGTGAACCCAACATGCCTCGACTAAGTTCAGCCAAGGCTACTTCATGAATTCCATTGCTGGTCATGGCATCTGGATATTCGGGAGCAGGTTTCATTAATAAGAAATTCGGTAACTGTGCCCTTCCTTGATAATAGGTTACTTGGTTATTGCCACCACCCAATTTGTCATCATGAGCTATATCAAGTGGCTCATACCTTCTTTGGCTCTCCCAATTCTTCGATGAGATTAGATATCTACCGGCGTAATAGGATCTCCTTTTTCCTATGGGATGGCTTTCGTGCATGGATCTAATCTCTCGTCCGTCTTCTGTAATTCGTACGGAAGGGCTTTGGCGTTTGCCTGAGATGGCAAACCTTCCAACCATCATCAAAGTATCTTCCTTGGCTTCGCACATGCAAAGCGTTTGTCCAGCAGCATAGACATTTGATCCCGCCACACCGTATTTTCTCACTATGGGAGGTGTTTTGTATTTCCAAACCTTATTGAAGAAATTATTCAGTTCATCTGCTCGATCCGGATGCTTTGCTTGAACAAGGGATTTCAATGTGTCTCTATAATCTTCATCGTGAATGGCGTGCTCCATGGCTTTCAAAATGGTATCCTCGATTTCCTTGAAATCAATCATGAGTTCAAGCATTGGATTAATTTCTTGAACTCCCCTGTTCTTGTAATCCTTGTCAAGAACATTGAAGTCGCCTACCAGATACCTGTTTCGGTATGGATGATCGGAAGGTAGTTTTTCATTGAATAGGTCTTCAAATTTGAATGATAATTTGGTGCTATCTAGATGAAGGGTACTGTCTATCAACAAGGGTAAGTAGCAGGCATTTGTTCTGGAGTACTGTTCAATGATTTCTTGTGTTAAATCATTGACCGCCGTATTTTGAATCATTGCGGTCTTGATGGAATCAATCGTTGTGGAATCTTCTGCAGCAAGATCGGATTTACTTGATTTGCCGTTTCCACATCCATAATTGATCAACCCAATAAATAGGAGCACTAATAAACTGGGACGGTATAAGGAGGGCATAAACCTAGTTGTATCGGATTTGCTCCAATTTATGGATTCAATCATGGTTAAATGGAAACTGTGGTTAAGTCAGCCTACACCAAAGGACCTTCAATTTTATATCGAATCACACATTGTGTGTTTTGATTCGGACATCATATAGAGGTGCAAATCAGCGCTTTAAAATTAATAAAAATTAGCCTTTGTCTGACATTGGGCCAATAAACACTTGGAAATCAAGGGTGTATCGACTGTATTTGCAGCCTATTTTCGAATAATCAATCGTTGGCCTGCGATTATTTTATCGCTCTTTAACCCGTTCAGCTTTTTTAATGCTTTCACATTGGTGTTGAACTTTTCGGCGATGCCTGATAGGGTATCACCTTTTTTCACCAGGTAGGTTTTTTTTGCGCCTTTAACTGATACAGGCTTTTTGTCTTTTTCTACGGTTGGCTCCGAGTTGCCTACCGAAAGGGGAAATACATTCCAATTTTGGGTAATGGCAGTATCGGTTTTAACAGTATCCAAAGCTTTGATGATTGCCTCGCCCAACAATTTTCCTTTGAGCTTGTATCCCTTCACTGAGAGATGAATATGGTCTCTTTGTGCATATGCCTCAGCTGTCCATTTTCGCATAGATCGACCTCCTCCGGCTATTTGATACCAATCCCACAAAAGGCATTGCTTCTCATCCGCGATTTCTCTTATTAATTTGGAAAAAGTTCGAGCAGAGGATATGTTTTTCCCCTTTCTGTTCATGTCCTGCACAGTTGTAAGCAGTATGGCTGCTTTTGGGAACAGACTTCTTATCAAATCAATGGTTGAGTTAATGTGATTTCGAAGTCCCAGTGGTAGTTGATTGCCTATGATTATATCATTGGTGCCCCAATCCAAAATGAATAAGTCGGGATGAATGACTTTAATTTGATCACTGAAATGTTTTTGAAGCAAAATGGCGTCGTAGCGCGATCCACCTACACCGAGATTATTATACACCATACCCTTGTTTTCGTTTTCGAAATACAAACCAAATAGTTCGAAGGCATAGCCGGTATTATTTTTTTTAGTGATTCGGAATGATATGGAATCAAATGAATATTCACTTTTAATCGACCAATATTTTTGTTCATGATGTTCCCATATGGATACGGGACTGCCATTTAAAAATGCTTCGATAGCGTAGCCATTTTCCGGATTCTTACAAAATAGTTTGATTTTTTGCTTATCGCCTATCAAAGGTTCTTTGAAAACGATTTTGAATGTTGCTAAAGAGTCATGGGTTCTTGCTACAAAACCTGTTAATCCGAGCGGAATTCTAGGTGGGTTTTGAACGGAATTGGCTGTTTCCCAATTGCCACTGTAACTAGATGTGTAATCGTATTGGGAATAGGTTTTTGCAATGGAATATGGGAAAATAAGTCCTCTGCCACCATGACCTGTTGTTGGTTCTAAAGCCTTTCTGATTTCAGCGATGGAGAATCCAGGTTGTACATGGGAATCTCCAAAGTGTGCAACATGGAAACTTGAATCTTTTGAAAGCTCAATTGATGTCACCAATTTGTTTAACTCATCTTTGCTTTTAAATTCAATTGAGTTTGCTTGTCTATTGATGAACCATGGAATTTCACTGCTTTGCGCAATACAGGCCATAATACTACCCCAAAGGAATCCTCCCAAAATAATTATGGGCTTTATCAATTGTTGAAGAGATATCATTCTCCTGAGGTGTGCACAATTTATTTGTATTACCTACTTTATTTAGTTTTTGGAAAGCAGCTTATGGTACTTCTGGATTAGTTTCCGTTCCGTTTCTACTGCTTTTGGAATGATTACCATTTCCTCGATGTTTCCGTGTATTTGTAGGTCGGTGCAGAAGGTTTTTATCTTTTTTTCAAGCATGCCAATTAAGAAGTTCCGCTGACCGGCCTTGCAAAGTTGACCTATGATATTATCAATTTCCTGTAATCCCAAATGTTCATCTTCATGCTCATCATGAAACTTAGTAAGGTCGCATTTTGATTTTTCAATCCAAAAAGAATCATAATCAGCTAAACGATTGTAATCGCAATTTAAAAGCCGTAGATAGGGTAAAAGGGTTGATTCTTCCTCTTGAATGTGTTCTATGGTGTCGACTTTGAATTTTCGTACGGCAGTATGCAGTTGGCTTTTCAGATTTTCTTGTACCACCATGTTTCGCATGCAGTGTTCAGACCATTGCTCAATTTCTTGCAAGGATTTGTTGATGTATAGTTTGTGTGTACTAGAAACATATTCGGTCAAAAGATGCAAGTCGAACGCATTGAACTTTTCATAAGAAAAGGAATCGACATCATCAAAGGCTGTGGCTAGTAAACGAACGAAACCTGACATTTCGGTTTCCTTGGCTAGGTGAAGACTCTGTCCTCCCAAACAGCTATCAAATCTGGATTTTGCCTGTTGGTATGACCAATGGTTTGTCATGGTTGTTTATTTCAATGAAATATACGCAAACTTATGCAGTCAAGATTTTCCAATAGCATAGATTAGTTCTGCTTTTTAACCGTTAAAAAACTTGTCAATCAACAATTTGTCTTTTTTGGTTAGTGAAAAGCCATGGATTTACTCAGGTGAGATGAGTAATGCACACACTCAAACACTGCCATGAAGTGTATCAAATGAAAAAAGGTTCCAAAATTTGGAACCTTTCGTGGAGCATATCGGAGTCGAACCGATGACCTCTTGCATGCCATGCAAGCGCTCTAGCCAACTGAGCTAATGCCCCGATGTTGCAAATATCGTCATTTTCCCGACCAAATTCAACCTTTCCCAATCGATTCTTGGGTCATAAAAAAAGGAGGCCGAGGCCTCCTTTTTACTGTTCTTAAATGGACCGTTATTTTACAATAGCCATTTTACGAGTGATCTTTTCACCTTTGAATTCCATCGTGTAGTAATACAATCCAACACCAAGGTCATTTGAATTGACGGTGAAAGTATGTGTTCCAGACGCACGGTTTCCATCAACTGGTACAGAAACAGTCTTGCCAAGAACATCAGTAATGGAAACCCTAACCTGACCGTCGGTTGGTATAGCGAATCCGATTTCAGTTGTGTTGTTGAATGGATTCGGAACATTTTGGCCGAGTGCCAATCCTTCCATAACAGGAATTTCATTCAAGCTGGTTGCACAGTTGCCGGCAACTTCTTCGAAACAGAAATCGTCAATGGCCCAACCTTCGAAGTTGTTGGTAGAGTTGTCAGATGCAAAACGGAAACGGAAGATGATGTTACCGGTAATATAGAAGTACATTTCCTTCTCGGCCAAGGTCCATGTAGACTGGGTTCCAGACCAGCCGGGTAATCCTGGGTTACCGCCGAGTGCGGTGATGAATGTACTGTTGAACCAGCTTTGCGGATTCGATGATGCAAATCCAAGGTGCTGCCAAGTGAGTGCGTTGTCAGTTGAATACTCAACTGTACCGCCATCCTGGAATAATTCCGTGTTGAACTTGTGCCAGAAGCTGAGTTTGTAACACTTGGTGTTATCGATGCCGAACACAGGAGAGAACAGACCCGATGTATCGCGGTTGGGGTAGTTGGTGTTAAGACTTGTTACCCAAGCATTAGATCCGCTGTAAGCACCATTGATGATGGTCTTGTTTGGTGAACCGATTTGCCAGCTGTTGGTGCTTGAATTGTAAGTTTGAGCATTTACTGATACCCACTGTGGTCCAGATTCGAAATCGTTACAATATGGGTTGTTCGAAGTGATGGTTACACTGTCGAATACCGAAATGGTAATGCAGGTTGTGTCGTCGAAGGGATTCAAATCTGAACTTCCGTTTGGTAGAGAAGTAATAACGCAAACATCATATACTCCAGGAGCTGCAGTCCAAATCTGACTGAATACATGGTTCAGTGATTGTTGGGATGCGAGAGCGGGTGTATAGTTCACAGGATCTGTGAATGTTAATACAGGAGTAGTGCTTCCAACAGGTGTAACAGTGATAGTGGCGTTAACAGAATTCAAAGGTGTGGTTCCTGGATTGGAAAGAACGGAGTTGAACTGAACCTGTTGGCCAGGGAAAATGAAACTGTTGTTGATTGCGTTTGAAGCAATGTTTACCGGTGCAGCAGTAAGAGGTACTGGAATTTCTATTTGGAAATTGTCGATAGAGAATCCATCTTGAATTACTGATGCATCAGATGTAAAGATGAATCTGAATTGAACGAGACCTACATTGTCGAGGAAGTTCAAACACTTTGCTTCTGTAAGTACCCATCCACCGGTTCCGGCAGTCCAAGCTGGTTGACCAGAGGAGTTGATGTTTGGTGTGCTATTGTACCAGTTAACCCAACATGGTGCGGTAAGGTTGGCGCCACCTAACAAGGTCCAAGGACCACCATTAACCGAATACTCTAAGCGTGTACCATCCCAGAAATTCTCGCAAAGGTGATTGCGGCGGAAGGATAGTTTGGCGTCGACTGCGTTAGTGAAGTCGAAGATTGGTGAGGTTAATACGCAGTTGGCGTTGTTGGTATACGCAGAGCTTAAGTTTACATCCCAAGCATTTGGTGCCGAAAATGAGCTGTTGGTTGCTCCGAAAGCGGGAGTTCCAAGCTCCCAAACAGAACCGGCACCGCTCAAGTTGGTTGCAGACCAGCCGATGTTCACTCCATTGAAATTATCGAAGTAAGGCTGAGTATAGCTGAGGGCAACAACTGGTACGCCCACCGACTGAGTACAAGTTGTGTCGTTGGAGTTGTCAGAGTCACCGGCCAATTCAGTCCAAGCACAGAAATCGTACTGGCCTGAAGGAATGGTAAAGCCAGGCATTACGAAGTTGGTGGTAGCTCCTGGAGCGAGGTTGCCATTATAGGTAGCTGTTGTGAGGTTTCCGCCGTTCACGGTGTAGTAAACCGGAATAGTGGTTTGGCTGGCTGATCCGAAGTTGCGAAGAGTTACATTCACAGCAGATGTTCCACCGGCTGCAGAGTTTGCAGTTGGACTGTTGATAGCAACAACACCCACATCATTTGGTCCAGGTTGCTTCACGCAAAGGTCATCAATGCTGACACCGTCATTTGGAACTCCGTTGAATCCGGAAACGAATTCAAAACGGAATTGGATGAAGTTCGCACCTGTGGCGTTGATCAAATTTTGTAGGTAGTACCTAGACTCAACCCATCCACCGGAATTGCCAGTCCAACCTGGTGCTCCGAAGTTTAAGGCGTTGGTATTATACCAATTGAAACCGTCGGGATCGTTTTGTGCACCCATAACTATCCAGTTACCTGATCCATTCACATTGTAAGAAATCCTAACGCCATCGTTTTGCGCACAATTTTGATTTCTCCTGAATGAAAGATAGGCATTGTTGGTTCCTGCCAAGTCGAAGATTGGTGTAATAAGGTCGGCGTTGGTTCCAACATTATACCCTGAGTTTAAGTTGATGTCCCATGCATTCGTTCCCGAAAAAGCACCTGTTGTGCTGCCGAAGGCTGGAGTTCCAAGTTGCCACTCAGTAGCCGCATTTGTAGTTACAGATTGATAACCTTGGTTTCCAGATTCGAAATCATCACAGAAAGTTGGTGTGAACACGGGTATACCGAGAGATGTAACGCAAGTGGTATCATTGAAGTTATTGCCATCTCCTGGAAGCGAAGTCCATGCACACACTGTAAATGGCCCTACTGGAACATTGAAACAGGGGAGCGTGAAGTTTGTAGTTTGTCCTGGAGTCAGAAGACCGTTGTAGGTAGCAGTAACCGGAGCACCACCATTGATTGAGTAAGAAACCGGGAATGTGGTTTGGTTATTTATTCCGTTGTTCTTAACGGTTACAACAACATCCAAACAGTTACCTGCAGGACCTGTAGGTCCAGGCTGAACGATAGCTGTGGTAGCCATATCGTTGGGCTGAGGAAGGAAGATGCAGAAATTATCGATAGAGAATCCATCTGTGATAACAGATGCATCAGCAGTGAACACATATCTGAACCACACTTGGGGTAAGTTGTTGAAAGCAGTTCCCAATGTGATGGAGGATTTTATCCAACCATTGGAGTTTCCTGTCCATGCTGCTTGGCCACCTCCAGAGTTAAGTGCATCATCGTTGTACCAGTTCACACAATCCACGCAAGTGGGGTTGCCCTGCAATGATCCGAGAATGGTCCAGGGTCCAGCGAGGTTGGTTGCGTATTCTAATCTTACACCATCCCATGCATTTTCAGCATTTCGATTTTGCCAAAACTCCAAAGTTGCACCAGCGCCGATGTTGAAGCTTAACTCAGGAGATTGAAGATAGCAAGTGGCATTGTTAAGGTAAGCGGAGGTCAGGTTAACATCCCAGCAATTAGGAGCAGAGTAGGAGCTGTTTGTGGTTCCATAGGAGGGTGTTCCTAGCTGCCATTCGGTTCCTGGAGTCTGGGTTGATGCAGACCAAAGGTTGGTGGTGATATCAAAGTTGTCGCAATATGGGAAAGTGATGCCAGCTGCAGCGGTGAAGCAATAGGTTTGAGATGGCGTTGGCCCAGGCAAGAACGACACATTGAAACAAGATGATGCATCGAATGCCTCAATAAAGTAGCAGATAACATCACCATCATTTACGGTTGGTATAACACCTTCATACAAGCTGTCAATGGTGTTGGTCATGGTCACCGGAGTAGGAGCTCCACCATTTACGGTGTAGTACAAAGTAACTTGTGAAATCAAGGAAGCATCGTTCGCAGAAGCCGTGATAGTATATGGACCGAGGTTGTAAACCGTTCCTTGGTTGATACCTGAAATGAAATACATGGATGGAGGGTTCAATTCACAGCTGGATGCAATCACTTCAACATCGTCTACAAACCAGCCGTTCCTACCGCCACTACCGTTGTTGTTGCCATCAGCAAGCGCAAAGCGAAGTCTTACATCGGATTGGTTGGCCGCAATAGCGGAGATATCGAAAGACTCCGCCTTCCACCAAGAGTTATCAGGAGCCACAGATTGACCAGGCAACCAAGTTCCATAACTAGCTTCACCGAATTTGCTGTTTTGGGTGCTGAACAGTCCTCCACCAAGGTAAATACAGTTATTGTTTCCCAAGTTTGGGTTGTTATCGATTAGTTGCGTCCAAGTAGCGCCACCGTCAATCGAGATCTCAATTGTACCACCATCGAAAAACTCAGCCTTGCAAATGGACTTGAAATTCAGTGTTACGAAAAAGTTGAAAAGTGTATTGAAAGATCCTGTTTCCAAATAGGAGACCGCTCCTGGCGATACAGCAGACGAATCGCTGTTAGAGCCGCTTACTTGGAGTCGGCTATTGATGTTCCAACCTGGTGTTCCATAGGTGGAAACATTGCCCGGTGGGTTTTCGAAATCCTCGAAAAAGACCTGGGACTGGGCCTGAGCCATGAATGAAGCACAAGCAAGGAGAATCGTAAAGATAAATTTCCTCATTTTTTTGTTTTTTGGGTTATTGGCTGGTATAGATTTTTCTAATTCTTTGGATAGGCTTCAAAGGTAAAAAAATAAGTAGTTTTTACTCTAGTTTTTAGGCAATATTATGTTGTCACCTATAGCAATATCCACATGAACAGACGCAAAAAACGGACAAGGCGTTGCAGGTTATGCAACGCCTTGTCCGTTAGGGGGATAGGTTTGGTCAGCGACTCACAACCAGTCTCTTGGTTAGTTTTTGTCCCTCCCAAGTGAGCGTATAAGTGTATAAGCCGTTGGGCAATTGGGCTCCTGATATGGATACCCTGTGATTTCCACCGTTTAAGTTACCCTCGAAAGGAACCATTAGGGTCCTACCTAGCAAATCGTCAATCTGTAATTTGACTTGTCCGTTTTCAGGTATATTAAATTCAATTTCAGATGATTGAGAAATTGGATTTGGATAGTTTTGGCTCAGGCTGAACCCATTTTCCTCTGGATTTTCGATAGAGGTCAAGCATGGACTTCCCGTAATTTCTTCGAAACAGAAGTTGTCTATAGCCCATCCTTCAAAATTGATGAATTGATCGGATCCGAATCGGAATCGGAACATGACATTTCCATTAGTCCAAAAGTTTAGGTTCCGTTCTGCCAAGGTCCAATTCAATTGATTTCCAGACCATCCGGGATATCCTGGATTTCCGCCTAAAGCGGTAACGAAGGGCGTGTTATACCAGGATGATATGTTTGGAGACCAAAATCCAAGATGTAGCCAGGTTTGAGCATTGTCGGTTGAATATTCAACTATGCCACCATCTACATAAGGGTCAGTTTGAAACTTGTGGTAAAAACTAAGTTTGTAACATTTGGTGTTGTCCACAGAAAACAATGGAGTAAACAATGCCGATGTGTCGGTGTTAGGGTAGTTATTGCCAAGTCCGGTCATCCATGCATTGGCTCCACTATAGGCACCATTGATAACGGTTTGTGAAGGAGTTCCCAATTGCCATGAATTCGGAGTGGAGTTGAATGTGACAGGGTTTACAGCAATCCATTGTGGTCCGGTTTCGAAATCGGTACAGTATGGGTTGGCTTGTGTAACCGACACTGTATCGAAAACCGATAAAGTAATACAAGTGGTGTCATCAATAGGATTCAAATCGACTCCGTTGTTTGGCAGCGATGTAATTGCACAAACATTGTAAACACCAGGAGCGGCAAGCCACGGCAATGTGAAATTGTGCAACAGGCTTTGTTGGGATGCAAGGCTTGGTGAGTAGTTTACTATATCGGTGACAACCGGAGTTCCATTAACTGTTAATGTAACATTCACAGAAGTTAAAGGAGTAGTTCCAGGGTTTGAAACATTGGCATTGAATTGTATCGGTTGTCCTGGGAAAATGAAATTGTTGTTGATGGCATTGCTGCTGATTGCGATCGGACTTGCAGTAAGTGGAATAGGTACATCAATACGGAAGTCATCAATAGAAAATCCATCAACGGTAACAGATCCATCAGAGGTAAATACAAATCTGAACTGTACTGTTCCGGCGTTGTTCAGAAATCCAAGGCATTTGGCTTCAGCCTTAATCCACCCTGGAGTTGAATTGCCCATCCATGCAGGTTGTCCGGATGAGAAAATATTAGGTGTGCTATTATACCAATTGGTCCAGCAAGGCGCAGTTAAATTGGGTCCACCTAAAAGAATCCACGGTCCACCATTAACGGAGTACTCCAATCTGGTTCCATCCCATGCTGTTTCGGTTCGGTGGTTGATATAAAAGGACATTTCAGCATTGACTGCATTGGTGAAATCAAACAGCGGAGAGGTTAGTACACAATTCGCATTGTTTCCATATGCGCTGGTGAGGTTAACATCCCAGCATTGCGTTCCGGAGTAGGCGGAGTTGGTGCCACCGAATGCAGGGGTGCCCAGTTGCCAGTTGGTGTTGGTGTTACCGTTATTGGAGGCAGCCCAACCTTGGTTGGGTCCATTGAAATTGTCAAAGTACTGTTGGGAGAAAGAAACTGGAATCACTGGTATACCCACCGATTGGATGCAAAGCGTGTCATTGGTGTTGTCGCCATCTGTTGAAAGTCCGGTGAAAGTGCAAAGGTTGAATGCGCCCACCGGCACATTGAAACAAGGTAGCGTAACGGTTGCGGTTGCTCCTGGAGTTAAAGTTCCGCTGTAATTGCCGGTCACAATGGGGCCGCCGTTTACAGAATAGGAAACTGGAAAGTTGGTTTGGGTGTTTGCGCCGAAATTTTGAACAGTCACCTCTACATTCACACAGCCTCCTGCTGGTGATGATGCACCAGGTAGGGTGTAAGAAACCACCCCAACATCGTTGGCCTGTGGAAGTGAAATACAAAAGTCATCCATGGAAAACCCATCCAAAGTCACAGATCCGTCAGAGGTAAATACGAACCTGAACCAAACCTGGGGCTGGTTATTGAATTGTGGACCTAATTCGATCTCCGATTTGATCCAACCTCCGGAGTTGCCTGTCCATCCCGGTTGGCCACTAGAGATGATTGCAGCATTGTTATACCAATTCACGCAACCGTTACAACCGGCACCCGCTGTCCCGACTACGGTCCAAGGACCATTCAAGTTGGTTGCCCATTCCAATCTAACACCATCCCATGTGTTTTCAACATTACGGTTTTGCCAGAACTCAAGTTTAGCTCCGGCACCAACTGTAAAGCTGAACTCAGGAGACACCAAGGATGTATTCGCATTGTTTGTATAAGATGAATTTAAATTGATGTCCCATGCATTTGGGGTGGAGTGAGCTCCTGTGGTGGCGCCAAAGGATGGATTACCCAATTGCCAAGTTGTTCCCGATGTAGCTTGGGGCACCCACGGTATGCCTGCAATATCAAAATTGTCGCAATAAGGAAAGGTAACCCCGGCTTGTGCAGTAAAACAATTGGTGTTTGAAGCGTTGGGGCCAGGGAAGTAAGTTGTGTTTTGACAACCTGAAGCGTCAATGGCTTCGATGTAATAGCAAACATTATCTCCAGCTTGAACAGCAGGAATATTGGCTGTGTAATTGGTTCCGACTGTGAAAGTCATTGGAAGGGCTGTTACGGAACCGCCGTTGATACTGTAGTAAAGTGTGACGGAATTCAATCCTGATTGATCATCTGCATCAGCGTTGATGGTGTATGGTCCAAGATTGAATACGGTGCTTGGATAGGTTGGTGCTGTTTGGCTCAAAGTAGGATTCACCAATTCGCAAGCTGCACCTACAACTTGTATATCATCAATAAACCAACCATTTCGTCCACCTGATCCGTTGTTGTTGCCATCCGCCAATACAAATCTCAATCTTACATCAGCTTGGTTACCCACTACCGAAATATCGAACGACTCAGTTTGCCACCAACTAGCCACTGGAACAGCTGGTGTACCTGGTTGCCAAGCGGCGTAGCTTGCCTCTTGGAATTTACTGCTCTGGGTTTGGAATAGCCCTGTCCCCAAATAGGTACAGTTATTTGTCCCCAAATTCGGATTGTTATCTATGAATTGAATCCAGGTTGTACCTCCATCAATAGAGTATTCAATGGTTCCGCCATCAAAAAACTCAGCTTTGCAAATGGACTTAAACGAAAGCGTGACAAAAAACAACCCTGAAAGATTCATAGAATTGGTTGTCAAAAACGAGGATGAACCTGGCGATACACTAGAGCTGTCGCTATTTACTCCGCTAACAGACAGTCGATTGTTGATGAACCATCCTGGGTTGCCGCTGGAGGTAGTGTTTCCAGGAGGAGTTTCAAAATCCTCGCTGAAAACGGTAGTTTGCGACAAGGTTGTGGATGCGCTAAGTGTTAAGCACAATAAGCTGATGATGAGTATTTTAATTCGCATGTGTGTGATGTTTTTCAACTTAAGTCTTTTGGTGTGTGAACGGATAAAAGTAGCCACATTTTTTTATGCATCAAATAGCGTTGGTTAGTTTTTACCAAGGTGTCGGTAAATAAAAAAGCCACACTATTGTGTGGCCTCATTTTGCAAGGGGAGTGAGCAATTAATGCATCCATGATTTGTAATAGGAGTCATCGGATATTTTAACAGCCTCTTCTGTTAGCCAAAGTGGTTTAAAAGTATCTATCATAACAGCGAGCTCTTTGGTCTCTTTGGCTCCAATTGATTTTTCGACTGTTCCTGGATGTGGCCCATGTGGAATTCCCCCTGGATGTAAAGTAATTTGACCTCTTTTTACATTGGTTCTGCTCATAAAGTCACCATCAACATAATACAGTACCTCATCCGAATCGATGTTGCTGTGGTTGTAGGGCGCCGGTATAGCCAAAGGGTGATAGTCGTAAAGTCTTGGAACAAAGGAACATACGACAAAATTATGAGCCTCAAAGGTTTGATGTACCGGAGGTGGTTGATGAACACGACCAGTGATAGGCTCAAAATCGTGGATAGAGAATGCCCATGGATAATGATATCCATCCCAGCCAATGGCATCGAATGGATGTGTACCATATATGTAGGTGTAAACAATGCCCTGTTTCTTAATTAAGACTTTGAAGTCACCTTTTTCATCGTGCGTATTCAGGTTTTGGGGTTTTCTGAAATCCCTTTCGCAATAGGGCGCATGTTCCTCCAACTGGCCATATTCATTCCTATATCTTTTGGGAACCTCAATCGGACTGAATGACTCGACAATGAGCAGTCGATTGTTCGTGTCGTTGAATTCCAATTGGAATATGGTGCCTCTTGGTATCACAACATAATCTCCATAAGAAAACGGAATGCTTCCATAAAGGGAGTGAAGTGTTCCGCTTCCTTCGTGCACGAAAATCAACTCGTCAGCATCTGCGTTTTTCAAAAAATAGTCTTTGATCGACTTCCTGGGCGCTGCCAACGAAATTTGTAAATCGTTGTTGACAAGGACGCATTTTTTACTCTCGATATAGTCATCCTCGGGTTGCACATTAAATCCCAGTAGGCTGTAGGCGCGAAGTGACCTTTGATGTGCTATTTTCGGCTCCCTTGAAAAGGATTCACCTAGCTCTTTGACAATAGTAGGAGGGTAAAGGTGGTAAATAAGGGAGTAAACATTAGAAAACCCGTGAGTGGAAAACAGCTCCTCAGAATAAAGACTGCCATCTGGCTTTCTGAATTGGGTGTGTCGCTTATGCGGAATGCTCCCAAGTGTATGATAATGAGGCATAAATATGTAATTTGTGTTGCGAATTTATGAAATATATGCCCTTCTATGTTGATTTCGGTCATGCCCTGAAGAGCTGTTCGAACAAATATTTATTGTCAGTTTCTGTCAATAGCTTTATTGTTGTACCTTTGGCTTGTCGGATTTTGGATTGTTTTCAATCTAACTTTCCATACCGCGATTAAACTTTTTTAGCAATGAAACTCGTCAATTATCTTGAATTCGGAAAAGAACAACTCGGTTTGGTCATCAATAACCGAGTATATAATTTGAAGCTTGCCGCCTCGGTTAAAACTTCAATCAAGATGCCCGATACCATGAAGGAGTTTCTCAAGTCAGGTCCGTTGGTAATGTCAGTGGCTCGGGAAATAGACCAATTGATCAAGGATGGCAAGATGGGCACCAAATCCTATGAATTGGATAAGCTCCAAATTTTGGCTCCTGTTTCTAGGCCCGCCTCCTTGCGCGATGGTTATGCATTCAGACAGCATGTGGAAGCTGCTAGGCGAAACAGAGGTGTGGAGATGATTCCTGAATTCGATGAATATCCTGTTTTCTATTTCAATAATCATAGGTCGGTAGTTGGTCCAGGAGATGTGTTTTGCATGCCCGACCATTTCGACAAGTTAGATTTTGAATTGGAATGGGCATGTGTCATAGGAAAGAAGGGAATAAACATCAAGGCTGAGGAAGCCTCAGACTATATTGCAGGTTTCATGGTCATGAACGACATCTCGGCCAGAACTTTGCAAATGGAGGAGATGAAACTCAACTTGGGTCCTGCTAAAGGAAAGGATTTTGCAACGGCATTGGGTCCATTGTTGGTTACGCCAGAAGAGTTAGAGCCGTTCAGGGTTGAACCTAAGTCAGGTCATGCCGGGAAAAACTATAATCTTTCCATGAAATGTTGGGTGAACGGAGTTCAAGTCTCCGATGGTAACACATCAAGCATGGATTGGACTTTTGAAGAATTGATTGAAAGGGCATCCTACGGCGCTTACATTTATCCCGGAGATGTGATTGGTTCGGGAACTGTTGGAACTGGTTGTTTTTTGGAGTTGAATGGAACGGGATTGCTTAACGACCCCAAAAACTTCAAACCTCAATGGCTTCAGGAAAACGATGTTGTGGAAATGGAGGTGGATCAATTGGGTCGATTGACCAATACCATGCGCAAGTTTGATAGCGACTTTTCCATACTTGCCCGTAAAAAAAGAACTTCCTAAAGCCTTTTGCCTCCCTTTCGGCTTTCCTATCTTTGGGTGAAAAGTAATTCATTCATTGCAAGAGGAAATCAAGGGCAAGGTAGTTGGTTTCGACCAAGCCGCTGAAAACAAGGAGATTTTAAAGAGATACAGGTCCCTGTTGCGGTCCTGCAAGCAGCACATAGATAAAACGGATCGCAAGCAAATCCGTTTGGCTTTTGATACAGCTCTTGAGGCTCACAAGGAAATGCGTCGCCGTTCAGGCGAGCCTTATATATACCATCCCATTGCCGTAGCTCAAATAGCCTCCGAGGAAATCGGACTAGGTGCAACGGCTATTGTTTGTGCACTGCTTCACGATGTAGTAGAAGATACCCATCTTACGCTGGAGGATGTTAGAGGCCTTTTTGGTCCCAAGGTGGAGAAAATTGTGGACGGACTCACCAAAATATCTGGTGTATTCGATCATACATCATCGCTTCAGGCCGAGAACTTTCGTAAGATGCTGCTTACGCTCTCTGATGATGTGCGTGTAATTCTCATAAAGTTGGCCGATCGCCTGCACAACATGCGTACCCTCGGTTCACTGGCTCAGGAGAAACAATTGAAAATTGCATCGGAAACCGCGTATCTGTATGCGCCCTTGGCCCATAGATTGGGGCTCTATGCCATCAAAACCGAATTGGATGATTTGGCTCTGAAATTCACCGAGCCAGAGGTTTACAAATCCATCGCACGGAAGTTGCAACAAACCAAAAAAGATCGCGACAAATTCATCTCTGATTTCATCAAGCCTCTGAGAGATGAGTTTGAAAAGCAGGGGTTCAAGGCAGAGATCAAAGGAAGGCCGAAATCCATCAACTCCATTTGGAATAAGATGAAAAAACAGCAGGTTCCTTTCGAAGAGATTTATGACCTGTTCGCCGTCCGTATCATTTTGGACTCTCCACCAGAAACTGAAAAGGCGGATTGCTGGAGAGCTTATTCCATCGTAACCGATTTTTTTGTTCCCAACCCGGACCGACTTCGAGATTGGATTTCGACACCGAAGGCCAACGGTTATGAATCACTTCACACTACGGTGATGAGTGCAAGCGGAAAATGGGTGGAGGTTCAAATCCGTTCTGAGCGTATGGATGAGATTGCAGAAAAGGGTTATGCAGCCCATTGGAAATATAAGGATACGGATGCTGAAAATGCCTTGGATGAATGGTTGAGCAAGATTCGAGAATTGCTTGAGCATCCTGAGAGTAGTGCCATTGATTTCATCGATGACTTCAAACTGAATCTCTTTTCGGATGAGATTTTCATTTTCACACCTAAAGGGGAACTCAAAACCATGCCTGCGGGCTCAACAGCTCTCGACTTTGCATTCGATATCCACACCGATGTAGGCAGCAGATGCATTGGAGCCAAAATAAACCATAAACTGGTTCCCATAAGCCATAAGTTGAACAGTGGCGACCAAGTAGAGATTCTTACTTCTACAAAGCAACATCCCAAAGAAGACTGGCTGTCTATGGTTGTAACAGCCAAGGCCAAATCGAAAATAAAAACCGTATTGCGTGAGCAGAAAAAATTGTTGGCAGATGAAGGTAAGGCCAAACTGGATCGCAAACTGCGGAACTTAAAGGTGGAGATGTCATCCTTTACCATCAACGACCTGCTTCTTTATTACAAAGTGCCTAATCAAACGGAGTTTTATTACAGAATTGCAATCGACACCATTGACATTTCCAATCTTGGTGACTTTTTTGGGGAGGATGGAAAGCCCTTGCCTCGCCAAATCACGAAAAGTGAGACTCCCTCTTTCGAAGAAATGGTTCGAAATGTCAGAGGAAATGTCGACTCTTTGGTTATAGGAGAGGATCTTGGGAAAATCGACTACAAATTGGCCACTTGTTGCAACCCAATCTCTGGTGATGATGTTTTTGGATTCATCACAGTGGATGAGGGCATAAAAATTCATCGTACGAATTGCCCCAATGCAATGAACCTGATGTCGAAACACGGATATAGGATTGTTAAGGCCAAATGGACCGAAAAGCAGGACATTGCATTCCTTGCGGGAATCATGATTAACGGTGTTGATGAGGTTGGTGTGGTTAATAACATTACCAAGGTTATTTCGAATGAGCTAAAGGTCAATATGCGTTCCATCAGTATCGATTCTAACGAGGGGTTGTTTCAAGGGACCATAATGTTGTTTGTTCGTGATACTGAGCATCTTATCAAACTGATGGGGAAGTTGAGACAGGTGAATGGGATCCTGAGTGTTTCACGCATAGACTAGAAAGCTTAACTTAGCGTTTTGGATTCTATGGAAAAGGTCATCTCAGAAGTTACCCGGGTCTTCACCGAATTCCTGGAATCAAAGGGTCTTCGAAAAACCCCTGAGCGTTTCGCCATTCTGACCGAAATCTACAATTTGAATGATCACTTTGATGTGGAGTCGCTATACATCCACATGAAAAACAAAAAGTACAGAGTCAGCAGAGCCACCATTTACAATACCATAGACCACCTGATGGCCTGTGACCTTATTACCAGGCACCAGTTCGGTAAAAACATGGCGCTTTTTGAAAAATCATTCGCGTATAAACAACATGACCATTTGATATGTTCCGATTGTGAACATGTGCTGGAATTTTGCGACCCCAGGATTCAACAAATTCAGTCCATGATGGGGGAAATCCTTAATTTCAAGGTAACACATCATTCACTGAATTTATTTGGTCGGTGCAATGTGTTGGAGAACAAGGGAACTTGTCCCCACATGGAAAACAAGAAAAAAAAGAGCATCAAACAACTATCACTTAAAGAAAACTGAATATGGAATTTTCGTGTGAATTCAAGACCCAAGGAGAATACTGCATACTGTCATTCAAGGGCAATCTGATAGAGCGTAATCAAGCAAATGAAACATTGGACCGATTTGCTGAACTCGTTTCCAACGATATCAATAATTTCATAGTGGATCTCTCATCTTTCAGCTATATGAACAGCACCGGCTTGAATGTGCTTCTGATGATTTTGACCAAAGCCAGGAAATCAGGTGGAGAGGCGGTGCTATGCAATTTGTCTGCTAACATCAGTTCACTTTTATCGGTCACCAAGCTCAATAGCGTTTTTACCGTCTACAACTCGTTAGCTGAGGCCGAACTTGCCGTGAGCAAGGTTTCAAAATAACCCGTCAAAATTTCCAAACGATGAAGGCAGATGTATTGCTAGGCTTGCAATGGGGTGACGAGGGAAAAGGAAAGGTTGTTGATGTTTTAGCTCCAAGATATGATGTGATTGCCCGTTTCCAAGGCGGACCTAACGCAGGACACACCTTGGAGTTCGAGGGTTTGAAACATGTGCTTCACACAATTCCATCTGGGATTTTCCATCCTGAGAAAGTAAATATCATAGGTAACGGTGTGGTAATCGACCCGGTGGTTTTGAAACGCGAGATCGATGCTCTTGTTAAGCTTGGAGTAGATGTGAACAAAAGTCTTTACATCTCCCGTAAGGCCCATTTGATTCTACCAACACACAGGATGCTTGATGCCGCATCTGAACTCAGTAAAGGAAAGTCAAAAATTGGCTCCACACTGAAGGGTATAGGCCCTGCATACATGGATAAAACCGGAAGAAACGGTCTGAGAGTCGGGGATATTGAACACCCTGAATTTGAAAACAGATACAATGGTTTAGTTGAAAAGCACAAGGAATTGCTTCGTCATCTCAATTTCGAAAAGCCATTGGATGAGTTCAATCAAGGATGGGAAGAGGGTATCAATACCATTCGAAAACTTAATCTAGTTGACAGTGAATATGAGGTCAACGGTTATTTGAACCAAGGCAAAACGGTACTTGCCGAAGGCGCACAGGGCTCTCTGTTGGATATTGATTTCGGGTCATATCCTTTCGTAACATCATCCAATACCATCACGGCTGGCACATGCACCGGACTGGGTATTGCTCCCACCCGAATTGGCGAGGTCTACGGTATTTTCAAAGCTTATTGCACAAGGGTGGGGAGCGGTCCGTTTCCTACCGAACTTGATGATGAGACTGGTGAAAGGATGCGCAAAGCCGGTAATGAATTCGGATCTACAACGGGAAGGCCACGAAGATGTGGTTGGCTCGATTTGCCTGCACTTCGATACGCCATCATGTTGAACGGAGTGACTCGGTTGATCATGACAAAGCCCGATGTTCTGAGTGGATTTGATACGGTGCGTGTTTGTACGCACTACATCCACAATGGCGTAGCTGTTGATCGAATGCCCTTCGATATAGTAAACAACCGTGTTGAACCTGTATACAAGGATTTTCATGGATGGGAACAGCCGGTTGATCAAATTAAAGATGTTTCTGATTTACCCTCTGAGTTGAGCAGCTATGTTTCCTTTATAGAGTCTGAACTTGGTGTTCCCGTTGTTATTGTCTCGGTTGGGCCGGATCGGAAACAAACATTGATCCGAATCCCGGAATTTGCCTGATATACCACAGGTCGGTCTTTAAGACATGTTCAAACCCGTAATCATCTCTCTGGTTCTGTTTTTTGCATTGGCAGGAATGGGCTATGCACAAGAAAAAACTTCATCCATTGAAATCGTCAATTCAGATGTATTCGAAGGTGATGAATCCATTGGAAAGGGAGTTTCGTTGCTTAAGGGCAATGTTGTATTCAAGCACAGAGGTGCTTTGATGTATTGTGACAGCGCATACCTTTACCAGGAATCGAACTCTTTGGATGCTTATGGAAATGTGAGGATCAAGCAAGGTGATACGCTCAATCTTACTGGCAAGAACCTTAAGTATGATGGTAATTCTGGATTGGCTGTGGTGACTGGTGATGTGTTGCTTGCTGATAGGAAAATGAAACTTCGTTCTGAAAAGCTATCATATGATATGCCTGGTGATATGGCTTTTTATGAGGAGTTTGGTACTTTGATGGACAACGAAAATGTACTGACCAGCATCAAAGGTTATTATTACTCAAAGCAAAGCAGGGTCTTTTTCTCTGATTCAGTTCTGTTGTTGAATCCAAGGTATCGCATCGAAGCCGACTCTCTTGGTTACTTGACCAAAACAGCGACAGCTCTTTTCACCGGACCTACACATATATATTCAACCCAATCCGATTCCACCTGGATTTACTGTGAGAATGGGTTTTATGATACCAAGAATTCCAAGTCGAGATTTTATAAGCCGAACCGAATTGTTTCCCGAACCAGCACCCTAAGCGGAGACACCTTGGATTTCGACAATACGACCCGCAGAGGCAAGGCCTTCGGTAGAGTGTCTATTTCCGATACATCCCGAGCTGTAACCATTACAGGTGATAAGGGTTTTAGCGACGACTTAAAAAGAACAGCCTTTGTAACTGGAAATGCAGAGTTGGTAAGGGCTTTTAAAACGGATTCCTTGTTCTTGCATGCAGACACGCTCTTCGCTATGGAAGATACCATCAAAAAAATCTCATTTTGGTTGGCGTATCGTAATGTGCGATTCTATAAATCGGATTTGCAGGGTGTTTGCGATTCTTTGTCTTATACCACCCCCGATTCAATTATGACAATGAGTTTCGATCCTGTGATATGGAGTGATTCAAATCAGGTAAGGTCCGATCTCGTTAAAATGCGGCTCCAAGATGATGGTCCTCGCGACATGCAACTCTTTTCTTCATCATTTATCTCCTCCCAGGTAGATTCCTTTCGATTTAATCAAATAAGTGGTAGGGACATGGATGGCTTTTTCAAGGATGGCGAGTTGGTTTCGGTTGTGGTTAAAGGCAATGGACAGTCTATATATTATACGGCTGATTCTGATAAAAAGCTCACCGGGGTCAACAGTGCTGAATGCAGTGACATGCGAATTGATATGTCGGAAAGGCAAGTGAAAGAGATTACACTCATCAATCAACCTGATGCAACCCTATATCCCATAGAAGAGCTCCCTCCTTCAGAATTGATGTTGAAAGGTTTTGAGTGGTTGGAATCGATGCGACCCAAGGATCGTGCCGATATTTTTAGGAAGCAGGATTAATGGATTTATACTCTCGCTTCATCAGAGCCGAACAAAGCAGAGTAATAACCAGTCCCATTGGGAAAACATCCAAGGTGGAGCTTAAGGCAAAAGCCCAAGGGGATTTCAAGTCATCCATGTTTTCCTTAAACGACTGAATCATTTTTTGTTTGTCGGAATCTTTTATGTCTTTGTCCGCAATAATTCTTTTGGATTCCTCCTCCATGGTTTTATCGAGAGACGCTTCGATGTAAGTTTTGTTGATGGTCAAAGCATATACCACCTTGGTGCTAGTGTAAATGGATGTACCTATAAGTATGACAGTCATACCGGCTTTAAAAGCCTGATTGAATGAAATGAAACCACCTTGTTGCCTGTCTCTTACATTTCTTATTGCAAAAAACACCAGACTTAAGGCGGCTATCAAGAGAATGTTTGCAAGGGTAAAGGTCAATCCGGAAGAAGCAGGTGATTCCTGAATCGATATTGGAATTACAAACATGGCGCCGAGTAGGATGCCAGCAGCTACTCCATTAAATACAACGGTTTTTTTCATAACGCAAATTTAATCCTATTCCACAAGCGAAACCCGACCAAACAAAGTTCGTTTTTCGCCAGTATAGGTTACCACATCAATACGGTAAACATAAACGCCAATACTGCACACATTTCCTGTATCACCAAACTCCCCATTCCATCCTTTTTCAGGATTATCAGTAGTGAATATTTTTTGCCCCCATCTATTGAAAATACTCATGGTTCCCGATTGTATGCCAATTCCGTATACATTGAACATATCGTTGACGCCATCACCATTAGGTGTGAATGCATTGGGTACATAAAGTGTGGATTCGTTTTCAATGATGATGCGGGTGTAAGCTGTATCTCGACAACCGTATTGATTTTCTACGAATAGGATAACTTCATAATTGTTTGGTATCTCGTATGTATGGGTAACGGTTTGACCATTTCCAAGAGATGAATTGTCACCAAAGTCCCAAATCCAGGAATTGGCTCCTATTCCAACATCCTTGAATTGAACAATAGGATAAAGGATGGATGTTACGGATGGAGTTGCGCTGATGATGGCGTTGGGTATTGGCCATGCATGGATGGTGTCGGGCAAAATCACTTGCCTTTGGCAACCTGCGGAAGATACTGCGAGGAACTTGATGGTGAATGTTCCTGGTTCAGTGTAAGTGTGAGATGGTGCAAAAGATGTAGAGTTGCTTCCATCTCCAAAATCCCATTGGTATTGTGTGCCCGATCCCGTGTTATTCAATACGGAGAAATCGACAGTCAATGGAATACAACCTTGGTATGGGTTCAGTGTTATGTCAACCGATGGTAACGGATTGACCATTACTTGGGTGTTGGCAGTGGCGAAAGGTGTCGTACATCCGTCTGTTACTGTAACGGTATATGAAGTTGACATCATCGGGGAAACCGTTAAGCTGCTTCCCGTATTTGTCATACCCGACCAATGATAAGTGTAAGGTCCTCCATCTCCACCATTGGCTAATGCTACAATGGATGAGGATTGCCCCTCACAAATGGTATCATTAGGCGTGATGGTTAACTGTATAGGAGGATTAACACCAATGCTCACCGTAGTTGCTGATCCGGGACAACCCAATGAGTCCGTTACTGTAACAGTATAAACTGTTGCTGTGGTTGGAGAAACTGTTTGAGATGACCCGGTCACGCCATTGTTCCATGAGAAGATGAATCCGCCGTTGCCACCATTGGCGCTCGCCGAAATAGTTGCAGATCCGCCTATACAAATTTGCGTTGAGCCGCCCACGCTGATAGTTAATGGAAGCGGTTCCGATATGGTTGTTGTGGCGCTTATAGTACAGCCATTGGCATCTGTGACAAGGATATTTTGAACGCCGGCACTAACAGTGGTAAAGGTTGAAAGAGGTTGCCCAACTCCATTATTGAGTTGGTATGTCATAGGGTTGGTGCCGCCATTGACTACTACAGTAACAGTACCATCGGCTAATCCATTACAAGACGCATTGGTAGAACTAATAGAGGATAAGACGGGTCCAGGAGCATCAGTCACAGTTGCGCTAGCGTTAAGGATACACCCGTTTGAGTCCGTTATGATCAATGGGTAAGTTCCAGCTAACATGTTTCCAAACGAACTTCCTGTTTGGAATGTAGCGCCATTGTTGTTACTATATTGATAGGGAGGCGTACCACCATTTGCCACTGCAATAATCGAACCATTTGATCCACCGCAGACACTTCCAATCGTCGATAAGTTAACGGATATTGGAAGTGGTTCGTTTATATAGAAGGCGCTATCAATTGTACAGCCGTTGGCATCTGTGATGATAATTGTGTAATTGCCTGCAAAGAGGTTTTGGAAAGCGCCATTGTTTTGGGATGTAGTGCCGCCATTGATGCTGTAGCTGTATGGAGATGTTCCTGATGTTACAGAAACAATTGCAGATCCATCACCTTGTTGATTACAGGTGTTGTTGGTTGTTGAAAGATTGGTCAATATGGGGCTGGCAATATTCCCTATGGATACGCTTTGCTGTAAGGTACAGCCATTGTTATCCGTAATGGTAATGGTGTAAATTCCAGCTATTACATTGTTAAGGCTAGTTGCTGAGGTTCCGTTGTTCCATAAATAGGAGTAGGGTGGTGTGCCTCCTTGAGTTGAGACGGCCGCATTTCCATTGGATGTGCCATCACAAATGGATGGGTTTGTGATGGTAGAGGCCATGAGGGCATCAGGCTGCACTAGTGTTGCAATACCTGTTGTTGTACAACCGTTGGTGTCGGTAACCAATATGGAATAATTTCCGGCTACTAGGTTTTGGAAATTAGGATTGGTTTGTGTGTTTGCGCCATTGTTGATGCTGTACGACAGGTTGCCGTTTCCATTGGCGGTTAATGTGATAATTCCATCGGTGGAGTTAAAGCACGATGGGTTGATAATCGCAGTGGATGTTAGAATTGGACCGGCTAAGTCGTTTATGGTTTCCGTGTTATTTGTAATGCAACCATTGGCATCCATGATGGAAACAATATAGTTGCCCGCGTTCAGCCCTTGGAAGAGTCCTTGCGCCTGGTATGTTGTGCCTCCATTATTGCTAAAGGTATACGGAGATGTTCCTCCTGAACCGGATAGGCTTAGGGCTCCGTTGTTGTTGCCGCATGTACTGCTTGAATTTTGCGACGCAAATGTCAGAGGTGATGGTTGATTAATAACGAATGTTGCCGTTGTTGTGCATCCGTTGTTATCGGTAATCAAAATACTGCCAGGACCTGCAGGTAAGTTTGTGAAAACGCCGTTCGATTGATTGGCTGTTCCATTTAGGTTGAAGTTAAATGGACCTGTACCGCTTGATATCGTAATCGAGACGCCTCCATTGTTTGACTGGAAGCAGCTATTATCGGAAGTTAATACCGTGGATATAGAAGGCCCTGAAATATTGGCAACAATTGCATTCTGAATAGAAGTACAACCATTCGCATCAGTAACAGTAATTGTATAGCTTCCGGCTGGCACATTGCTTATGGATGAACTGACCGCTCCTGTGTTCCATAAGTAAACATAAGGTAATGTACCTCCTTGGACTGCCACCGAGGCATTTCCATTGGTTCCGTTGTTGCAAATTGATGGGTTGGTTGATGTGATTGAAATCAGAGGGTCTGGTTCGGTAATAACGGAGTTGGTGGTGACGGTACATCCGTTAACATCGGTTACCAAGATATTGTAGGACCCTGCGCCGAGTCCGGAAAATATCGGTGAGGATTGGTTGTTTACGCCATTGTTTATGCTGTAATTCAACGGTCCATTTCCGGAAGCAGCAAGGGTTATGGTTCCGTTGCCCGAGTTGTAGCAGGTTGGGTTTCCAAATGTATTTGAAACAATAGTAGGCCCTGTAAGATCTCCAATAGTATCAGTAGATGTGGCGGTACAGCCGTTGGCATCCATAACTGAAATGTTGTAGTTGCCCGCAGTTAGGTTGTTAAAGACAGGGTTAGGCTGGTAACTCAAACCTCCATTATTACTATAAGTATATGGAGCGGTACCACCATTGGCGACAAATGAAATGTTGCCATTGCTGTTGCCGCAAGTAGAGCTTACGGCTATACTTGACAAACTAACAGGTTGAGGCTGGCTTATTACAAATCCTAGAGTTGAAGTGCAACCATTATTATCTGAAACGGTTATCGATCCAGGACCTGCAGGAAGATTTGTGAACGAACCAGATGATTGGTTCAGGGTTCCATTCAATGCGTAGTTGAATGGGCCAGTACCTCCGGATATCTGTGTAATAGCAGTTCCATTGTTCGATTGGAAACAAGTATTGTCAACAGTAGTTATGCTGTTGATGTTTGGTCCGGGGATGTTATTTACGGTTGTATTTAAATTGGTGCTGCAACCATTGTTATCTGTGATAGTAACAGAATATGACCCAGACACCAAATTGTTTGCTGTGTTCGTGGTGGAAGTAGAACCGCTCCAAGTGTATGTGTAAGGTGTTGTTCCACCCGACACCGACACATTGGCGCTTCCGTTTGTTCCGTTCTGGCAGGTTGAGGGAGTCGAAGCAATAGATGTCAACAAGGCGCTGGGCTGTGTGAGCAATTGCGTTGTTGCAGCTGAGCAGCCATTGGCATCAGTAACAGTGATAGTGTAGTTGCCTGCGCTCAAATTGTTGAAAACGCCGGTAGGTTGTGTTAGACCAGAGGAGATGGAGTAACTCAGTGGCGCTGTTCCATTAGAGGCTGTTACGGTAATATTTCCGTTCGATTGGTTATAGCAACTGATGTTGTTTGAGCTTTGGTTGCTGAGCACTGGCCCCGGTGCACCGGCAATTGAAGATGATGTGGTGCTACTGCATCCATTGGCATCCGTAACGACTATGGAGTAATTGCCAGATCCTAATCCTGTAAAGCTGCCATTTGCTTGGTAGGTCAATCCGCCGTTGTTACTGTAGTTTAGTGCTCCTGTACCACCACTTGCATTTATTATTATCGTACCATTTGCATTGCCGCATGTGCTATTGGAATTGAATACAGACAAGTTAATTTGTGAGGGGGATGTGATGTTGGAATTGGCTGTAGCTGTACATCCGTTTACATCGGTAATAGTAATCGAATATGGTCCTTGTGCAAGGTTTCCAAAATAATTCGAGCTTTGTGCTGATCCTCCGTTTAAGCTATAGTAAAGAGGTTGCGAGCCGCCAGTTGCATTTGCAGTAATTGAACCGTTTGTCAATCCAAAGCAAGTGATATTCGTTGTCAAGGCCAGTAGTGCCACAGGTCCAGCCAAATTTGAAATGTTTACCGTCGATATTGCCGTGCATCCATTGTTGTCGGTTATCAGCACGCTATAATTACCCGATGAAAGTCCGACAAAGCTTCCAGTGGTTTGGCTGGTGCTTCCGTTATTGATAGAGTAGGAATAGGGGGTGGAACCTCCGGTTGCTAATGATGATATCGTGCCGTTGGCATTTCCACATGTGGTGTTCGTTTGCAAGGTTGATATGGTCAATGCCACGGGTTCGTTTATGGAGATGTTGGATGTGGCCAAGCATCCGTTCGCGTCCAATACCGAAATGGAGTATGTTCCACCTGATAGAGCGGTGAAAAATGGCGATGACTGATAGTTTGTTCCGTTGTCAATGCTGTAGGTCAGAGGAGCTGTTCCTCCATTTGCATTGATGGTTATGGTTCCATTTGAATTTCCACTGCAATCCACCGGTGTGCCATTTACATTTGAAATGATTGGTGCGGTATTGTTGCTGACTGATGCGACTATGCTGGAAGTACATCCAGATTGATCGGTTACAATTATATTGTAGTTGCCCGCCGCAAGATTGGTGAAACTGCCGAGCGTTTGCCCGGGTCCTCCATTCAATGAGTAGTTCAAGGTTCCACTTCCTCCTGTTGCCGATATGGTAGCTGTTCCATCACTGTTTCCACAGCTTGCATTGGTGGTTGTGCTATTAATGTTGATTGAAGAGGGCTGAGATATAGTCGCTGTTGAACTGCCTGTGCATCCATTTCCGTCAGTAACTAGTATGTTGTAGGATCCTGGCCCTAGGTTGCTGAAAGTGTTGTTGGTGGATGTTGTAAAACCACCATTTATTGAATAAGTTATGGGTGCAACACCCCCGTTGACATTGATAGTTAACGATCCGTTACCATAACCATTACAAGTGATGTTGGATACAGGTATGGAAGTAACAACTGGAGCAGCGGAGTTGCTGATAGAAACATTTCCGTTTGTTGAGCATCCGGATGCGTCTGTTACTACAATACTGTAGCTTCCCGGACCATAACCAATAAAATTGCCTGATGGCTGAAAGGAAACACCTGCATTGCCACTATATTGATAGGGTGGCATTCCTCCATTAGCGGATACATTGAAAGATCCATTATTGGATCCGCATGTGGCGGCTGATGAGGTTGAATTAATTGATAAGGATGTAGGTTGAGTAATCTGTGCGTTTCCAGCAGTGGTACATCCATTGGCATCAGTTACCAGAACGGAGTAGTTTCCGGGAGCAAGGTTGCCAAAAAAGGAGTTAATGGAGTTTGTGCTACCGTTATTGATGCTATATTGTATGGGTGTTGTTCCTCCCGTTGTGGCTATGCTGATGGCTCCGTTGTTTTGACCATTACAAGTGACATTGGTCGAAGAAATGGCAGCTAAAGTTGGCCCTGCAATATTGCTGATGTTTGTTGATGTATTCACGGAACAGCCGTTTTGGTCTGTTACAACAATGGAATAAACCCCTTGGCCGATTCCAGTAATGGAGTTGGAGTTGCCATTTGATGTGCCGTTTATTGTGTATGTATATGGCGAAATGCCTCCATTGGATGTAATAGAAATGGTGCCGTTGGCATTTCCGCAGGTTGCTGGAGTATTGGTAGCGTTTACCGACAATAATTGGGGTTCGTTGATGGTAAGCTGACTCGTGGTCGTACACCCATTTATATCAGAAATCACGATATTGTAAATGCCTGGTCCTAGTCCCGAGTATGCTCCGGAATTTTGAGGGGTTCCACCATTCAGTATGTAAGTCAAAGGGCCAGTACCACCTGCGGCAACAATATTAATAGTACCGTTTCCTAATCCGTAACAGGTTATGTCATCTGAAGTACTTGATGCAATGGTTGGGGCAGCATCATTGTTTATAATTGTCGTGCCTGTTAGTGAACAGCCGTTTGCGTCTGTAAGTACTAGGTTGTAGCTTCCTGCTGGCAAGGAATTGAATGATGCTATCGGTTGATATGTTAATCCACCGTTTATGCTGAATGAATAAGGCGTGGTTCCGCCATTTGCAGATATAATTATAGAGCCATCTGATTGACCGCAAGTAGAATTTGTAGTCGATGCAGTTAACCCCAAGGCCAAAGGTTGCGAGATAGTTGTAGACGAAACAGATGTGCAGCCATTTGCATCGGTTATCATCAAATTGTACGAACCAGGTCCAAGATTTTGGAAACTGGAAGTGCTTGAGTAGGTTGTTCCACCATTGATGCTGTATTGGATCGGAGCGGTACCACCAGTAGAAACGATTTGAATACTTCCGTTTGAAAGGCCATTGCATGTGATATTGGTTGCGACTCCTTGGGTGAGTATGGGGCCTGGAGCTCCTGCTACTTGGGTCTGTAATGATGTGGTGCAACCGTTGGCATCAGTTACCAGAAGGGTGTATGTTCCCTGCACTAAGTTGTTAAAGGAGTTGGAGCTTTGGGATGATCCAGCGTTCAACGAATAAGAGAATGGAGCTGTTCCACCTTGTGCTGTGAAGTTGAGGCTGCCGTTGTTGTTTCCGCATGTAGATGATGTGCTCGATCCAGTTGCTACTAACACCGAGGGTTGACTAATAGTAGCTTGTGTTGATGCTGTGCATCCGTTGTTGTCTGAAACCGAAATCGTATAAGTGCCCGGTCCAAGGTTATTGAAGACCCCACTAGTTTGTGATGGTCCTCCGTTTAGATTATAAACTAATGTACCTGTTCCTCCTGTTGATATTACAGTGATAGATCCATTGGCTGATCCATTACACGAAATATTTGTTGATGTAGATGATTGAATAATTGGTGCGGCCGAATTATTAATAGATGCGCTGATGGTTTGAGTACACCCATTTGCATCTGTTATTAGTATGTTATAGCTGCCAGCCGGCATTAGATTGAATATTGGAGAGCCTTGCGAGGTGCTTCCATTATTCAAACTATAGGTATAGCCTCCAATGCCGCCAGATGCTGCGATGGTTATTGAACCATCAGAATTACCGCATGTGGAATTGATGGATGAATAACTTGCGTTTATTGCGGTTGGTTGAGAGATGTTAAAATTTGAATTCGCTGTACATCCATTGGCATCCGTTATTAAAACAGTATAGGAACCGTTGGATAAATTGTTGAATATCCCAGTTGACTGTGGAGCACCACTGTTTAACGAGTAAGTTACAGGATTTGAACCGCCATTGATGTTTATTGTAGCTGATCCGTTAATCAATCCGAAACAAGTTATATTGGAGGCGGAAACATTGGAAACGACTGGTCCTGGAGCATCGGTGAGTGTCGCTGAGCCTATTGATGAACAACCATTGATGTCCGTTACAAGAATGTTGTAGGTACCTGATAATATTCCTGACAAAGTTGGATTATTCTGGAAGGAAGCTCCATTGTTGAAGCTGTATTGATATCCCGGGGTTCCACCGGTGGCATTAACACTGATGGTTCCATTAGCCGATGTGCAGGTTGTATTTACCGTATTGAATGTGGCGTTTAATTGAGTTGGTTGGCTGATAACAAATGTCGATATGGCAGTGCATCCGTTCGCATCCGTAACAACCACTTGATAGTTTCCTGGAGATAGATTGTTGAATGTATTCGAGTTTTGGAATGTGCTACCGTTATCAATGCTATATTGAAGAGTTCCGGTTCCACCATTAGCTGCTATGGTTGCCGACCCATTGCTTGCGCCGTAGCAAGTGACATTTGTTGGGACAACGGACAAGACGGATGGCGCTGATTGGTTGGCCACATTTACTGAGGTAGTAAATGTGCATCCATTTGCATCTTGCACGATTACGGTGTAACTACCTGATAAAACATTGTTGAATTGATTCGAACTTTGATAGCTGCCGGTTGTGTTGTAAGTGTATGGCGAAACACCACCATTTGCATTTATGGTAATTGATCCATCCGCATTTCCACAAGTGGATGGAGTTGAATTTGTAGTCGCCGACAAAGCTGGAGGTTGGTTGATGGTGGCAGTGGCAGTAGATGTGCATCCGTTTGCATCTGTAATGACATACGAGTAGTTTCCTGCTGCCAAATTGTTTACCGATCCGGTTCCGCTGTATGGCGTTGTGCCTCCAATGGCTGATATCATTAAGGAGCCATTACTTCCTCCATTGCATGAAACAGGGTTTGTTGATGTGGATGTTGTAAGAAGTGTCGGTTGAGTTATGTTGATGGATGTGGATGTTGTGCAGCCATTCGCATCAGTCACAGTATATGAATAGGCTCCTGCAGTGACCGTAAAAGTTCCCGTTCCAGAGTAAGGAGATGTCCCTCCATTAGCTGAAATGTTTACAGAGGCTGTTCCGCCAAAACAAGCGATGTTTGTTACATTGTTTGTTGCTGATAATGGTGCTGGTTGTGTAAGGATTGTGGTTGATGTGGTTTGGCATCCAAGTGCATCAACCACTACTATGTTGTATGAGCCTGCTGCTAAATTTGAAAAGGTGTTTCCTGTTTGGAATGAGCTTCCTCCATTTATGCTGTACTGCAAAGATCCCGTTCCTCCGCTTGCTATTATTTGAATAGTTCCATTGTTTGAATTGAAACAACTATTCGGTGTTTGTGAAATGGAGCTGATGGATGGAGAGCTTGTATTAGCAACATTCACAATTGCATTAACTGTACATCCATTTGCATCCGTAATTAAAATCGAGTATGATCCAGCTAGCAGGTTGGAGAAAGTCCCACTTCCTTGGGATGTTAATCCGTTGTTGATGCTGTAGGTATAGCCTTGTGTTCCTCCAGAAACCAAAACGCTAGCCGATCCATTGTTGTTGCCACATGAGGCTGGTGTAGTCGTGCCATTAGCTACTAAAGCTCCGGGCTCATTAACCGTAGCATTTGTCGAAACGGTGCATCCATTGGCGTCAGTGACTATATAATTGTAAGTTCCAGCTGAAAGATTGGTGGTTAAACCCGACACGGAGTAAGGCGTTGTGCCTCCATTGCTGGTTACTGTTACGGAACCGTTGTTTCCGCCATTACAAGTAACTGGAGTGGAGCTTGCAGATATGGTAAGCAAAGTGGGTTGAGAAACAATTGCTGATGTTGTTGAAGTGCAGCCATTGGCATCTGTGACAGTGTAATTGTAATTACCGGCACCTACAGTGTATGTTCCCACTCCACTATATGGCAAGGTGCCCCCTGCAGCACCTACTACTATAGTAGTGGTTCCATTGAAACATGAGATGCTCCCGGTAGTTGTTGAACTTGTCAAGACATTTGGTTGTGTGATGGTCGCAGTTGCGGATGCCAAACAACCTAATGCGTCAGATACTATGATGTTGTAAGTGCCAGCAGACAAACCATTGAATATAGATCCTGATTGGAATGTGGTTCCGTTATCGATACTGAATTGTAGATTTCCAGTTCCGCTAGAAGCGTTAATGGTTATGGATCCGTTATTAGAATTGAAGCAGTTGTTGTTTGTTGTATTTATATTAGAAATTATTGGAGCAAGCGTGTTGCTGATAGATGCATTGATTATGGTTGTGCATCCATTTGCATCAGTAACTAAAACGGGATATGTGCCTGCTAGCAATCCAGTGAATGTGTTAGAAGGCTGTGATGTGGTTCCGTTGTTGATGCTGTATGTGTAACCTGATGTGCCACCACTTGGGTTGATTGTTATTGTTCCGTTACTGTTTCCGCAAGATGCTGTAGTTGAACTGAAAATTCCGGTGAGTAAAGTGGGTTGTGCCACATTGATGTTGGTAACGGCAGTACATCCGTTGGCATCGGTGACGGTGTATGAATAGGCTCCCGCACCGACGGTGAACGATCCCGTTCCGGAGTAAGGCGCCGTTCCACCACCGCCCGATACGCTCACGGAAGTGGTTCCGCCGAAACAGGAGATCGCACCCGATGAAGAAGCTGCGGTAAGCAAAGCGGGTTCGGTTACCGTGGCGT
>Ga0315906_10001025_pt1 | contig 42500 bp, 19 predicted proteins | sample LakEriMetagenome_4_FD_203526 | JGI IMG/M metagenome (GOLD analysis project Ga0315906, IMG submission 203526) | Freshwater fungal communities from buoy surface, Lake Erie, Ohio, United States - Buoy 2 MA122 | ecosystem: Environmental > Aquatic > Freshwater > Lake > Lake biofilm | place: USA...
AACACCTTGAGCGCCGTCCGCTCCCGCTGCAGCACGCTCGACACGGCGACGAGCGTTTGGATCAGTGCCGGCGAGAAGGGATAGACCTGCCGAAAGATCTTCTGGTCGCCGTCCCGCGTGAGCAACGTATTCATCACGCTCGCCCTGACGGCCGCCGTGCGTTGGAACGCTGCATCGATCTCGGCTTTCGCGCCGGCGGTCTTCGGCTTCAGGATGCGCTTTTCGGCGATAATCGGCAGATTTCGGTCGGCGAGTTCGATCTTGCCGAAGCGGTCTTCGTTCCACTGCACGAACTCGCCGTAGTTGACCTTGCTGGCGCCGGTCGCACTGGCACCGACCAATTCGCGCAGATCCCGCTGGCGGGCGATGAAGCTCGTGATGGGCACAGGCCGATCCGGATTCTGGGCCTCGACGAGCTTGGCCAGTTTTGCGGTTTCGACCTCGAGGAAGTTGTGGTCGCTGGCGTGCGACGCCAGCCAGAGCATCAGTTCGTCCAGGAACAGGACGAGTCCGTCGTAGCCGAGTTCCTTTGAATGGCGGGAGATCGTGGCCAAGCCCTGGTCGATGCCAACATATTCCGACAGCAGGTGCTCGGCAGCCCGGTAGTGTGCGCCAAGTTTGCCGACCAGCGCGATGTGTTCGGCCGATGCCGGCGGTGCCGCGGCTGCCGCTTCAAAGCGATCAGGCGTCCACTCGGCGGCGAGAGCGCCCCATCCCGGCCTCGCGGCCTGTGACTGATTGAATACCTTGAAAAACGCTTCGTCACCGAAGTTTTGGCGATCGCGCCGAGCCTGATCGATGAAGCCGGCCGACTTGTAGATCAGCGGCAGGTGGGCGTTAGGCTGGGACTTTGCCAAGAAGTCGACGTAGCCCCTCAAGACACCGTCTTCGAGCGACGTGGCTCCGATCATGTGGTACGGGACGAGCAGGAATTTCTTCCCGGCCATCCAGGCGTTGTGCTCCTGGATAATTTCGGCGAGTTCCGGGATCGCGCGGGCCTGCTGGTTGCCCATCAGGATGAGGTGCAGCACCGCCATGAAATGGCTCTTGCCGGCACCGAAGCTGCCGTGCAGGTATGACCCGTGGCTCGACCGTTTCTGGAGGCTGTCGCGAATGACGCCGAGCGCCTGGTTGAACGACTTCGCCAACTGGTCGGTGACGACGTAGTCGCGAAGCGTCGCCTCCGGGTCGAGGATTCCTTCGGACAGCCGGAGCACGAAGCGGTTGGCCGGGAGCGTGGCCGGGATATCGATCAGTTCACGCAGGAGTGTCATGGATCGGCGGGTGCCTGGGAGCGAGGGCGAGTGCAGGCAGATGATACGTGTTGAAGGGCCTCATTAGAGGGGGCTCGGGGCGTCTTCTGAACGGTTTTTCGGGGGGCGAGCGGGCATGCTCAAAGCATTGGGGCAGGCGAGGTTGCGTTTGGCCTAGTCTGGTGTAATAGTTTTGGGGCTAGTCGATCTTCTGGTAATCGGTCCCATGTATTTGTCAAGGTATTTTCGCATATCCTAAAAACGCTTTGTCCGTCCATGTTCCCGCTGTAAGCATTTTTTCGGGCGCGTAATAGTTTTTGCTGGGGATACTGCCGTGGACGATCAGGGACAGGGGCCAAGTGCAGTAACGCCCGCTGGGTATGCCCGGCTGGTTCAACGCCATGGCCTGCGGGTCATCCGCAACTGGCACGAATCGTTCGTTGCGGCGACCGCCATCCGGCGGGAAGCGGCTGCTCCCGACGGCAGCGTGGTCGAGACCTATGGGGCGGCCTATTGGCCAGGCGATTCCGACTTCGACCACCTGGAGTTCGCCCTCAAGTACGACGGCACCAACCTGGCGCTGCTGGCCGAGCTGTTCAAGGTGCTCGACGCCGACGGACTAACGCAGTTCATCGCGGCAGCCCCATTCGGGAAGTACCGTCGTCGTCTCTGGTATCTCTTCGAGTGGCTCACCGGCCGCCGGCTGTCACTCGCCGACATGACGAGCGGCAACTACGTGGAGCTGGTGCCTGCGGAGGAATGTTTCACCTCCGCTCGCCGTCGGCTGGTTCCCCGCCAACGGATCAACGACAATCTTCTCGGTGACCGCTCCTTCTCGCCCACAATCCGGCGGACGGCCGCTCTGAAGACGTTTGCCGAGATGGATCTCAGCGAGCGGTGCGCGGCGCTGATTGCCGACTGTGCGTCGGATGTCTTGCAGCGAGCGCTTTCCTACCTCTACACGAAGGAGACCAAGAGTTCGTTCGCCATCGAGCGGGAAGAGCCAACACCAGATCGGACCACAAGGTTCGTTGAACTGCTCGCCAGAGCACAGCGGGAGAACTGGTGCGAGAAGCCAAGGCTTCTCGCTTTGCAGCATGCCATTGTTGACCCGCGGTTCCGGGAGAATGACTACCGCACGCAGCAAAACTATGTGGGCGAGTCGGTATCGTTCGGGCAGGAGCGAGTGCACTACGTCTGCCCGAAGCCCGAGCAGGTCGCAACACTGATGGCGGGCCTGATCGTGACGGATGGCCGATTGCGGGAGTCGGCTATCCATCCGGTGGTGCATGCTGCCGCGGTGGGCTATGGATTCGTCTTCATCCACCCCTTCGAAGACGGCAACGGCCGCATCCACCGCTTCCTGATCCACAACATTCTCGCCATGCGCGGGTTCACGCCGCCGGGGATTATGGTGCCGGTGTCAGCGGCGATGCTCCGCAACCAGCGGTCCTATGATGCGTCTCTGGAGGCCTTTTCGGCGCCTCTGCTCGAGTTCGTGAATTACACGCTGGACGAGGATGGGCAGATGACCGTGAGGGGTGATTGGTCGGCGTGGTATCAGTATCCCGACCTGACGGCCCAGACGGAGGCGCTGTTTCGGTTCGTGGAGCAGACGATCGAGCGGGATCTGCCGGAGGAACTCGACTACCTCCGCAACTATGACCGCACGAAGAAGTTGATGCAGGGCGTGGTGGACCTGCCCGATAGGAAGCTCGATCTCTTCATCCGGCTCTGCAATCAGAATGGCGGCAAGCTGTCAGCGGCGAAGCGCGAGGGGCAGTTTGCGATGCTGACTGACGAGGAAGTCACGCAACTGGAAGACGCTGTACGGGAAGGATTCCGCCCGGGGCGGTTGTCCGAATGATCCGCGCGGTAGCGGTGCATCGTCAGTCCACGAGCGGCTCCGGAAACCACGCGGTGCGGTCAATTTGGCCGCAGTAGACGTAGTCGAGGCCGTTGCCGTCGCCGGCGGACACAGGCGTGAAGATGGCTCCGTGCTCGTTGACGTAGAACCTGCCGCCTTGATGACCGCGCAGGTCCGCCACCGGCTTCGTGGCACGAGCGACGGCTCCCCGGTCGCCGAGCACCTTCGAGAGCTGCACCTTTCGCGTCATGTTCGGCCGCACAGCCGGCGGGTCGGCATCCGTGAGTGCTGGTGTCTCGTAGTAGATGTCGCCGCCGCCAGCCGCGAGCACGTAGGGGATACCCGGCCGCGGTCCGTGCCACTTCTCGCCGGGGCGGAGTGCGTGGCCATCTCCGTTGACTGCCCGAGTCGTCAGCGGCTTTCCTTCGAAGTCAAACACGAAGTCTTCCTCCGCTCGTCCAGCGTAATAGTACTCGGATGTGTTGCCGTTCTTTACGGGCACCAGCACGTGCCGGAACTCATTGATGTAGAAGGCTCCACCCGGTTGGTTGGCAACAGCCGTCTTGATCTGGTTGACGAGGGATGCGAGGCCCGTTTCGCCGCCCTCGACCGCCAGGAACCGCAGGCCATCCCCGACGTCATAACCGACCGTCACTCGCCACTTCCCATCGACGTCCTTAACAGAGTACTTCGCGAGTTTTTTGACGTTCTGCGGCCAGAGGCCGCGATAAAGCGTTGGCATGATTCCTCCTAGTCAATCCATTCGTCGAGATGGGGCCACTTATCGATGTTGATTTGTCCTACATAGAAACAGATCCACGTGCCGCGGACCTTTCGGTTCGTGATCACATGTCCTTTCGCCGTCACGCGGACTCGCCCCGATTGCTCACCGGGTCGTGCGAGTCGAAATCCTTGGGCAAGAGCAGCACTGGCTGCTGTCATGGTGCGAGTCTCCTCGTCTCGGCCATGAGTTGCGGGGTGATACCACGTGCACTCGAGCGAGCCGGTGCCGGTGATCTTGCATTCGATTCCCGTGCTCGTCGGCCCCGGCCAGCGGTCGCCAGGCTTGAGGCGACCGGGCTTGCCGAGGCTAAACGTGTCTCCGTCCGGTGTCTCCAGCACTACGTCGCCGGCATATTCCCCGAGATAGGCCCGCTTTCCTCGTTCGGCATCGCTCTGCAGCGGCTTCACCACGGTGCCGTTCGGCAGGAGCAGCACCCGCCCGCCGTTAAAGGTGGTGCGCACAAGCTTCTCGAGAGCGGCAACGCCCGTCGAACGCTTCACCGGCCAGAAGGCGCGCCCATCCTCATCATTCACCCACGTGCCGAGGCGGCCGTCGTGGAAGCGGAATCCGCGAGTGGTACCACGTGCTGGGGAAAAAGGCCCCCACCACCTTGGAAACGGCGGGGGCGCCGTTGCAAAACTAAAGCTCATGACCTGAACTCCAGCGCAGCGAGCGGGCCGGGGAACTCAACCCGTTTCCCTTCGGCTTCGATCCAGTAGGCGTCCGAGCCGTCGAAGTAGAGCTCCGTGACGCGGGCGGTTCCCTTTCCCTCGAGGTCGGCAATCCAGGCGATGATCGCGTCGCGAGCCTCTCCCGCCTTGCGGTTCTCCGCCTTGTCAGCGGTCTTCGCATAGGGCTGGTCCTTCGACCGGGAATCGGCTTCGCGAATGATCTGCCGCTTGCCCGACTGCGAGATGACTCGGAAGCACACCCGTTGCTTTTCAGCCGCCGGGATTTCCGCGAGCACGCCTACAAACCTCCAGAGACGCTCGCCGTCAGCCACGCCATCGACGCGGGTGATGATGTGGCCGGCCGGAGTGCGGACGGCCTTTCGATAGCGGTTGTTGGTGACGATCGTCTCCACGACTTCGCGGGGAACCGTGAGCAGGGTGTCGTCGGCGAGCCGGAGGTTGCCTGCCTGATCGACGCGGAGGTCGAGACCCTTGGTCTGGCCCGGGTAGGCATCGCCGGGCTTCAGGACCGACACATCGACCTGCGTGGAGGGCGGCAGATACGACCGTGGCGGAATCCCTGTCTCGTCGAGGCCCTCGCCCCAGACGGGCGGCTCGCCAGCGGGCCGCCAGATGAAGTAGCGGTTGCGTTCCGCCCCCACGAGCGATTCCCAGTCGGCCTGTTCGTAGATCGACTCATCGACCGTGTCGCGAACGTAGAGCACGTAGATTCGGGCGGTGCGGTCGCTCTGCTTGCGGCGGAGCATGCGGCCGAGGCTCTGGATGCGCTGCCTCACGGAACTGGTCGAGGCGGCGATGATGCCGATGTCAGCGGACGGGACGTTGAAGCCCTCCACGAGCGATTTGGCACTGAGGATCGCCTGAGCAGTGCCATCGCGAAACGCCTCGATGCTCTCGGCGCGCAGGCTGTCGGGAAGCTTGCTGTGCTCGAGCACGGCCGGCACGCCGGCGTCGAGGGCGTTGAGAAACAGCGAATCGACCTCCTCCACGGCCTCATGGAACACGATGGCGCGCGCATCGAATTGCGTCAGCGACTCCTTCAGGATGCCGAGCACGGCTCCGGCCCGAGCCTGCGCCCGGTAGAGCAGCCGCTTCCGCCGGTTCGAAAGCCCGATGAACCGCTCCGCGTTGCCGCCGGCGCCAGTAGCCTTCGAGGCCATCGTCTGGCACCACGCGATGAAGGCCTGCTTTGAGTGGCTGGCGGCGTACTGCCGTTTGAGCTCCTTGTGTAGTTCGCTGATCTCGCTGCTGATGGCTTCGTATTGCTGCCGCTCGTCGGGCGACAGTTCCAGGCCGACGTGCAGCACTTCGAATGGCGAGAGCAGGCCGGCGGCGTGTGCCTGCTCGAGCGACAGTTCATAGATGATGGGCCCGAGCGCCTTGCCCATCTCGCTCTCGTTGTAGGCGGCGACGGCGGGCATCGTTTCATCGTCGTCGGTCGACTCCGGCGTCGCGGAAAGGCCGAGCGTGTATTTCGGGTTCGCAGCGAAGATGTTCTTGGCCTTGTCGGCCTTCGCCCGGTGGCATTCGTCGACGACCAACAGCATCCGCTCCGGCCAGCCCGCTTGCTGGACGAGTTTGGCCAGCCGCTCGCGGGCCGAGTTGAGCACGCAGACGAGGATCCGGGCATTCGCCAGGATGCCGGGCTTCTGGCCGCCTCCCATGAAAGCGATGGCCGATTCCGGGATGTTGCTGCGAACGAGATCGCTCTTCCACTGCACCATCAGGGGAATCGTGGGGACGACAATCACAAGCCGCAGGTCGGGCTGCTGCTCGTTCTGCAGTCGTTCGGCGGCAGCCAGGGCGAAGAGCGTCTTCCCGCCGCCAGTGGCCACCTTCACGGTGCCGCGGCCGGTCTCGAGCCACCGCGGCAGGCATTCCTCCTGCCAGGCGTGAAGCTTCAGGCCATCGGGCAGGAGCCTCCAACGGTCGGGGACCGCCGCCCCTGCCGGAGTCTGCTCCTCCTCGTCGTCGCTGTCTGAGTCGTTTTCAGGCTCCTCAGTGGCCGCAAGCCCCTTCTGCAACCGCGCAGCCATCTGCCGCCGTGCCTCGAGCTGCAGAAGCTGCAGCCGAGCGCGGGCGTCGAACACGTCGTCTGGGGTGCGGGCGAGTTCCTTCATGATTCGCGGCTGACTCGGAGGATGCAGGCGTGTCAGTGCGTTCCGGTAGTAGGGCGCAAGGTGGATTGACCGCTGCCGTTCGTCGTAGCAACGGCGGGCGACGCAGTCCCGCGTCCGGCCGCCTTCGACCGCTCCGCGAATGCCGCCGCGAGTTTCTCGACGTCATAGTCGTACCTCGCCGCAATCGCCTCCCTGGCAGCCCGCACTTCCTCGACGATCGGATCAGTCCAAGCATGTGACTCGATCTGTGCCATGGTTCAGTCCTCCAGCAGTTCTTCGGGTGTGCAAATCACGGGCATCTCTCTCCCCATCGTACGGCAGACAGACTCCATTCGCCGGCGCAGAGCAGCGTTGGCAATATGGGTGCAGTTCCAGGTGAGCAGGTATTCCACGCGGTGCGCCGCGGCGATTCCCAGATGCATGGCATCGACCACGGCCTTCGCCGGCACGATGCCCTCGGCAATCAGCCGCTTGGCGATGGCGTTTGAGTCGTTGGTCGGCACGAGGACGGGGATGTCGGCAAGCAGTTCGAGCCGTCTCGCGGCGGCCTCGGGGTCGCCAGCAGAACACTCCTCGATCACCGCCTCTGACACGAAAAGGTCGAAGTCGGGTCGATGGGCGTCCCACCATCTCCGAGTGATCAGTTGATGGCCAGCGACCACGAGATCAGCGCTCGGCCGAGCCGCGAGATAGCTGATGACGGTCGTCTCGACGTACAGAGGCTTCTTCATTCGTCACTTTCCTCGGCGGCGTCGGGTGCTGCCTCATCGACAGGCTTCTTTTTGGCGGCCCGCTTCGAGGCTTTTTTGGCGGCCTTCTTGGCACGGGTGGCGGCGGGGGGCTGCCAGGAGCGGATCTGGTCCCACGTGAGGCTCTTGGAGGCGGCTTCGTCGCGGATGAACTGCTCGTAGAAGTCGGCGGGGGGGCCGCCGTAGTCGGGGAGCGACTCGGCGTGCCACTGGCGGACCCATGGGAGGAGTTCGGAGAGGTTGGCCAAGAGCGGCACGAGGCGGGGGTCGTCGCTGCCGCCGTATTCGGTCTGCACCATGCCGTAGAAATCGCCGATCGCCTTGGCGAGTTGGAGATGGTCGAGGCCGGCCCACGCGATCATCGGCGTGCCGTCCTGGCCGAGGATGTGTGGAAACGAGACAAATCGCTCCTTCGGCACGTCGAGCTTGCCGCGGAGCCGCCAGTAGTGGGCTTTGAGGAAGTCGGCGCTCGTGTACTTCGGCGGCACGGGGATGTCGCCGACTTGCTTGCGCTTCGCGTCGGCCGCCTGCTCGGGCGTGAGGTACTGCGGGTGCTTGGGGTCGAGAGACGTTCGGGCGTCGATCGCGTCTTCCTGCCGCTGGAGATCCCACACGCCCTGCCATTCGGCGTGTTTTCGGGCACCCGTGGGCTTGTAGCGGAGGATCGGCAGCAGCGGCACGCTTTCCTGATCGCCGAGCTTTGCGATGAGGCCTGTCACGTCGAAGGCGATGTCGCCGGTAAACACCTCGGCGGCTTCCATGAAGAGCGGGTCGCGACGGGCCGCGGTTGCGAGTTCACCGATCGACACGAGGGCGATCGGGAGCGTGGCTGTGGGCGTGCCCGCGTCGTTCATTCGGCCGTCGAAATCGAAGAGCCGCTCCAGCCGGTCGAGGAGGAACGATTCGAGCGCGGCGGCCTGCCGGTCGGCCCACGGCTCGACGCTCCACCGCCGCTTGTATTCGGGCTGCTCGATGAGCTTTATGTTTGGGATGGTGTCGATGGCGTCGAGCCGCTTTTGGACGAGGGCGCGGTAGTCAGCCGGCCAGTGCGCGGGAATCTCGGCGATGGGCGTGGAGCCGTGCCGCTCGAACCACGTGGTGTTCGTGTCGCCGGCGGCGACGCGGCGGGCGAGGGCGACCTCGAAGGCCCGCTCGCCGAGGCTGATTGGCGGCACCGGTTTGCCGTAGGTGAGATCGGCCTCGATGAGTCCGTAGAGCCGGTAGCACTGCCAGTCGAGTTCCTCCTGGAGGGCGATCCGGTGGCGACGCATCGCCTCCGAGTCGCCGGCCGCATCTTCAAGGGCCCGCTTGAGCGTCGGCCACACCGACGGCGGCGGATCAGCGGCGGCACCGACGGCCCACCGGGCGATCGCCGCGGCAGGAGAAAGCGTCGATTGCGTGTCGGAGGCTTTTTGGAGTTCGCGGGCGAGGTCGAGGGCGCGGGAGGCGGGGAGAGGCAAATCACTCAATCGGGTTGCGTTGAAGGCGAAGTGACATTCCCACGTATCTTCACCCATCGTCGACATGCCAGCCTCGACACGAGTGCCGCCCCCAGCGCCCTTGTTGTGGCACATTTGCTTTAACCAAAAGCACGCTGTCGAGCTATTGAGAATGCCGAGGAGAGCAAGGTGATCGTCTTCGGTGGCGTCAGCCGGAAGCTTGATGACCGGGGCCGTCTGTTTGAAGACTTTGCCGCCGCGATCGAGAACGAAGTGGTTGTGGGTTGCCACTTCGGCGAAGGTTATTGAGAACGGGATTCGGTACTTTTCTGCCACCCAGCGATACCAAGTCCACCAATCGTCTCCGCACTGAAGGCGAGTGCGACCGCCGAATGACAGCACTGCGCCGATGACTGTGCGGTATGGCCACATCCGCCTTGCCCAGGACGCGGCGCCATCGAAGGGCATCGGCTCAAAGTGACCGTCATACGGCACGAAAGCGCACTCGGCAGCCGTCACGTCCCAGTCTCGAACACAGTCGCCGACTATGTAGTCCTTTATCAATGAAGCCGAGACAGAGTGACGCGTGAAGTCCGATGGCCTGGTAGCGACAAAGGCCTCGTCTTGACCCGTAAAACTTGCAAATCCGATCGACGTAACTCTTTCTCCGAGCGTTACGTCGGCAACGTCTTCTAACTGCTCCTTGAGTTCCGCCGCCCCACCCCCGCCGATGCTCCACGGATGCGCATGAAACGTCGCCCGCGGTGTGTCGGCCACGCTGATAAAATCGCTCTGCGACCCCGGCTGATCGACCTGGGTTACGATCGCCGTCCACACGAGCCCCGTGGAGGGATCATCCGGCGTCGAGAGCTCACCGCGGATGCCCATGACCGCCCGGACGGTTGAATCCACGGACGGTCGGCGGCGGCCGAACAGAATCACAGTCGGCGTGCCGTGGCCGGGGATGTAGGCCCCGCTCGTGTCGATCACGTGCGTGAGGTCGGTCTTCGGAAAGAACTGCTCGATCAGCTTCTTGCCGAACTCGCGTTTCATGAACGAGTTGGCCGTGATCTGCCCCGTGAACCCGCCCGTCGTGCACAGCTTAAAGATGTGCTCCATGAAGGGGACGGCGAGCGAATACTTCATGTGGCAAGTGGCGAATCGCTTGCGATAGCGGTCGCGGAGCCCGGGGTCCTTGGGCGTGATGTACGGCGGGTTCGCCATCACGGCGTGGTACTGGCCGTGCCGCAGGAGTGCCTTCACGGCGGCCAGATCCTCCGACGCGTAGGAGTGGTCGCACTCCTCGTCGGCTTCCGCCTTCGAGCCCTTGTCAAAGAGTTCCTGGACGCCGCCGATGAGCGGGGCGTGGAGGAGCGAGTCGCCGCATTCGATGTTGAGGTGAAACGCAGGGGCATCGGCCAACTTTGAAATCACGCAGGCCCGCATGGCGACGAGCAGAAGCCGAAACCTCGCGATGGCCACGGCAAACGGGTTGATGTCCACGCCGTGGACGTTGGCCAGTGTGCGGCGGACGAGTTCGCGGATGGGCGTGGCGGGTTCCTGTCGCTGCCAGCGGTCGAGGATCCGCGCAAAACTGCCGAGCACGAGATGCCCCGACCCGCAGGCTGGGTCGATCATCTTGAATGCTTCGGTGAGGCCAAAGTCCGCGAGGGCGGGCTCGAGCGTTCGGTCGAGCAGAAACTGCTCGACGAAGTGCGGCGTCTGAAGGAGGGCGTAGCGCTCGCGGGCGAATGCCGAGAGATCTTGGTAGAGGTCGCCGAGGAAACGGGTGTCGAATGGAGGGGCAGAGGCACCCTCACCCCGGCCCTCTCCCAGAGGGAGAGGGGGTAGGGAAAAATCGTGGATCAGCGTGCCGGTGTTGGCGTCGATCTTCTGGAAGAACTGGATGATGTCCTTGGCGGCGTCGCCGGAGAGCCAGGCGGGAATCTCACGAAGCGCGTTGTGCACACCAAAAATGTCGGCCGTGCCGGGGAGGGCGGCCAGCTCGTCGAAGATCGACAGTAAAAACTCGCGGTCGGTGTCGCGGGGGCGGGTCGTGAAAAAGTGCTGGTGCGTGTCGCGGGCGGTGGCAAGCCGGTCGCCGGGGCCGGCGATCCGTGGCGGCGTGATCAGGTCGTTGTCTTCGAGGAACCGGACGAACACACATGACAAAACCCAGGCGACGGCGGCCTGCGTGATGCGGTCGGTGCGCCACTCTTCGAACGTGGCGGCGGTGCGCTTGGCGGCGCGGGCACGGTCGTATTCGGCCCGGAGCCGGGCACCGATCTCGGGCACGTCGGCGTCGGCGGACCGCGTAAGCAGGTCGGCCTCCACGCGGGTGAGGAGTTTTTTGAGGTCGTCGAGCAGAGCCTTGCGGTCAATCATGGGGTGGCGGCCAGTGGGCGGGTGGTGCGGTGGAGGTTTGCGAGCCAGGCGTCGGGCACGACGGCCTGCTGGCCCGGCACGCCCACGGGTTGGCGGTCAATCTGGACGGTGTGGCTGCCGGGCACGAGCAGCCAGATGCCATGCGGCCCTTTTGCGACGCCGATCCGCTGCTGCAGGTCGGCGAGCAGGGGCTTCAACCCGTAGCGGACGAGGATGTCGGGATAGAGCAGAAGCGACGTGGCCTCGGGGGCGAAGAGCCGCTCGGCGATGAGCGGTTTTGTGCGTTCGACCAGGAGGCGGAGGTTTTGCCAGTCGGGGCCGGAGGTGTCGGCGTCGGCGGCGACGACGAGGTTCCAATCGACGCCGAGTGAGGCGGCGGTTTCCCGCAGGGCGTCGATGACCACCTGCTCGACGTCCACCCGCACCACGCCGAACCGCCGGCAAAACTCCGCGGCCGCCCGCTCGTATTCGCGGGGCGTGACGACCATTTGGAGGAAGGAGCCATTTTGGATCGCTCGCTGGAGCCGGTCTTCGAAGGCCCGGGCATCGGCGACCTCGGGCGTGGTGGACGGCTGCTGGCCGGCGGCGATGGCCGTGGGGTAGCGCGGAAGGAACGTGCTGCCGCTGGTGATGCTTGGCCGCTCGAAGATCGGGGCGACATAGGCTCCCTGGCCGCCGGCCGCCGTGGCTTCGAACTTGAGATCCAGGCCCGCAGCACGGAGCAGCTCGTCGAGTTCGGGTCGCGAGGGGAGGGGCAGGGCTTCGGGATAGCGGCTCGTCACCCGCTCCCGCACCTGCTCGTCTTTGAGCTCCCTCGCCCCGGCCACGGCCCCGAGCGAAAGCTTGAGGGCTCGCAGGGCGTCCATGCCCCGCGGATAGAGCTCCATGCGGCTGGAGACGGCGGCCGACTGCGAGGCGGCAGCGGCCAGCCGGACGAGCCGCGAATCGCTCTCGATGACAACGCCGGGCGGGGGCTGCACCTGCCGCAGCTGCTCGACGACGCTCACGGGCGTGGCGAGTGGCTCCGCGGCCGCGAGGCGATCGGCGGAGCGGCCGAGGCGAACGGCGTAGTCGGCGAGGTCGGCTGATTTCGCGACGAGCATCGTGCGACCTTCGCGGCGGAGCATAACGCGAGGATCGACCAAGAGCCCCTCCGCCTCGACGGCGATCCGCACGATGCCGAGAGCCGTACGGCGGGCTTCCGCGGGCGGCAGGTCGGAGCCGCGGGCTGCGACCAGCAGGTCGGCCAGTTCGTCGGCTGTGACCGCGCCGCTCTGCGCCTCCACAGACTCCACGATCTGCCCGCGAACGCTCGTGATCACTGGGTCCTTGAGCGACTTCGCGAGAAGTGTGCCGAAGAGCTGCCCGATGCGGGCACGGGTGAGGTCCATCGCGGTGGCGATGGCGACCTGCGTGGGCCAGGGGTCGATGAGGCGAGCGTCGCGACCCAGGAGAATCTCGACGGCCCGGACGCCGCTGTCGGCCCGTGCGGTCTTGGGCTTGGCGAGCAGCCGGGCCGCAATCGCGTCGATCGAGAGCGCGGCGGCATCGACCGGGGTTTCCGGCTCGCGGTCGATGACCGTTTCCGTGGCCACGTCGGTCGGGCGGGATTGTGACGCCGGCTCGGCCAGGGCGGTGCCGTGCGGCACGAGCCGGTCGCGGAGGATCCGGACGGCGGATGTGATCTCGCGGCGGGTCTTTGCGCCCACGCCCCGCATCCGTTCGAGCTTGGTGCGGTTGAAGGCGAGCAGGTCGCGGACCGTGAGTACGTTGGCCCGGTCGAGGGCGTTGGTCGCCCGGGTGCCGAGGCCGAGCGCGGCGACGGGCGTGTCGAGCGTGGCGGGGGCAAGCAGGCGGCGAAGCTCGTCGTCGTTGTCCTGGTCGTCGGTGATCGAGATCGATCGCATCCCCTCGAAGCAGGCCTTCCACTCGGCGAGCATCTGCTCGGCGTTGTCGAACCGCAGGGAGATGTCGCGGCGAAAGGCCCGCTGGAAGAAGTGGGCGAGTTTTTCGCGGAGGTCGGTGTCGAACAGGTCGGCGTCGATCGTGATCTCGGTGCTGGCGTCGAGTTGGGACGGATCGCTGCGGCCGTCGCCCCACTTCGGGAGCGTGCCCGTGGCCATCTCGTGGAGCGTGGCGGCGACGGCGTAGCGCTCGGCGTAGCTGTCGTACCGCGGCGGCGGGCGCCGGAGCGGCAGCATCGGGTCGAGGTAGCCGATCGTGCCGGCACGGATGTTCTCGGGGGCCACGGCCGTGAGCGAGAAGTCGAAGAGCACGATCTCGAGCACGTGCTCCCGGCTGGCGAATCCGACGGCGATGTTGTCGGGCTTGATGTCGCGGTGCGACACGCCTTTCTTGTCGAGATGGCGAACGACATCGATGAGGTCCTCGCCGAACCGTTGCAGAAGATCGATATGAAGGCGGCCCTCCTTGCGGATGCGGCTGCCGAGCGTCTCAATCCGCTTGTTCTCCGAGTCGGCGAACACCGGCCGCATGAGGAAGCCGGCGTAGTCGCCGATCTCCACGGCCTCCTGGAAAGCCACGATGCGATGGTCGCGGTCGTCGGCGAGCGCCTGCAGTGCCGCCGCTTCGGCCCGGAGCCGGTCGTTGTGCTCCGCGGCCGAGGCCACCTTGAGGATGAACTCCTCGGCCGGCCGGCCGTCGGCCCCGCTGCGGGTGACAAGCAGGGCCGTCGAGCAGGAGCCTTGGCCGATCCGCCGCTCCACCTTCAGGCCGCCGGGCAGAATGTCGTTCGCCACCGCCTCGGCCGGGTTCTCGGCGTATTCCTCGACGGGGCTCGTGAACTGGTCTTCGGCGTCGTTGAGCAGCGTGAGGAAGTCGGCCACGGTGTCGAGCCGGTACGTCACGTCGGGGTGGGTGGCGTATTGGATGAGTTCGCAGAGCGGCTCGTTGGCGCCGTCGAGGACGGCTGCCAACTGTAGGCCGCGGCTGGTGCGGATGCTGGCGGCGAGTTCGACGCCGTCGGCTGCGGGTGGTTTTCCGGACAGGATGTGATAGGCGACCGCGCCGAGCGAAAAGACGTCGAGATGCTCGCCGAGGCTGTCGCCCGCGACGAGGACGTCGGGAGCCATGTAGGCCGTCGTGGGATCGTCCACGAGCATGCCCACGTGCGATGTGGCGGTGACGGCCGCGCCGCTGGACGTGCCGGGCGCACCGGGCGAGTCAGCCGCAGCCCGATACCCGGCCTGCCAATTAAAAACCTTGAGCCGAGGCTTTGCCGAGCCGGCATCGAGGACGAGAATGCTGCGGGGTGACAGAGCCCGGTGGACGACCCGCTTCTTATGGGCGTAGCTGATCACCTCGGCCAATTGGCGGACGAGATCGAGCCGGGTGGAAAGCGCGAGGTCTCGGTCGCGTTGGGCGAGGAAGTGGTCGAGCCGGATGGCAGCGGGGTCGTGCTCGAAGATGACGGCCGGCCCGAGTTCGTGGCCGGTGTACTGCACTGCACGCAGGATGCCCGGGCTCTGCAGGTTTTCGATGAGTTGAAACTCGCGGATCGCGGCCCGCTCGTGAGTGCGCCGGGCCTCTTCGGAAGCGTCCGCGCGGACCGGGTAGATGCGGATCCGCCGCTTCGTGTCGGGCAGCTGGACGTGGCTTCCCTGCCAGTCCTGAAAGCCGCGGCCCTCGTCGATCTGCTGCTCGAGGAGGTAGTCGCTCACTCGCCGCTGCCGGTTGGACTGGCGGATGCCCGCCTGCTCGATCGCCCGGGCGACCAGCTTGGCGGTGGGGCGGTCGAGTTGGCCGCGGCCGGGCAGGCTTTCGAGCCCAGGACATTCGCGACGGCGGATGGCGGCCATGATGCCGGGGCGGGCCGTCACGCCGTCGGCCGCCTCGCGATCGCGCAGGCAGACCTTGAGGCGGCCGGTGCCGGCAAGGTCGCACTGCAGGTTCGGGGCCGACAGGAAGATGAGCGGCTCGATGAAGGGCACCTTGCCCGCCCGCTTGGCCGCGCTCTGGTGGTTGAGCAGGTCGGCGAGTTTCTTGGCCTTGAGGTTGGCGAGCTTGAGCGGATTGTCGGTGGAGGCGAGCCGGCCGTCGGTTTCCCACGTCCAGGTGCCGGCATCGCCGCTGACTCGTCCCGGCCGGCTCTTGATCTCGACGAGAAAGAAGCCGTATGGGGCGAAAATGAGGAGATCGACCTCGTTGACCGAGCCGTCGAGGGCGATGAACTCGAAGAGCGACCAGGCCCGGTACGGCTCGTGCGTGGCGAACCGCTCGCGCAAGAACTCGAGGGCGTCGCGCTCCCAGGGGTAGGGCGACTCGGCGAAACTCGTCCAGTTTGAGGCTGCGGCCATGGGTCCGTGGTGGTGGAAATCCTGTCGTATCACCCGCCGCACAAGGATCGTTTTCTACCCCCTCCGCGGGAGTTCATCCAGCGGGTCGGTAGATCGGCCCGCTTCATGACGATTCGGGTCAGGAGCACGCGCGGCGATTCGGCCTGCCAAACCCCCGCATTTAAATCCGGGAGTCGGTCAACCTTGGTCCCAGTCACCGCCGGCGGCGTTTTTTCTGGCGATTGGCGATGAGTTCGAGGGCCTGTTCGAGCGTGACGGCGTCCGGGGAGACGTCCTTCGGAATAGTGGCGTTCGTCTTGCCGTCCGTCGCGTAGGGGCCGTAACTTCCGTCCTTGATCTCGATGGGTTTGCCGGTGGCTGGCGAGTTGCCCAGCGTGCGGAGCGTTGCGGCCTTGCCGCGAGAACGCTTGCCAGATTGCCTCGGCTGCGCGAGCAGTTCCAACGCCTGCGGCAGTGTCACGTCGAGAGGAGACAGGCCGGCCGGAAGTGAGCGAGTTTCCTCGCCACACCGGATATATGGGCCATGCTTTCCGGTGAGCGATACTACAGGCCCGCCCGTTTCCGGATGGTCGCCGAGCGTACGCGGCAGTTCCAGAAGCCGCAGGGCCATGACGAGGTCAACGTCGTCGAGAGTCATGTTTTTCAGAAGGGGGCACGTCTTCTTGTCGGCGTCGTCGTTTTGCCCAAGCTGCAAGTAGGCGCCGAATCGACCGGTCCTCTTGTAGACGGGCTTGCCGGTCTTCGGGCATAAGCCCAGTGGCTGGTCGCCCGCGGCGAGCGTGGTCAGAAACGCCTCCGTGAGTTCGTCCGGAGCAAGCCGATCCTCCGGGGGCAGAGGCAGGTTTTTGCCATCTCGAACGACAAAAGGGCCATGCTTGCCGATCCGCACGACCACGCCGGAGGGGAGCGTAACACTGCATGCCGCACGCGGATCGATCAACTTGTCGACGTAGTCGATGATTGCCACGAGCCCCTGCCGTCCATCTCTGCCGTAGAACCGCGTCAGGAACTCCAGCCTATCTTGCTTTCCGTGACTGATGGCATCGAGTTGCTCTTCGAGCTGAGCCGTGAACTCGTAGTCAACAAGATGCGGCATGCCATCAGCCATGAGTTGCGTGATGGCGAAGCCCGTCCACGTGGGCACCAGTGCGGTCCCCCGCTTGCGGCAATACTCTCGGTCGAGGAGCGTGTCGATGGTCGAGGCGTAGGTGCTGGGGCGGCCAATGCCGAGCTGTTCGAGCTTTTTCGTAAGGGATGCTTCCGTGTAGCGAGCGCGGGGTTGCGTGTCGTGGGAGTGGGCTTCGAGGCCGTGGCAATGGATCCGGGCGCCCACGGCCAAGGCAGGAACGATCGTGTCCTTGGCGGCAAGATCACCTTCCGGATCGTCAGAACCCTCCACGTAGGCCCGCGTGAAGCCGGCGAAGTCGACCGTCCGTCCCGCAACGTGAAACACGGCTACCGGCCCCGTCGTGCATGTGCTCGCAAGTTTCATCGTCGTGCAGTGCCCCCGTGCATCGGCCATCTGCGACGCCACGGTCCGCTTCCAGATCAGCTCATAGAGGTGGAACTCGTCGTCTCCCAACTCGGACCGAAGCGATTCCGGACTCGGCATGTCGGTGCCCGCCGGCCGGATCGCCTCGTGAGCCTCTTGGGCGTTGGCGACCTTCGTCTGGTAGTGGCGAGGCGACACAGGAACGTACTCGGCTCCATACATTCGCTCGACGGCCTGGCGAATTCCCGCGACTGCTTCATCAGCAAGGTGCGTCGAGTCGGTCCGCATGTAGGTGATATAGCCGGCCTCGTAGAGCCGCTGGGCCGCCTGCATGGTCCGCTTGGCCGTAAAGCCGCTCAGTTTTCGGCCGGCTTCCTGCTGAAGCGAACTCGTCGTGAACGGGGGCTTCGGCGACGCCTTGTAGGGCTCGTCTTCGCGGGAACTCACCGTGAAGGTCTCGCGACCGAGGCGGTCGCAAAAGTTGGCCGCGGCATCGCCGTCGAGAAGCAGCTGGTCCCTTTTCTCCAGCCGGCCCGTGGTCGGGTCGAAGTCACCGCCGCGAGCGAGCCGAATGCCGCCAACGGATGTGAGCGTGGCCGTGAAGCCGCTCTCCTTCACTCCCAACGGATCGAAGACACCCGTCAGGTCCCACCACCGTGCGGAGCGGAAGGCCATCCGCTCCCGCTCCCTCTCCACCAGCAGGCGGAGCGCCACGCTCTGCACGCGGCCCGCGGAAAGGCCGGGTGCGATCTTGCGCCACAGGAGTGGGGAAACTTCAAAGCCCACAAGTCGATCGACAATCCGCCGGGTCTCCTGGGCCTCCACGAGGGCGGCGTCGATGGCCCGGGCGTTCTTCATGCCCACCTCGATCGCCTTCCGCGTGATTTCGTGAAAGACGAGTCGGTGCACTGGCACCGTCGGCTGCAGCAGTTCAACCAGATGCCAGGAGATCGCCTCGCCTTCCCGGTCGCCGTCCGTCGCGAGGTACAGGGCCTTGGCTTCGGCCAAGGCCTTCTTCAGAGCGGCGACTCGCTTTCGTTTCTCCGGGCTGACGACGTAGAGGGGCTTGAAGCCGTTGGCCACATCAACGCCAAGCCTCGCCCATTCCTCATTCCGAAGATCCTCAGGCACGTCGTCGGCGCTTTCGGGAAGGTCTCGGACGTGGCCGTAACTTGCCTCCACAATGAACTCGTCGCCCAGAATCTTGCCGATCGTCTTCGCTTTCGCCGGCGACTCAACGATCACGAGAGGACGACGGGGAGCGGCGGCGGACTTGGTCATGCGGTGGGGCCTTGGGGGTGTCATTGGGTGACGAAAACGGGCGACGCCTTTTCAGGACTAGTGACCGTTCGTCCGTTCGTCAAGCAGTGGGTATACGGATTGGCGGTGCGAACGGGTCGATCCGCAACCCTCGCGTGCGCTATATATAGCGCACGCGAGGCAGGGGCCGAACAAAGAAGCCTGCCGCTGCGTCGCTACGGCGAAGTCCGCCTCGCGCCGGTGCCTATTGAGGCTAACAGCAGCGATCCCAACTCATTAAGTTTCGCAGTCCAGCCAGTGATTGAAGACTTTTTGGAGATACTTCCGCCGATGCAGTGTCATTGTGTGGCAGCCGCACCGCTCCAGCAGATAGCGGATGCAATCATCGGACTCCGCAGAGAAATGCTGCCCTAGAGATGAGCGGCGGTCATCGAGCCAAGACATCAATTCCGATGGAGGAAGTTCCTCGAGTGATCGCTGGCCCATCGCCCGAGGGCGCACTCGCGGAGTGTTTGCAACACGCAGCACCTGGCCTTCCTGTGTGCCGACGCCCAGTTCGTTTTCCAGCGCGATTTCACCGCTCGCCAAGAGGACTCCGATAGCGCGGTTGAGAACGCGCTGTATCTCCTTGCCGAGCCGACTCACGCCAGGACAGCCGCGAAGGTAGAGCCTGTGCACGGATGATCGTAGCAGTGGCCCCTCGCGACGGATGATTTCAAGCACATGTGCGCGAACGTTCGCGGGCGAAGCGTCGCGAGGGTCTGGGTAAGCAGACGCATCGGAATACCCCGAGAAAGGGATGGCATCGTTTCGGGCCTCAGCGGCAGGTTCGGAAACGTTGTCGGCCATTCCGTCGTCTTCGTCGTCGTCATCCAGGTCGGGTGTCTCGACGGGGCGCTTCTCGCGGTTCTCGGGCTGTGCTGGAGCATCGTTCGGATCTTTGGCTTCACTCTCAACCTCGGCGACGGGCTCGTCGACTCGAACGTCCTGAGACGCATCGCCTCCCTGCGACCAAGGATAGATGTCCAACGCACTGCACGCGTCGATGATTTTCTCGATGGCACTCTCGCGATCGGCATAGAACGATGACTCTCGCACCCGCTCAAACGTCCAGCCTGCTCGCTCAAGCTGCCGCTGGCGCGCCATGTCCGCGGCGAATGCGTCCGGGCCATGCCAGAACTCCCCGTCACACTCGACCGCAAGTCGACCGTTAGCTCCCTCGACGACCAGGTCGATGCGCTTGTTGCTTACCTCCACCTGCGGCTGGACGTAGAAGCCGCGTTCCATGAGGCCCAGACAGACATCGATTTCGAACCAACTCTCGAATGGCGGGGGCTGGTTGCCGGGCTCTCGGTATCCGCGCACAGCCTGCCGAAGCCTGTCGATATTGCACTCCGGAAGTACAGAGGCCGTCGGTGATTCGAAGAAGCTCAGGAGTTGATGCCGCATGTCTGCGGGCGTCAGATCTTTCAGGCCGACACTGTGGAAGAGCCACACTTGATCCCGAGCGCGGCTCATCGCAACGTTGTAGCGCCGCTGATCATCCGCCGTCGTCCGGGCCGCGTAACTCTGGTTTGTCGCCGCTACCATCGACAAAAAGATCACGTCGCGTTGATCACCCTGGAAGTTCTGCGGTTCGCCGCACCGGATCCGCCGTTCCTCGATCTCGCTCGCCTGTAGTCGCGTAGCCAACGTTCGCGAAATGAGTTCGGCCTGGGCGCGCCCCTGCAAAGCGATCACTCCCATCGTTTTGCCGGCGTAATTCTCATCGGCGATCAGCTTCTCGATGGTGGCGACGATCGCCTCGGCTTCCGCTTGATTGCGGATCCGTCCGTCGCGCCCCTCCGTCGCTCCGTCCGCAACGTAGATATGCTTGAGCGGAGGGAGGCGGTCTCTGGCTGGCACCAGTCGCAGGGGAACAAGCTTTCCACTGTAGAACGTGTTGGAAAAGCGAATGATCTCCGGGACGCACCGAAAATGCTCTCGCAGCATGACTTGCGAGCGAAAAACGCGGTGGGCATGGTCGAAGAGGCTGGAGTCGACGCGGTACTGATCCCGGAACGAAAACGCGGCGAGATGCTCCCGAATCAGTTGGTTTGCTTGCACCTGGTTGACGCCGACGTCATCCGGGCTGTTTTGCATGTCGTCCCCAACGACGATGATCGACTTGGCCAGCAACAACAGCACGAGTGAATCAAGGCCTGCTTGTGACGCCTCGTCAACGATGATCGTGTCGAACAAACCAGGCGAGGCACTCACCGTCTCCCAAAGTTTGTGCAGCGGCATCACCCACGCCGGCATCGCAGATATGCAGTGCCTGAGGTGGTCGCGAGCTGTTCTTCGGTGCTGGTTGGCATATTTTCCCGTTCCCTTGCCAATCCTTCGAATCGCAGCGCGCCAAGCGATCAAGTGATGTTCGGTTTGATCATCTAGTCTCTCAAAGAACGCACGCCAAGCTTTTTGGGAAACGAGCCTTTCCATGGTCGTTTCAACGGTGTCGCGTAGTCGCCTGTGCTTCTGATCGAGATTCTCCGTGGCGAGCCCATCGAGCGATGAGCCGAGGCTGCCACAAGCGTTGGCCCATCTCCAGGCCGCTGGAAGCTGGGAGATCCTCGCCGGCCAGCCCTCCGCGTGAAGGTGTTTCTCGAGGATGGCTGCCAGGCCTGGACAGCCTTCATCAAGTTTTTTCAGAAGTTGCTGATACGCCGCCCATTGCCGCTGATGGGAGACGAGCCGGGCGTGCTGGGACTGTGCTGCCGCGTAGGCGGCGGTGTCTCGGCCATCAACCGCTATGAGGACAGCCTGAAGGCATGGATGGGCGTTGGGGGCGGCCGCTTCGCGAGCAACGGCTGCACGCAATTGCTCGATCTGGGTCTCGATCTCATGTGACTTGCGCCGCATGGTTTCGGTTGAAACGGCATCGCGTATCTGTGATCGGCTTTCCTCGCCCGTCAAATTCCTCGCGAGCATCGGCGGCAGGCAGTCCGTCCATCCTGCGGGCAGGGCGCCCAGCCCTTTCACAAGGTGAGAAAGCTCGGCAACCCGCTCACTCCATTCCTCGATTTGGCTGGACAGTGTTGTCGATTGCACCGTGAGCGACGGCAGCAGGTCGCCCAGCGACAAAACAGCGGAGTTGGCGACGAGATGAGCTTCCAACTGTCCGAGACTCTCGGTCGTCGAGCATGGCTTGCCCCCGACTCGGCAGGTCGAGGGAATCTGTCGCGTCTCCCGGATGACCTTTGGTGCGAAAAGCCAAATCCCATTCCAGCCTCCGTTTTCAAAGTGTTTTTTCCGCCGTCGGACGTCATCGAGCAGCGACTGTCGATCGACGCCGTCTGGAATCTGAGGCGGTGCAGCAGGCAACTGCGAGCAATATTGTGTCGCCGTCTCCAGGACTGCTGCCGCCTTATCGACGGTTTTTCGCCAACGTTCGATTCGCCCGACGAGCGCATCGTCCAAAACGACTGCCGCCGTAGGCCCCACACTTCGTTCTGCCCGCGCCATCAGTCCATCGAGGCCGCGAATCGCAGCCTCGATCGTAGATAGCGTGTCTTGGGAGCTTCCTGTGAGGTCGCTGGCGTGCGGATGGTCTTTTCCGGCGAGCCTCTGAGCCTCCCGAAGTCGCTGCACCGCGGCGGTGAACTGCTGCGACTGCGGGAAAGGCTTGTCTCCGAGATGTCTGTGGAGGTCGTTCAGTGATTCAGCGGGAAAGGCCTCGTGCGCCTGGGCTATGAGCCGCACTTCGGCATCGTCGAGCGGGCAGGCGTCCAGCAGAAGGTCTTCCCCGGGAAACCACCCATAGGCATCCCTCTCCGACTCGAGCTTTCTCGCGATAGCTGCTGCCGTTCCGTCGTACCCACCCGGCAACGTGATACGGGACGTTTCCGCTTCCCTCGACTCGCGAAGCCGACGCTCGACGGCCAGCATTTCCTGGCGGGCGCGGGCTAGAACCGTCTCGAGCCGAGCGATCTCGGCATCCGATGCAGCGGGGCCTGGCCACTCATCCTTATGGTCGAGGATTCCCTGCACGCTGTCCTCGAGTATTTGCTGTTCCTGCCGGTCCCCACCGAGGGCGGTGACGCAAAGTTGCTGGATACTCTCCGGGAGCAGTCTGCGCAAAACCCCCAGTGCCTTCGGCGCTTGGGCCGTCACAAGTACTCGTTCACCCTTGGCGAGGAGGTGGCAGATCAGGTTCGCGATCGTGTGGCTTTTGCCTGTGCCAGGCGGACCTTTCACGAGAACGCCAGGGCTGAGACGCAGTTTATCGAGGATTCGTTCCTGCTCGTCGTTGACGGGCAAGGGAAAGTATCGATCTGCTGTTTCCTCAGTCGGCGAAATTTCAGGCCGCCACGCTCGATCAGCGTTGTCTTCTTCGTCAGCACTCGTCGCCCCCTCTGCAAGAAGTTGGCTCCAGGGGGTAGCTCTGTCGGTCGCAGCCTCGTCGACCGATTGAAGAAGGTCACCGAGTACGGTGGAGTACGCGGTCGAACGTCGTGGCCGCAGGACAATCGCCGGGGCGTAACTGAGGCGTGGCGTGGCGTTAACCGCGCGTGGTTTCTCTATCTGCTCCGAGCCAACCTGGGCGTCTGCACGCCATTGGTTTGCGATCGTCTTGAGCAAATCGATCACCTGATCAGCCGTCGACACGTCCGCGGCAAGATCTTCCAGTTGCTCGACTGCATCGACCATGGCTGGTGAATCGGGCGGGAGCATGTCGAGCTCCAGTCGCAACGTTTCAAAAGCTCCCGCTGGCTCCACCGTGAGTTCGCCGCGAGAGGCATTGAGGCTGATTTCGGCGGGCCCCACCAGAACGTGTCGCTCTATGGTGCTGCCGCCGTCATCTCGCCACTGGAGCAGTCCGACGGCTATGAGGAGCTCGAAGCGATCGGACGACTCTTCGGCCTTTCGCCGCATCTCGTCGATCTCGCCATACAACGCCTGCACTGCATTCGCTTCACGTTGCTTGACGGCCCACGGCCTCCAATGCTTCTCGAGGTACTTGCTCCACGCCGTGGCGACCTCGGGATGGTCCTCCAAGTGCGCCGTGACGCTTGTGACGCGGCTGCCGTCAGCGTCAGCGTTCGAGTCGAAGATGGTGGCCTCGGAAAGAAGCACGGGTTCCACGTCTGGCGAATCGAGTGCGGCCGGATCCACCCACGGCGTCAGAAGGTCGCTCGGTTTCGGCGGACCAGACAGCCGCGGCTTCTTGACGCTCAGCCACGGGTAACGCTCCGCGGTGGCTGCACCCTGACTCCGCAGAAATGAGGACTTGCATGCGGATGCCTCTGCGGGGACGTCCGCCAGATACACCACGTGATCGTTGTCGCCATATGCGGTGATTCGCTTGGAGCGAATCGCCGCCATGGCTTTGAGAAAACTCAGCAGTCGCTGGCTTTTTTCCGGAGTCGTCATGTGGCTCGAATCTGAGGCCGGGTGGGCGGCGATATGGTACTCCCCCCGTTGGTAGCGCCCAATACCCACTGGAGCTCGTGAGGAACCAGTCGGTCCCCCCGGCTGGCCATGTGAGACCTCCGTAAGGCTGCCTCCCCTGCGCGAACAGCGCGGGGTCGGTTGAATCTGCGTCGAAGAGCCAGTGAGGTTTAGGCAGGTGCCCGCGGTCCGTAGTGGTGGCCGTTGTCCTCGCAGTGCCCCGTCACTTGTCGTGTGTCGGTCTTGGAATCCGTTTTACGCCCAGCGGAAGGTACGACAGCAACTCGATCGCCCGGACAACGATCTCGGCGGTCGGGCGGTCGAGTTGGCCGCGGCCGGACAGGCTTCCGAGCCCAGGGCACTCTTAACGCCGGATAGAGGCAATGATGCCGGGGCGTGATGGTCGTGACTCGCCTACTAGAGCGACCTCGAAATAAGCAGGGAGTGGATCCTGCATCACCGGCGGGTAGCGAACCCGCCGCCGGCCCGCGGCATATCGAGTGCCCGGAGAAGCGAGAGGAGCTGGTAGGACTCGGGGTGGATGGCGACGTAAAGCGGAGCGGCAAGCGGCGGGCGATCCTCGGCGAGGCCCGAGAACGGGAGAGACGGCGTGAGGGCAGCCCTGCGGGCGGCGCGAACCATCGCGTCGAATTCGCGCGGGGCCATCGGCGGCGTGGCGGCGACCCGCGGAAGCGTGGCGGGCGAGAGCACGTCGGTGCCCGGCTCGACTTCCCAGAGGAACGTGTCGCTCTCGACGCCGGTGCCGTCGGTGTATTCCACCTCGACCATGTGGAACCGGCCGGAGTCCTCGGCGTCGAACGCCTGCACCCCGGTGATCATCGCCCGCCTGTTGCGGACGACGGCCATCATTCCTTCACGTGGGCTGGGGGTGGCCATGAAGAGACTTCGTGTGCGGCTTTAAAAGCTTGGGATGAAGCAATTGACCTCGGGATGCGAGGCCAAGCCGCTACCTCTAAGCCCCTCTAAAGTAAGGGGTGCGGCCCTAGGCCGCTAGGGTTGCGGGCTCCAAGCAACGAGAAGCGACAGCATGGCGCATTGGCTGGAGGCTCAATGGCGATCCGTTAACCAACACCTCGGCTCTAAAATTCGCACCCGCCACGGCCAAGGGGCGCGGTTGCTGGCGTCTCAGAAGATCCTTACTGCCCCACTTGTACGTCGATTGCGCAAAGTTTTCAGTTAGCGGTCGCTACGAGCCCGAGAAGCTTGAGGGCGGCCGCGAGCCGTGTCACTTCCTGCTGAAAGATCGTGTCGGCGCTGATGTCGGCCATCCGCATCTCGCTCATAACCGACTCAACCCGGGCAGCCGAAGTGCCCCGAGCCTTGGCCGTGACAGCCAGCATCTTCACAAGGCCCGTAAGCCGACCCACGATCTGCTGATAAACGTTTTTTGCGTTGATGTCGTCGATCCCGGCCTCTGAAATGATCGCTGACACCTCGGCTGCCGAGCTTCCCTCGCTCCGAGCGATCATAGCGGTCAGGTGAAGACCGCCATCGCAATAGTTCGCGCATTGCTGGTGGACTGTGTCGGTCCCAATGTCGGCTGTCCGCACCGCGGACATTGTCGAGTTGATGTCTGTCGCCGATGCCCCCGAGGCTCGAGCCGCCAGTGCCAACAGGTCCACCATGCCTTCCAGATAGACCGCCTTTTGTTGATAAACCGTCCGCGCGCTGGTCTCGGCGACCTCTGCTGCCCGCTTTTTCTCCTCCACTTCTTTGGGTCGAGCGCCCATGGCGAGCGCTACAAGCGACGACATTTCCATGGTGCCGCGGGCGTACGAGACCATCTGCTGGTGAACGTTTTTGCTCGAGAGTTCATTGAGTCGCACGTTGCTCAACACCTCGTCGATGGCCGACTCACGGATCAACCGGCCTGGCGCCACAACAGCCACGGTCGGCACGACTTCGGCTGCAGTCTTCACCGCGCGCTGGTACACGCGGGCAATGCCTTTTCGGAAGACGAACCCAACCATGACCAAAAAGACGAGGCCGATGACTGTAGCCGCCGTGCCCACGAAAAGTGCACTGCGGTCGGAAAGTTGTGGTGGGGCGGTAGCAGTCGCACGTGCCGCGGGGACGGGTAGCATGCCGGAGTTCGGAGCCGGAGGCGTCGTCGCGGTTGCCGGCCGAGCGGCCGTGGGCAGACTCTTACGCCCGGCAGACGCGGAATGTGTCGCTGGCGCTAAAGGTACTGCAGGACGCGGAGCGGGTGTGCTGGCGGCCGTCGATGCGCTCGGCACCGTACTGCTGCCGGCGGGTGACGGGATCGTCACACTCCCGCGGCATCCCGAGCACGTAACGCTCCGTCCGGCCAGCGATGCTGGTGCGTTGAATCGTTTGCCGCAGGTAGGGCAGGCAAACGATAGCGAGGATGCGTTTGCGGGGGACATACTTTTGCGGTCTTACACTTTGCGCGACGGCGGAGGCGGCGGAGGCGGTGGCGGCGGTAGACGCCGTTCAGCGGCCGCCGACGGCGGAGCCATCGGTGTGGGGTGTGGAACGGCCGCGGTTGCGGGCGGCATTACAGTTGCAGGACGTACCACGGTCGCCGCCGGCGCCGCGGGCCGGCTCATCGGCGGCGGCGGTGGGGGCGGCGCTGTGCCGCGGGAAGGGGCTCCGACAGCCGACGCGCCGCCCGTCCTTCCGGATCGCACGGTCAGTGTTACGTTGCCGAGCGTCCGCTCGTCTCCTTGCCCGATTCGCTCCGTGCGCTCCTGTGAGTAATCGAGCAGTTTGAGACCATCCCCGTCGATCCAATACTTGTAGTTCACCGGCCGCGTTGCCGGGGCAACGAACACGGTACAAGTGCGACCGTCAGCGCCGACGGTCACCGGCGCGGCTCCCAGGGTCACCCGGATGGTCTCGCGGGCACCATATCGCACTTCTAGAAAGAAGTCCCGGGTCGCCGCCTCGGCGAGAGCGATCATGATGCCTATGCAGAATCCGAGCACCGTGGCGCCTAGCAGCCTTCCGCCCGTGTCTCCAACCACGGCCGATAAGCCGATGAAACCCACCGCGCCTGCGAGGCCGCCCGCGATTCCGCCTGCGATCGCAGCCCAGGGGGCCAGGTTTGGCACGAAGGCGGCAAGGCCGCGGCCTACAAGCCCCCCGAGGATCACCCAGCCGGCGAACATGCCGGCAAGGCCGAGCGCGCTCGCGAGCAGGCGCGTCAGGCCAGATGCATCTGTTCCTGAAACAAACTGCGGGGCAAAGCCGACCACCTGGCCCATCGCACCGGCCACCACGCCGATTGCGAGACCGAAACTCGCGGCGATGAACGCCTGCCGAGCGTCAAAAGTCGGCTTGCGCAGGTAGTGGTTCTGTCCGCCCACCAAGGAGAGGCCGACACCTGTCGCGAGCAAACCCGTCCACAGAGCCGTCACCGCGAGTTGCCGCGGAGCGTAGGCCACATCGATCGCCGAGTTGCTGGCCAGGCCACGGACCGTCGCCTCGGCGATCCGCTCGCCGAGGATCGGCAGCAGGCTGTCGAAACCGCCTGCTCCCGAGGCCACGGCACCCAGGTTGAAGACCTCACCGGAGGCCTCCTTCTGTAACGGCATGTAGTCATCACGGTCCGCGAGATCGATCACGACGTGCAACTGGTCGACGCCATGTTGTTTGAGTTCACCGACCACGTCCGCGGCCGAGCGACTCTCGCCATCGGGCAGCTTGGGAGGCGCGTCGGTGATCAGCAGCAGCACCTTAGTGGCCTGCCGTCGGAACGGCTGACGCGAGGCAACGCGCAATCCGTCGTAGCTGCTCTCAGGGCTATCGCCGCCGCCGTCCGCCTGCAGCCGTCCGACCTCAGCCTGGAACCTTTGGTAGTTGGCGGTGAAGGGGCCTTGGCCGAACTCCAGCACCTGCGTGGGCTCGCCAACGGTCTCGTCGCGGAAGGCCACCACGCCGACCCGCTCGTCGAGCCCCCGTTCGCTGAGCTTGCGTGCGAAGTCCACAATTCCGGCGCGCACGCCGTCGATCTGCGCCTGCATGCTGCCGGTAGTGTCGAGCACAAACAGGACGTCGACCTGAGGGCCGCCCGCGCGGGGTAACAGCGCCCACAACGGCTCTGCGAGAAGGGCGCCTAAAAAGCATCCCAGGGCTCCGGTGACGCCGAAGAACAGCGCCTTGTGGCCGTTATCGTCCGCGAACCTGGATGCGAGCGATTGGTTGTCCGCAACGGTAGGAGTAGTCACGGGTGCCTCGGTGATGGTGAAAGGGAGCGCATGCCCTGATCAGTGTTTCCGCCCCACCGAGAAGGTGAAGGGAAAGTGTTCGCTGGGCACCTTGATCGCGCGGATGGCGTAGCGCCAGCGTCCCGCCGCGGCGCCCGGGATTTCAATTGTGAGTGTTGTGCTACCGCGCTCGCGGCGGATGGTGCCGTCGGGCGCTGTGACTGCAAGCTCGAGGATCGCGCCCTGATTCGCAAAGGCGAGAATGAACTGTAGGTCAGCCGGCTCGGCGTTTTCGTAGGTCTGCTCCACTACCTCCGCGTCCGCGGATGCCGAGAACAGGTTCTTTCTCGTACGCGAGAAGCCTCCCTTGGCCATCTGTCGCTCCGCATCAGCGTCGGTCGCCGCGGTGACCACAGAGAACACCAGAAACTGGAGCAGCTTCTTTTCTTGTTCGCTGTTCTGTTTCTCGTTGTGGAACGAGGTAAAGATGACCGTCCCTTTTCCGTGGGCAAACCTCACAAGGAGCGGAGCTGATGTCCGCTTGCCGTCACTGGTAGCGAAGGTTCCCTCCAGGAACACCTGCAGCCCTTGGCCGGAAAGCGCGGCTGGGCGCCAGTCGGGCTGGTCAAACTTCAGGTCGATCGTGCCGCCGATCATCTGCCGGAGCGCCGGATCAACGACGCTAGCCGTGACAGTTTGCGGTGCCCCGCGGGCGTCTAGTGATCGATCACGAAACTCGGGAAAGCAGCGGACAACAAGCGGCAGGTGGAGGTCCGAGGCGTACAGAGTGCCGCCATCCTCGACGAACTTTCGCAATGACTGCTTTGCGCGATCAAACGTCTCCTCGTTCGGCGCATAGACGCTCCCGCCGCGGAGCGTCTCGTCGGACTTGGTCGCGAGCCAAGTGTCCGAATAGCCAGAGCAAGTGACGAATACAATGTCAAATTGCCCGAGCCGCTCGGGTGCAAGCAGTTCGTCGAGCGTAATGTGCCGGTACGCGTAACCGCGTCCGAGGCCGTCGAGAAGCTTTCCCACGTCGTCAAACTCGGCTTTCTCGGGAGCGACAGCGATGGTGAAACGCCGTGCAGGTGCCGGCTGCTCCGCTGGTACTTCGGCCACCGGCTCGAGCGCGGCCGCGGGGGCGGCTGATGGGCGTCGATCGACAAGGAAGACGACGGCGACGGCTGCCGCTAATGCCAGAGCCAAGACCGACTCGACGACGCCGAACGCCCTGCCTTGCCCCGCGCGTTCGCGCGTCATGGAATCGGCAGCGTTCGAGAGCATTCGATACAACGGGTTTACCCGTTCTCCTCACGATGGCTTACGCGGAGGCGGCGGAGGTGGCGGCGGTGGAGATGGCGAACTGCCGCCGCGTTGCGGCGCGGAGTTTGGTTGTAGTTGCTTTGATTCGACCGCTGCCCGCGTTTTCGGGCTGGGAGACACAGAGCCTTTTGGCGCAGCGGGGCGGACCGGAGGTGCTCGCGGGGGTGGCGGAGGCGGCGCCACCGCTTGGCTGACCTGGTTGGGATGCAGGCTCTCCTTGCTCCCGCGGCGCTGGTTAAAGCGAATCACGTTGGGGCCAAGTCGAATGAGATCGCCGTCCCTCAGCGGCACGGCACCCGACGTCGGCTGATGGTTCACGGTGGTCCGAGGTCCGCCGCCGTGATCGTGCAGTAGGAAACCGCCGTCAGAGCGTTGCTCGATGGTTACCTGTTCCGGCGCGAGCGCGCTATTCATTGCCCCGATGAACGGCAGCGGCAGATGTTCCGCCCGCCCCAACGTGGTCAGGGGACGGAGGATGAACTGACGGCCGGGCCTGTAACCATCGACAACCGTCAGCCATGCCTCCCGCAAAACGACCTGGGCAAGGCCGATGCACGCGCCGATTGCGAGTCCGAGGATGACGAAGGCTGTGGCCCGGCTCGACATGCCCGTGCCGGATGACACGAGGGACTGAAGTGGATCGAAGAGGAGGCCACCGAGCAGCCCGCCTAACGCACCTCCAAGTAGGCCGTTGCGAACCTTTGGCCCCGAGCGGTCCAGCAGACCGTCGATCATGCCGATGCCCATGCCCATCAGCATCCACCCCAATCCACGCACAATCCATCCAAGAAACCCTCCTGGCACGAACGAAAACAGCACGTTGCCGATCGCCGCGCCGACGGCTCCGCCGCATGCACCACCGAGCAGGCCGGGCAAGCTTCTCTGGAGCGAAGCCGAAAGTGCACCTCCTCCAAGGGCGGCAGCGCCGTTCACCGCGCCGCCGATCGCGCCACCCAAGATCGCACCCGCAACGGCCACTTCGATGTTTGCGGGAAACCGGTTCAACACGGCGCCTTCGGCGACAGACCAGGCGATGAATGCCGCCCATCCCGCAAGAATCGCGCTGTAGAAAACCAGTCTTGCAAGCGACATCCTTACTCCCGTAAGCGGGCGGGGCCATTCAGGTCAGTTCGCGGCGTGCAGCCTTTGGTCGTTGGACCTGGTCGTGCGAGTCACCATCGCCTTGTGCTCCGCCCGCATGAGCGCGAGTCGAAGCGGACCTTGGATTCGGTAGATGGACTGCATGATTTCATGGTGGGCGAGCGAGTGCCTTTGGAGGTTGAATCCGTCAATCGTCCGCCGGAGTCGCTCTTCCGCGAGCCCCTGATTGCCGTCGGCTAGTTCCGAAATGACACGCCAGTAGCGGTACACGACATTGTCTGGGGCATCGAGGCTGGCGAGTGCCAGTGTGTCGTCAGCGCCGCCATAGTCACCCTTCCAGAACCTGTGCATCGCTTCCGAAAAATAGTGCGCCGCGACGGCAGGGTTTGGACTCTCGACGACAAGTTCACCGGTCGTATTCTCGAAGACGCCGACGCCTCTTTTCCCCCATTCCGGCTGCGAATTCATCAGTTGCTTGCACAACCTCACGACCTGCGGCTTCTGTGCTCCTTGCCATACGCGGCCTCGAGGCACGAGATACCACCGATCGTCATCGGTGTTGAACTGATATGAAGCGGACGAAACCACGCATCCGGCAAAAATCGGATCCAAATCGGCGATCTTGTTGATCTCCCGGAGTAGCGCCGAAAGAGGCAGCATGACGTCTCTCGCGGTATCGATGCGGAAACGCCCGCTGGGAACAAGCCGGCGTATCAAGGCGTCCATTGCGGCTGACTGCGGCCCCACTCGCTCCGAGTCGAATGTCCGCTGAAATACGTAGATTGTGGGCGCAACGCCCGGATGGCCCTGGTCGTCGAGACGCACGTCTAGCCAGGCACCGCGGAGGGCCGGAATCTCTTGGATGGCGGCGGCGATCGCACGGACCAACTCGTTCTCATTGGGCCCGGGTGGCTCTGGAACCAAAACCATTTGTCGATCACCACCACGGTCGTCGAGACCGATCTTGGCCGCAGACCAGGCAGGATCACTGGCCATGAGCGAACGGCACTCGTCCAGCAGGGCATCGAACTGTCCCTCGCGTGCGACCCTGAATCGCGGGACGAGCGAGAGCGAGTCGTTGTCGCTATTCTCCGAGTATGTGCCACCGAGCAGTTCGCAACCCGCGAATCGGGGCTGTGATTTGATTGCCTTGCGAATGCCAGCGACGAGGCGGCCATAAGGCAGTCTCAAATCCCGCGCGGCATCGATTCGCCACTCGCCGCCGGGCACAAGGCGGCGAATGATACCGTCCATCGCAGCCGACTGTTCCGTCAACCGATTGGCATCGAAGGTCCTCGCGAAGACGGCCCGTTGTCCTCCGCGGCCGTCATCCTCGGCATCTACATGCAGCCATGCGCCCTCGAGCACTGGGTCGGCGGCGACAGCGGTCGCGGCCCGCTTCACGAGCATGTTGACGTCCATGCGCGGCGTGTCGGCCCGGGCAAGGCAACTCGAACTGGAAGTCACGAGTCCAATCTGCAGACTGGCCAAAAGGAAGGTCGCGGCTGCGGGCCGCAGGGGAGCGGAACACCGCCAGTTCGCGCGAGACTCGTAGAAAGCTTTGCATGGCATCGGATTGCCCCCTCGCACGATGGAATAGTAGCCTGCGCCGGTGTTAGTCCCGCCGGCAGGAGGATACCCCGCCAGGGAAGGAAATCAAAAATGTTGCTCGATGCGGAAGTCCCGACTGCAGCAGTTCTCGCGAGGAGTTGCGGGTCCCTCCGAGCCTGCCGAGTTTTTCGACAAGTCCGTTTATGACGAGGGCGTCAGTAAGAAAGGTTGACTCCGTCGCCGTGGGGGACATATTGGTGGGGTTATCCGTTGGCCATTCGAGCGTCGAGGGTCGCGGCGATGGTGGTCCGGTCGTGGCCATTCCTCTCGTCTCCGTGCACATGGTTAGCCAAGCCGCTTCACCGATACCGCGGCCGTGGGGCACCACAGTCGCGCTGATCCTGCTTGCCGCAACCGTCGTGACACAGCCCGCCTGTCGGTCTCGACAGGCTTCGGCATTTGCGGATCGCGTGGCTGCCGAGGACGCGGTGTCGGCGGCCCACGATGCAGTCGTGAACACGGCTCGCGCTGACGCCCTCGAGTCCGGCATCCTCGCCGCCGCCGCAGACGCCGAACGGTGCGCTTTCGGGCCGCTGCAGTGGTTGACCGGCCTTGATCCGGAAGTCCGACAGGGCCTGGCCGACATTGTCTCATCGCGGCTGTCTGAGCGAAGGCGGCAACTCGCAGTCGAGAACGCTCGGCTGACGAGGTTGATCGAGGACGAGGTCCTGCCCGCATGGCGGAGGTGTGCGGCTGTGCGGCTCGAACAGGCGTTCAAAGCGGATGAGGCCGAACGTGAAGCCCGCAAGGCTCAGCAGACAGCGTTAGCACTGGGCACAGAAAACCGCTGGTTCTGGCTCACTGGGGTCGTTGCGGTCGCCGGGCTTCTGCTTGTATTTGCGATCGACCGTCGCCAGGAAATTCGGCGGTATTTCAACGGGGGCCGCGCTCGGGACCTGGGGCTGGGGAAACTGCTTTGCGTAGCGTTCGCGATCATGTGCCTGCTTACGGTAGCCCTGTTCTTCGCGAGCGATGGCATCTTGGTTGATTTGCTCGATCGCGGCCCGGGGGGCACCCACGTGGCTGCCGTCGCGGCGGAGCGCCAGCGGGATGCCGAGGCCGCAGAGGCCGCCAAAGTGCGTTACGAACGGCAGATCGCGGCCGTCGCAGCGAAGAAGGCTGACCTGGGACGGCAATTCAAGGCGATTGTGTCGGATGGGCCATTAGGGTCGCTTTTCGACGAGTGGTGGTCGTCGTGGGAAGCAGCCAGCGAGCAGCGTGGGCGCCTGGTCGAGATTGCGGCCAGCGAGGGCCGGTTCAAGGCCTGTCGAACGGCGGTCGATCCGGACCAGGCAGGTTCGGTGGCCGCGGAAATCAAATCCTATCGAGACACGGCTGCGAAATGGAGGCGGGGCGCCAGTGTGACCTGCGGCTTTATCGGGGTGGGCCTTCTTGGGCTCGTGGCCGGTGGGTTCCTTTGGTTGCTGCGGGGCATATCGCGGCGGACAAGTGAACTGGGGGCGACCTGCCCACTGTGTCTGGCAAAAGGGAAGCTGGAAGCGGGGCCGGGCGGCGCGGACACCCTGCAGTGCCGCAACGTGATATCGGAAAGCCCTTTCGAGGAATGCAACTTTGACTTTCCAGCGATGTACCGAACGCTGCCAAAGTTGAGTTTCCCCACGCTGGGTGTGCCATCATCCGGCAAGACGCACTGGCTGGCGATGGTCTATCGTCAACTCAACCAAAACCAGGACGTACCACCGGAAGTCGAATTCGCGAAGATTCGGTCACAGGCCTCCGAGGAGTTCGACCGCATCGTCGACGATATTCTTCTGTCAAAGCGGGGGCCAGCGGCGACACAGACTTCCGTCTTGCCGCACCCGTTGGTATTCAACTTCGTCGATCAGGATCGTTTGGGACGGTCGAATCTGCTCGTCAATATCTTCGACTACAGTGGAGAAGTCGTCCGAAAGACGTCGCTCGATGATCACCAGCGACGACGGGCTTTCACTGCCGACGGCTACTTCTTTTTTCTCGACCCAATCAAGACGAGCGACGAGCAAACAGCGCCTCTGGCGAACTTTCGCCAGGACGTGCGGATCGTGAAAAAACTGCGTGCCGGACAACAGATTCACTGCCCTGTGGCTCTGTGCGTTCCGAAGATCGACTTGTTGACCGGCCAGCCCTACGCAGATCCCGCAGGAGGTGACGCGGTCGATCTCTTTTATCGTGAGATCGGCGAAATCGGCTGGGGGATGGATCAAAAGAGCATCCAGGCTCGCTCCACGCTGATGCGAAATCTCCGTGACACGATCTGGCCCGGCTGGGAAATCGAAAAGACGATCGATGACATTTTTGGTGGCCGCTACATGTTCTTTCCGTTCACGCCAGTCGGGTTGGACGGCATGGGCGAGGATTGGACGGCCGGAAACCGCGTGATCTCTCCCGTTGGCACCCTCCATCCGCTCATGTGGCTCCTCCACATGAATGGCTACCCGGTGCTACCGCGGGCCGCGGCAAAATGAGAGGCGGGTGATCCCATGCGCGACTACCCGCCGCCCGCCGAGTACGAGAAGATGCTGACTTCGGAGCAGGGCATCAGGATCGCGTTCAAAGACAAGGCTTTCCACGGGGCCGACGTCGAGAAGACGAAGACGGGACTGCCCCGGGCCCGTAGTGGCGCGTTTGCGGTTGTCTACAAACTCACCCAGGCGAACGGCACGACATCAGCCCTGCGGCTATTCCTCAAGGACGGTGACGATCGGCAGGAACGCTATCAGTTCGTGAACGAGCATCTGAGCAGGCAGAAGCTATCGAGCCTCGTGCCGTTCAACTATACCGACAAGGCGTTCCGGGCCGCCGACGGGCAGCTGTATCCGATGATGACCATGGAGTGGGTGAAGGGCGAGACGCTCTTCGACTGGCTTCAGCACAGGGCCACGGCGGGCGACCAGAAGGCTATTCGGGCGGTCACCGAAAAGTGGAAGCAGACCATCAAGGACCTCAACCGCGCCCAGATCGCTCACGGCGACCTTCAGCACGGCAATGTGATGATCACCGCTTCGGGCGACATCAAGCTCGTCGACTATGACGGCATGTGCGTTCCCAAACTCGTTGGTCGCCGCAACCTCGAGATCGGCGTCGAACCCTATCAGCATCCCCAGCGGGACGGCGAGACGAAGCTTTCACTTTCACTCGACAACTTTTCTGCAGCCTTCATCTACGTCGGCCTCCGGGCTCTCGCTGCCGACCCGAAGCTTTGGCATGACTTCGTCGTCCAGACCGAATACGACAAGATGCTGTTTCGCAAGGAGGACTTCGAGAACCCCCAGGCATCACCGCTGTTCCAACGTCTCCGGCGATCACCGGACGCCGACGTGCAGCGGCTGGCGACAACGCTCCATGAACTTTCGCGCGTGCGTATCGACCAGGTGCCGTTCCTCGACGACCTGCTTTTCTCGTGGGACCAGGTGCGAGTCGTTCTCGATCAACGAGACTTCGACGCGGCCCTTTCGCTCGTCACTCGCGGTGGCAAGAAGGTCTCGGAAGCGCCCGCCGCCCTGCAGCCACGACTGCAGGAGGCCGGGCAGCGGGTGGCCAAACTTGCCGAACTCGTGCAGGCCATCGACGCGGGAAACGAGGCGAAGATGGCAACGGAAGCAGACTCACCGCTGCTCAAGAATTATCCCAAGGCAGCCGAGGCGGTGGCCGCGGCGGTCGATGCCCCGGCGGTCCTCGTAGCGGTGAAGAAAATCGAGGCCGCGAAGGCCGCGGGGCTTTGGCGCGATCTGGTCCGTGAGTGGGATGCCGCGCTTCCCGTCCTGAGGAAGCCGAAGGGCAGCCTCCGCAAGAGCGTCAGCCGGTTCGAGGCCGAGGTTGACGGGTGGCGAAAGAGAAACGCCCTGTGCGACAGGGTGCTCTCCGCGCTGCGCCAGGCCGAGCCAGATGTGTTGTCGCTGGTTGCGGCCTGGAAGGAACTCGCGGGGCTTGGTGGCCATCCAGAGTCGGATTCCCACCAGAGACGGGTGGAGAAACTCGTCGACCGCGAGCAGAAATGGCAAGCGTTCGCACGAGTAGGGCGTGTCATCGACGAGGCGACTGACCGGAGCCTCGTTGCAGCATGGAACGAGACGGTCTTCACCGGTTGGGCAAAGGCGCAGGCGGAGCAGTCGAGGGTCATCGATGCCCAGGCCCGGCTGAAGGTCGTAGAGGCCTTGAATCAGGGGGGCGCCGCATCATTATCGCATCCCGGCGAGGAGCGGCTGGTGAGCCTGGCCGCCAAGTTGCCATCGGGGTATTCGCCGACGATTACCGCTCGCATCGATGTCGCACGGCAACGTTTGGCCGCGGTCGCGGATCTCGACGCCGCGATCGCCGCGGATGCCGACGCTGGTATTGCCGTCGCCTTCCGCAAGCTCCAGGCCGTGCAGGCCGAGGCGTTAACCGATCCCGCGCAGCGTGCCCGAATCGACTTGGCGGGGCGGCGCGAGGCGGTCCTCGAGAAACTCAAGAAGATTCCTTCGTCCTATCCGAACGCCCAGGCCGGCCAATGGGATCCGCGGCTCCTCGCAGCGTGGGACGCCCAGATCCTTCAAGGGTGCCGGGAGGCGGCCGCCTGGGATGCTGCGTTTGCCATGGCGACTCGGCGAAAACAGTTGCTCACCGAACTCGACCGAGTCGTCGCCGCGCGTGACCCGTTCCGCGCCTTCGACATTGACAACGACCCCTGCATCAAGGGCTACCTCCACGCGGACGCCGTGCGTCGTTTCCTCGATGAGGCCAGCCGTGACGTCGCGGCCGTGCGGGGAATGCTCGATGCCCTCCGGCGCGGCGACCGCGCCGGCTTTGCCAACACTTTCTCCGCCCGCGTAATCCGTGAAAACACCGGCACTTTCGCGAACCATTGGGATACCTTGCTCGACTGGACTCGGTCCGAGGTTCTGCCCGCCGGCCGCCTCGGACTTGGACCGGCCGTGGGCGTCAAGGGCGTCGAGATTCGGGCGGTCAGAAACGCGGAGTTCCAGCGGTGCGTCTTTCGCTGGAAGTGGCCGGATCCGCGGTTCACCGACGAATGCCGTTTGCTGTTGTGCCGAAGCAAGCCGGCTGCGGCGGCAACGCCCGAGGAGACTCCGTCGCAGTTGAAGATTCCCAAGACCCGGGAGCTTTACCAGTCTGCCGGCGGATTCCATGCGCAGCAGGTGAACGTGGCCTGGAAGGACTGCTACGCCGTCGTCTGGGCCCGGATTGACCTGGGCAGCACAGTGCTGTGGAGCGAGCCCCTTGTGTTGGGAAGGGTCTGATCGTGCCTCCGATTCATCGCCTGCTGTGCACGCACTGCACGTTTGGAACTTCTGAACTCGAGGCAAGCACGCCCGAAAATGCCGGCAAGGTGCTTGGCTACAGCGTCCGGAGGAGTTCGCTGGGCGACGCCGATCGCGGCCAGCTGCGGCAGTTGTTTCGGGCAGTGGAAAGACTTTTGTCGTATGCGCTGCCCAAGGATGCGACGGGGGCCCAGAAAGAGGAACTGGCTGCCGATTCGGCCCCGCGGCGTCTGATCTTCGTGCCCAACCTGGGAGGCTGGCAAGTAGCCGGCCAGATATCATACCGCTCGCATGACACCGCCGGCCGGCCCGGGTCATACTTCGCCGACCTGATCGTAGAACGAGCGTCTGATCCGCGGAGTCGCGACGCGGCGCCGGCCTGGTCTGCCGTGGAAATTCTGCGGCTGTGGTCGACCGGCCGCGATCGGAAGACTTTGGCGGGCGCCCATTGGTGGATCTCTTCCGAGGAGCAATTGGTCGGGCTGGAGGCCGACGGCCCTTGGAAGCCTGCGCCTCTCGCGGCGATCGCCGACGTGCGAGGGAGCGAGAGCCCGCTTATCGACGATGCGCTGCTCCAACGGTTTCTCGTCGCTGAGGCCGGCGCTGGTGAAGCCGTGGGCGATTCGCTGGTACCCGATCGCTGGTGCCGCATGGCAGCCGCGGACCGGCGCGGCTTCGTGGAAGCTGTCCTGCACGCAGCCATCCTCGGTCCCGCGCGCGGCGGCCGCGAGACAGTGACGATCGCGGCCGAGCCGTCTGTGGCGGCGATCGTGTTTTACGCTGTCTGCCGACTCCTGCCCGCCCCGATCGCCGCGGCAGTGAGCTTTTCGACGTACGAGCCCAGTCCCGAGCGTCCGTTGACTGGCCTCGTGGCGACGACCTTCATCGAAGAGGAGAATCCGACGGCGGACTTGCCGCCCGAACTGTACCAACGAGGCTTCGCTTGCAACACGTTTCGTGACCTCTCGAATCGCGGCCGGGCCCAGGCGCCGCCGGAGCGCGGGTATGTCCGACATGTCGTGGATCTCGCGTCACGGGCTGCCTGGGGTGATCTCGACGACTTTCTGGCATCGCTGGGGGCTATAGAAGGCCTCTCGCCCGCGAGCCTCGACGGTCTGACGGGGCTCGATCATGCCGTCGCCTCCTATCTGCGGGGCGATTCGGCCGGCCAGTCCCAGGTGCGAGCACGGTCGGTGGAGGAACGGTTCCTGCGGCAGCGCTTTCGTGCCGCGATCGAGGCGGAGGCAGGGAGTCGCGTCGACTGGCCCGCCAACATCCTCGAGACGGCCATCATATGGTTCGGTGAAGACCTTCCGGCGATGTGGGAGACATCGCGGCCGCTGCATGACGTTCTGGAGCGGTTTCTGCCCCCGGATGGCGAAGCTCTCGCTCGCCTGCTGTCCGCCACGCCGCCGGTGCCAAGATGCGTGCTCTCCGAGGCTGTTGTCGCGGCGGCGAGGCGCGCCACGCCGCCGGCGATTCCCAGGGCATTCACGCAGTATTGCCGTGATTGCTGCAGTGGTGCGAAGCAGCGACGTGGCGAGGCGGCGAACCTCGTCGGCGAAATTGTCCAGATGTTTCCGGACTCCGAGCGACGCACTCTCCTGCTGACGACGTCCTCGCTGGCATTCACTGATCTGCTGCTCGATGCCATTCGGAACCTTGACGCGGCGTCATGTGATCGCTTGGGGCTGCCGCTGTCGGACATGCTGCATCTCGTAGTCAGCAAGTCTGCCGACAAGCCGAGCAGAGTCGAGGAGTTGCGGGCCCGGCTGGCTGATTTTCTCGACCGTCACGCCGGCGTTTCCGACCGCGTGTCGAAGAGCCACGACGGACTGCGTGCGGCACTTCGAGATCTTTTCACGCAACTGGCGGCCCCCGACGACGGCCGCCAACTTGCCGCAGAACGCCGCAGTCGGGTGCCGGGACTGCGGAAGTGGTTAGATCACGTCGGTCCTGGCACAGACATCAAGGCCATGTTTGACTGCTGGGAAAAACTGCACAAGTCTGCGATCGACCTCGCGGACCGAGCGAAGGAAGCGAGCGCCCGATTCGGTGGGGCACTGCGGGGAATTCCTCCAGAAGCGGATGCCTCTCTCGGGCTAGCCATGTCGGCGATCGAGTCCTTGAAGCCACTCGACGAGCGAGTGGGGGGCGACGGCCCAAGACTGCGGTGTCGCGAAACGCGGCAAGCATTGGCGACGCGGACCTTCGATGCGTTGAGCATTCCGGTTGATAGCACCGCTCCGCCGTTGAAGTGGGTGTTGGAGAAAATTCAGGCTGGCTTGGCTCCTCGTATTCAAGGGCAGCAGACACATGCGAGCCCAAGCAGGCGAAAGTACATCGTCTGGGGAAGTGCTTCGGTCCTGGTGATTGTTCTGGGCGTAGTCGCATATCTGTTCGGTGACGCATATCGTCGGGGCACCGATCGCGATGTGGTCGATGAAAAGACTGGTGCCGCACTTAGTCCGCCTTTGGGAAAGCAGAGTGGCAAAGCCGATCCATCTGCGTCGGGTCGGCCCGCGAACGAAGACGTGCCTCCGCGGCCCCCGGGCCCGCCTCCTTTGGCAATGTCCTCGCCACTCGAAGCCAAAGAGATCGAGTTGCTAGTGCGGCCGCATGGCGACGGCAAGTTCGCTGTTTTCTGGAACCGAGAGCGACTCGAAAAGACAAAGTTGCGCCTAAGGTGGAGACGACCTGTCGATTCCGAATATCGCGACGTTGGGGAAAGCCAAACTGTACTCGATACCAAAGATGGCGGTTTCGGCAGTTATTCGGTGAGGCTTGACGCGAATCCGAAGGATTTACCGCCCGTCACCGCGACCGCAGAAATTGAGATACCCAAGCCCGCGGCCCCGGACGTCGAGCGGTTTGAACTCGATGTCCAGGACGGAAAGCCGAGGCTGAGTGCGAAAGTCACGTCCCCTGAGCCGGATGCGATGAAATATGGCAAGACAACCTCCTACGAACTGCGCGGGTCCGGCGACGCGGACGTGATCGCGAGCGGAAGACGCATTGACGGGAAGGTCGTCTTTGATCTTCCGGAAAATTTGTCTCCCACTACTTTTCTGAACGCAACGCCCCCTGAGTTCACCATCGCAATTCGCACATGTCAGGGGACCGTCTCGAGCTCATCTAGTAAACCAGTTTCGGTCCATGACACGGCGGCCGCGATTCGGGAAAAGCTCAAGGCCAAGACTGTCGCCGAAGTTTCTCATGTGTGTCCGTTGCCGACCGACAAGGGCCAAGAGCGCAAACTCCTGGATCTGCCTTGGTCGACGCCTGAAAAAGACTTCGATCTCGCCGTCATGACACCCGCCGTCCTCAAGGCTGTCACGATAAACCCGCTCGAACAGGACGGGGCATCCCGTTGGCGATGTACGGCCAATGTTCGACTATCGCCACGTCAGGGTGAGGCCGAGGGGCCACAACGCGTGTACTTGGGGGCTTTCGAGATTCGCCAGCATGGCAAAAAGAATGCGTGGCAGAAGGAGTTGTGGTTCAAGGTCACTGAGGCCGAGGCATCGCTAGATCGGCCGATCGCCCATGAAGCTCTGACATGCTGCCGACTGGTTTTTAAGTTGAAAAATGCAGTCATAGGCACGTGTCAGTTGCGGGATCCAAAGCAGATGGGGCCATTGGAAATCAAGTTTCCGGTGCCGCTGTCGAAGCCATTGATTCTCGATAATTTCCCCATCCCCGAGCCGGTAGACCAAGCGAAGTTCATTGTGCCGTCGGGTTCCGTGGAGTCAGTTGGAAAGAACCTGACTCTGGCCGTCGGGAATGAAAAAAACGCCCAAGTCCTTGTGCTGGCGACGCCGGCAGCAGACTGGAAGGCCAATGCCCCCATCGAGCTCCAAGAAGGCGAGATGCATGTCACGGACCTTCAGTGGGCACCGGCAATGCCAGTGAAGGGAAAAGTCAAAAGGCGAGATGTGATTCTTAAGCAAATTGATAAAGACATTGAAAAAAAGAAGTCTCAAATCGCGCAGCGTCAGCAATTGTTGAGAACTAAACAAGCAAATAAAGCAAGCTTTGAAAAGCGCGTTGGCGAAGCCGGTCTGTCCCAGCAAGATAAGGATAGTCTCAAGCAAGGTATCAGTCAGTTAGATAAGGAGATAGCAGACATCAACGGCGCGATCGGCGAAATTGAACGGGATTGCCAAACTGAAGATGCGAAGCGGGTATTCGCTGACCGTGCGCAGTTGGTGGCGGAAGCGACTTTCATCATCGCAAACTGGCAGATCGTCCTCGACACGGCTGTCGTGCCGGAAGTGACGATTCCGGCAGACAGTGGCGGAACGCAGGTGATTCTGATGCGCGGCCTCCCGGGGGAAAAGCCGCGTCAATTCACCGAAAGACCGCTGGCTTCCCCTGCGCCGGAGGTTGACGAGCCCCCGCAATGAGCCCGTGCTCAACGGCACCGATTTCCCCCTCATCCACCATCGCAACTGTCCTCCCGGAAAACAAGTGACCCATGACAACCACACGTGCGCTGTTCATCGTGCTGTTCGCGTCGCTGCCATTTGCAGCGCTCACGGCACGAGCGTTCTTCGTGCGGCCCGACGTCAGCGCGGCGAAGGACGAACTGTCGCTCTACACTGTCGATCACATTTTGCTCGAGAAGGTTGTGAAAGAGGTTGAGCGGCCTGCCGACAATGTGTTAGCCGTTGAGGGAGACCCTTCTGGATGGAGGATCGGCAAGGACGCAGCCAATCTCCCGGCACCGTATGAAGTGGCCGCAACGCTTGGTCGCGCGGGCGATGCTGTTCGCGACGCTGATATAGGGGCCGTGGACGCTGCGATCGCAGAAATAGAAAAAATGCTGCAAGAGACCAGGCGAGCTGCCATTCAAGGTCTGGCGCCGGCCGGTGCAAGGCTCGTCTCGGCATTGCAAGACACGCGTAAGCGGCTAGGCACGCACAAGCGCTGGATCGACACCCGGGCAGAGATAGCGGGCCAACTACGCAAGGCGGATTCAGCCCTCGCGGATCCGCCGGCGGGAGCCGGAGCCGAGGCATCCCTCGCACTCCTTGACCAGTTGAAGCAGAAGCACCCCGCCGTGGTGGCGGACGACGCGGCTGACGAACCTGCAGAGGCTCGTACCACGTCCGAAGACAAAGCGCTGCGGGCGATCGGGAAACGGGCGTCGTTTCGCTATAAGTTTCAACAGGCCAAGCGTCAAGAAGTAGCGGCTCAGAGGCAGGCGTTGCTGCGCCAGTTCGTT